>Ga0082335_1004071_pt1 | contig 22766 bp, 11 predicted proteins | sample Subgrocontami58m_FD_72375 | JGI IMG/M metagenome (GOLD analysis project Ga0082335, IMG submission 72375) | Subsurface groundwater microbial communities from S. Glens Falls, New York, USA - GMW37 contaminated, 5.8 m (SPADES assembly) (version 2) ...
CTTCGTTTAAAGGAAAGGTAATTTTAGAAAACCAAACAGAGTACAGTAATGCTTTGGTTTATGTTGACAGTCTCAATAGAGGCGTCAGTACAGACTCAAGCGGGAATTTTACATTTATATTTAATGAGAAAGATTCTGTTTATAACGGAGAATTTAAAATTCGTTATTTTTTGAATGATTATGACATGGACTCCGCTAAGATTGTGCTTGTTAATGGGAAGGTAAGACTTGATACATTAAATATAGATAGTGAAGGAAAAATAAAGACAAAAGAACTGAAACAGATACTAAGGGTTGAGGGCTGGACAGACAAACTAGAATATAAAATTGGAGAAAAAATAACCTTCACGGCCCGGTTTACAAATGTTACGAATAGAGAGGTGTCAATATTTATTCAACGATCTGAAGGTGAGCTTGGGTATGTTGGTCTTTATAATGATAAATATATTCCTTTTCTATTAAACGGATCTTGTGGTATAGTGCATCCAGCAGGTGGCGATATGTCTCTAAAACCAACTCTATTTTATGAAGGGACGGTTGTTCTTACAATTCCTGATTCTTATTGCGGTGATAAATCTAAACCATTGCTGATTGATGAATATATTGTTAATGCTAGTTTACAAATAGATGGTCGCTTACTAAATCAGTTTCAGAGTAAATTTAGTAAATATGTTTTAGAAGAATGGTGGAAAATTTGTAGGGGTAATTCTCCCAAATATGATGCTAAACCTAACAAATATAACTTTCCACATATAAAAATAATCAAATAACTTCATTGGTGGAATGAACCATAATTAAAACGCTTCACCAATACCGATATGAAACTGCAAAATCTCTTTCCAGAATTCTTTTTTAACCATTGGGCGGCGGTCATTTGGATCATATATTTTAAAACCGAAATCAATTCTTAGAGGAACAAAATCCGAGTAATATCTTAAACCAAAACCGGCAGCAACAGCAATTTCATCAAAACGAAATTCTTTATATCCGTTCCAGGTATTTCCGTAATCAATAAAAAGAGCGCTGCCAACTCTTCCTAAAATTCTATTTCTCGTCTCGATTGAACCTTCCATCAAAAAGAATCCACCCGTTGCGGCACCTTTACCAAGAAATGATTCAAGATCATCTTGAGTTGGATTAGCAGATAAATCAAATTCAACTTTATTAGGAACAAGTTGCCGTGTTCCCCAGCCACGTACTGAATTACTTCCGCCAGCATATAATCTTTGATTTAATGGAATAGCTGATTGTTCGCCGCGGTAAGTAAATATTTGTCCTATTTTAAATTTTATTCCCAGAGCATCTAATTTGGAATCATAAACAGGTAAATAAAATGATGAAGTAACAACGCTTTTAAAAAATAATGGACGAACAAAATCACTCTTGAATATTTTGCTGATCAGATATGGAATAGAGTTTCCATCTTCAAATAAAAAAGAAAGGGCATAACCATTTGAAGGGAAAAAAGTATCGTTAGTTTTGTTAGCTCCTAAATTAATACCGACTGCAGCATTCGTACTCTGAGAAATATACTTGCCGCTAAGGTCTTGATCAACGAAATAAGTAGCAACAGAATCTGCAAAAACTTTGGGAGCTCCATATTTAATTTGAAAATACTGGCTGAATAAATTTATTACGTATGATCTTTTGTAATCATATTCAGATCGCTCAACATTTAAATATACGTTAAATGAATTGAAGTATAGAAACTGCGGAAGTTCGAAATCAAAGCTTAATCTTCCGCCAATTATTGTAGCGTTATATTCATTTTTTCTTTTTTGAGCAGTAAAATAAGTTTCAAGTTTCGTTGTTATCGGTGCACCGAAAAGAAACGGCTGCTCAATAGAAATGCGTGCATCGAAGTAACCGTAAAATGCGGAATCTGCAAAAGAAGGATGCTGTAAGAATTCAGAAATGTTCTGAGCAGCTGCAGAAGTACCAATTGTAATCTTTCTTGCATCGCCAAGAAAATTTTTCTTGATAAAATTTAAAGCCATACCAAGGTTGAAAGTATTATCTTCATTATTAATTATTATTTCAGGTGATAGTTCATGCATTAATCCAATATCTGCGCTTATGTTAAGTGGAACATTATCGCCAACAGTGTCGGAAATAACGCTGCTAACATTAGCAGAAGTGAAAAGATTTGTCCTAAACAATCTTACCGTACCTCTTTGAATATCGTAATTACTATACCAGCTTCCTATTTTTATTCCAACAATATCTTTTAACAAAGCATCATCAACTAAATCAGCTCCTTTGCCTGTTCGTTGAGTGAACAAATCACTTATCTTATATCGATTGCCGGGTGTAAATTTTAATTCTACATCAACTTTATTTTTCATCGTGTCAATAACAACCTTAGGTCTGTCCGCATTAATGAGCATAAAGCCATGATCACGTAGGAAAGACAAAGTATAATTTTTTTTCTCATCAACAATTGCATCTTCATAAATTTTGTTAGTATCTACCTTACAATAATCTGTAAGTAATTCTTGAAATTCAGGTGCAATCCATTCTAGACCTTTTAAAGTCAAGGAATTAAAATAAACTGGTTGAGATTCTAAGATTTTATAAGTTAGTCGTGCTTCGAAATATGATGTATCCAATTCATAATTAGAATTAATCTTAACTCTGAAAAATCCTTTTGAATGGTAAAAATTTTTAAGCGCATTTATATCTGATGGAATTAGTAATGAATCAAAATAAACAGCTTTGCCTCCTAATGCCGAAAATTTATTTAAGAGTTGCGATAACCTGTTTGGAGACTCTTTAGAAATAATTACTTCTCTAAGATCAGATGAGGAAAAATTATTATTACCTTCAAAATTTATCTCAGTAAGATCATATTTTATATTTGACTGCGCTGATAATCCGAAGGCAAATAGCAATAAGATGATAAAGACATTTCTAGATTTCAACAGTAATCCTTTAATTAATTATTTTAACCGGAGTTCCAACTTTTATCACCGAGTATAACTCATCTATATTCTCGTTGCTAACTGCGATCGATCCGTTAGTCCAATTAAATGAGAACGGAAGATTTTTAAATATAAAGTTATATGTTCCAATACCATGTATTCCTATTTCCGAACCAAGTTTTGTTTCTTTTGGAGGACATTCGTTTTTCTTCGCAGCTAGTATTATTGTATTAAACTCATCGTCGTAAATATATCCTTGCTTTAGAGCTTCAGCAGCATCCCGTTCATTTGGATAATCTAAATGTAAAAATTTATGATATTTATTTAATGAATCAATTACGCAAATTTTATAATCACCGATTGGAGTAATATTATCATCTAAAGAAGTTTTAATTGATCCAGAACTTTTACCAAACACAGCTTTATATGTTTTTACTAAAATTTTATTTGAGTAAAGTAAAATTTTATAATCCGTTTTATCAACAACAAGACGTATGCTCTCTAGTTTCATCAAACCTTTTTCAGTTAATGCTTCTTTTAAGGTAACTTCCCTTAGATTGAGAATTACCCCATATAGGATTAATCCGGCAAAAAAAATAACAACACTTCCGGAGATATATAAAATATTTTTTAACACAATAAATCTTGCCGTTTAATCAGTGGCTAAGATAAAATTATCTATTCGTAATATAAATAACGAAAAGCCTAACTTCTAAATGAAGTTAGGCTTTTTCCAATTATCGTATAAAATAAAAATTCAATTATTTGTGGCTCTTAGCACCTACAACAGCAATTGCAGTCATATTAATAATATCATTAACCGTATCACCACGCTGTATAACATGAACAGGTTTTTTCATTCCCATCAAAATTGGACCAATAACAGTTGCATCAGTTAATCGCTGTAATAGTTTATATGCAATATTACCAGCTTCTAGCGTTGGGAAGATTAAAACATTTGCACCGCCTTTAAGCGATGAAAATGGATATTCTTTTTCCATTTTTTCAGCAACGACCGCAGTATCTGCCTGCATTTCACCATCAATTATAAGATCAGGTCTTTTCTGTTTTACAATCTTTACGGAATTTGAAACTTTAATCGTTTGCGGATAAGGTGCGCTGCCAAAATTACTAAATGAAAGCATTGCAATTTTTGGAATGATGTCAAACTCTTTTACTGCATCCGCAGCATTGATAGCAATTTCTGCAAGCTGCTCTGAAGTAGGATCAACATTTACAGTACAATCGGCAAAGAAATATACTTTACGTTTAATTATTACAATATACATTCCAGATACAATTTTTAATCCTTCTTTCACACCTATACATTGAAGTGCTGGTCTGATTGTCTGAGGATAGTGTTGTGTAAGTCCGCCAACCATTGCATCGGCATCACCCATTTCCACCATCATTGCTGCAAAGTAATTCGGATCATGCATTAAAGCTTTTACATCCCGCGGTGTTATACCTTTACGCTGACGTTTTTTATAAAACACTTCAGAATATTGCTCATTTTTTTTCGTTGTCTCAGGGTCTATAATTTCAAACTTATTTAGTTCATAACCTAAATCAACAATTCGTGTTTTAATATTCTGTTCATTACCAAGCAGAATTGGTTTTGCAATGTTGTCATCATAGGCAGCATTAGCAGCACGGATAATTTTCTCTTCCTCGCCTTCAGGGAATACAACTTTCTTAGGATTTTGTTGGGCCTTATGAACCATTACTCTAACTATTTCTGTTGAATATCCTAAACGCTCCTGTAATTGTACTTTGTATGCATCCCAATCAGTAATGGGATTTTTAGCCACGCCGGTATCCATCGCAGCTTTTGCAACGGCAGGTGCAACATTCCAAAGTACTCGCGGATCAAACGGTTTTGGAATTATATATTCAGGGCCAAATGAAAATTCTTTTCCACCATAAGCATTAAGAACTACTTCCGGAACTTTCTCTCTTGCAAGTTGAGCGAGAGCTTTCGTTGCAGCCATTTTCATTTCTTCATTGATTTTACTTGCACGGACATCTAGTGTGCCGCGGAAAATAAATGGAAATCCAAGAACATTATTAACTTGATTTGGATAATCACTTCTTCCGGTTGCCATAATAATGTCTTTACGTGCATCAATTGCATCTTCGTACTTGATTTCCGGATCCGGATTAGCCATCGCAAATACAATCGGATTTTTTGCCATACTTTTAACCATTTCTTTCGAAACAATATTTCCTTTTGATAATCCAACGAACACATCTGCACCCTTCATTCCATCGGCTAAATCTGCATAATGGTTATCCTGAGCAAATAATTCTTTGTACTTATTTAGATCAGTTCTTTTTTTGTTGATGTGTCCTTTTGTATCAAACATTGAAATATTTTCTCTCTTAACACCAGCGGCAATATATAGTTTACAACAAGAGACGGCAGCCGCACCGGCACCGTTAACAACAAGATGAATCTTGTCTAATTTTTTCCCGGCAATTTCTACTGCATTAATCAAAGCTGCACAAGAAATAATTGCAGTTCCATGCTGGTCATCATGAAATACCGGTATGTTCATGGTTTTAATTAATTCTTCTTCAATCTCAAAACATTCCGGCGCTTTAATATCTTCAAGATTAATTCCACCGAAAGTTGGCTCTAAAAGTTGGACTGCACGAATTACTTCTTTAGGATCATGTGTTTTCAATTCAATGTCGAAAACATCTATATCAGCGAATCGTTTGAATAAAACACCCTTACCTTCCATAACAGGCTTACCTGCATGTGGACCAATATCACCTAATCCTAATACTGCAGTTCCGTTCGAAACTACGGCTACCAAATTTCCTTTTGCAGTATACTTGTAAACATCGTCGTCGTTTTTTTCAATTTCTCTACATGGTTCTGCTACACCCGGAGTGTAGGCAAGTGATAATTCTCTGGCAGTATAACACGGTTTGGTCGGAACGACTTCAATCTTACCTTTTCTTCCCTCACTATGATACCTCAGCGCCTCTTCTTTAGTTACGCTCATAATTTTTTCCTTATGTTGATCTTTGAATTGTATCTTCGATATGTTGAATAAGATGAATTTGTCTAACTAAAAATATGGATATTCTATCAAAGTAAAAAGCAGGTAAATTTCAGAAATGTTTCACAGGTTCTTTAAAAAAGAAAATCCCGATTTATTCGGGATTTTCTTATTAAACAATTACCTTCACTTTTAATAGCAAGTATTATAAATGAATCAATACTGAAGCTTGAAGCATCCCGTCGTTATAATTTATTCCTCCACCTGAAAGATCTTCATAGTTTGATATATTTCCTTGCAGTTCGAATCGCAACCATTCAGAAAGAATTATATTTGAACCCATATAGATCACTTTTTTCTTTGTAAAATTCTCCTCGTTGGAAATCGTTCCGCCAAGATTTAAAGAAATCATTTCACTGATTTGATAATTCCCATTCAAATCTAATTCAGTTATATCACTTGAGATAGAAAGAATCTTGGATTGAGTCAAACTGAAAGTCGAACTCAATGTCAACGGAAATTCAAAGTTGAAACTCTGGTTTAGCATATAAGATGTATTGGAAAACTTGTTTTCAATGATTCCAACCTTGGCGTTTTGCCATTGTCCGTTGAATGCAAACATTGTAGATGCATACATACTTCCTAATTGATAAGAATACCCGGTCATAAAATTGAAAATATGATTATCATTCTTAATTATTTGATTAGCCGGCACAGCATCATTACTCTGAAAATAAGGAGAGTAACCAATTGTAAAGTAAGGCATCTTCGGGAAATTAACATCAAAACTTAATCCTAAAGATGCTGTGGAAGTTGTTGAGGTTTTCCAGTTAGCAATATTGTCTTGATAATATTTTACATACATTTTTATCCCTATTATTTTTCCGGGAAACTTTTTATTGATCTTCGCTTCTACCATTAATTGATCAGATCGAATGTTGGGTGCTGCTAAAGAAATATATCCTGGCCCTATTCTACTGATTGCGAATGATCCGTATGTATCATTTTTAGGTTGATCGAAGACGGCACTTACACGTAATGCATAATCGTATGAAGTACTGATTTTTGGATTGTATATGCTTTTAACAAAACTTGGTAAAGAACCATCCTGAATATCCGCATCTCTTAAGTCTCGTGTAAACAAAGAAACCGTTCCCTCACCTTTAAGTGAAAGTAAATTATTAAAAAGGGAAATTTTTCCTTCGGTACCAAATACCTGATTCTCTTGAGGTGTTAGAAATAAATTCACCGGAGGAAGTATGGATTGGTCATCATCCTTCATTTTTAATAATGTAAAAAATAGATGAGCATTTTCTTTCTGCCCCAATCCAATTCTACCAGCCATAAATGATCTCTTAAAAGAAACTTCATTAATGCCGTCCGAATTATTTCCGGCAGCAACGGCAAGGTAGAATATTCCGGGGTTGAATTCAAAATTCAATCCGTTAACCGGTACCCCGCTTACAGTTAACTCTGAATATTCAGGATATGTTCTTCCGATTCCAAGAGTTTTTATATTTAAAAAGAATTTCTCCGCAGGAGAGATTAGTCCAAGTTTTTCTGCGTTCTCGGCAAATTTATTCGGATCACTTAATGCTTCAATGTCTAGTTTTCCTAAAGATGAATCGGCAGAAGAGATAGTTTCTTTAACCTTTTCAGAAATCCGCTCTTTTATTTTTGATTTCAGTCGATCAAGATCCAGAAAAAATGAAACACTATTCAAACTCTGCCTATTCGAATTGTTTAATGAAGAGAGATAAATATTCAATCCAAATGGAATATCGTACACTGAAAGTCTCGGATTAATTTCGAATGTCCAGTAGTTTAAGGGGAGCTGAGAGAATTGCGCAGGTTTGCTGCTTGATATTTGGGTAAATTTTGCATCACCATAGAATTTAAAATTACTTGGACTACCAAATAGATCAATCTGTCCAGGAGCTCCGAAATAATTTATAGCAGATGAACTATAATTATTAGTTTTGTATGATGATAAACCGGATGGCAATCCGGAATACTGATTAAAGTCAACGTCGCTGAAACGATTAACTGAACCGCTGCTATTTGATGAGTATTTATCTGTATTCTCATCTCCACCAGCTAATTCAAAAGATCTTATTTCGCTTTCCTGTGTTTTGAAATCATCGATGTATGCCTCAACCAACCACGCGTATTTTTTCCCAGGCAACAACTGCCGAGCAGCTATGGGATAGCGCAATACAGTTGCTGAAATTATTGACGATTGATAATACATTGGATTAGATGACATTGCAGAATGCACTGACTGATATCCAAAAATTTCTACAAGTTTTAATCTATAACCAATTCTTGCGCCAGGTGGAACCGGAACAGGTGGCAACCATGAAAAGACAATTACCGGAGTCTTATTATTACTTTTAAATTTTTGGTTTTCTGTCGTTTCTTTAGAAACTTCTCCTAAAACCTCACCATCAAACGGACTTATTAATTCCATACGATTAAAATTTTCTACTACGACCGAAATACAGTCTGTTGCAATTTGCCTTCCATCAAGCGCTGCTAATACGGCTACACATATTTCATAATTTCCCGAAGGCAAGCCGCCTGTATTTAATATAATATTTTTATATCGGCTGTTTGATTCACTTATAGTAAACGGACCCAGCTCTCTTCCGGAAATAACTTTTACACCTCTTTGAAGTGTGATAATTGATGAGGTCGCTTCTATAATTTTTCCTTGTATAGATTCCGTAGCAGTTCCTTTTAGATAAACGCTTTCAGGTTTATCACTGTTATTCGTTAAAACGATTTTCCAGAAATGCTCGACTTTAAATTGGTATGGAGGTGGTTGTTGAAGATGAACAGTCACTTGTGCGTAAGAGCTTATTGTTACAATTATGAATAATAATATTGTGTTATATACTTTCATTTTTTTTCCTTAACTAGTAGTAATTTCCTTAATAATATTCTAATCCCGCATTGAAATACTCGACAAGACGAACAGACTGAACTTTATTTTATCTAATCAATACTTTTACCAAGTACATTGCTAATTTTTGATTGACCGCCATCTTCTGTAACAACTTTTACTGCGTAATAATTTTCTTTATTTGTATTCTTATCGATATATGATTTTTCTTTTGTTATGTCGTATTGCTTTAATTGCCCCTTATTATCTTTCTTGTAAACAATGAATGTAGGTTTTGTTTTTGAAGAGGGGTATTCCCAACTGAGAATAATATTTTTCTTTTCAACTTTTGCGCTCAACTTTTCTATCGGAGGTCTCACACCCGTATCATACGGTTTGCCATATACTGCAGAAGCATATTTAGAATAAAGTCCACTTAAGTCCTTAGCCCTCATTGAATAATAGTAAGTGATGCCTGTTGTTACGGTTGTATCAATGAATGTTGTTGCAATTGATTCGTTGATTTTTAGAATTTCCCATTTACTATTCATATCATTTTTTCTATAGATTATATGCTCTTTTACATCCTCGCTGCTACTTAGTACAAAGTGCAATTCAATCTTTTTTTCTCCCACTATCACGTCATTAAAAATAGGAGTAACAGGTGGAATAGTATCAGGCCGCACTACTTTAAGCACATTTGAAAACTCGGATTGATTGTAATTGAAATCTAGCGCCTTTATTTTGTAATAGATGAAAGGCGTTAAAGAGTTCAATGTAACGGTATCTTTAAATACTGTTTGAACCACTTGTACTAAAGAGTCATTATTCATAAAACTTTCATGAATAACAGAGAATTCATGTTCGGGACTATTTGATTTAAAAAGCCTGTACCCCATCAAATCTTTTTCTTTGTTTTTCTGAACAGTGATTGTTACTACACCGAGTGAATCGATCTTACCTGAAACAAAAACCGGTTTGACAGGAGGTATTGAATCAATTAATGTAACAGATACTGGATAAGAAGAACTAACATTTTTTGCTGTATCAATTGCCTGAACTACATAATAATTTGGTTGTCCTGCTATAAATGTTGTATCTGTAAATGTTCTGGTATCTTTTGAAAGCATTGCGCTATGCAGTACTTTAAACTCTCCTTCATTTTTATTTGATCTTGCGACAAAAAAACCCTTCAAATCTGGTGCCGGAATCGGATTCATTTTCCATGTAACTAAAACTGCTTTAGCTTTTACATGTTGGGGTTGCGGTAGAAACGGCTGTTCGGGAGGAGTTAAATCTTTAGGCATCCCTTTTACTTCTGCAAACTGCACTTTTTCACCAAACAAAGTGTATCCAAAAAATCTATATGTATATATCTTATAGTTGATCAGATTTTTGTCGTTATATCCGCTTCTTGATTCACCCACATAACCGCTGCCTTCAAGACTATGAATTGGTGCTCTATTTAACTGAGTGAATATGGTTTCGCCAGGATTAGCACGCTCTACAAAATATCCTGAGAGTTCCGGCATATCTAACCAAGCAAAAAATAATTCCGTATCTCCCTGCTTAACATATACCGGATTATCGTAACCTTTCTTAAGGTTTTCGGCAACAATAAAAAAATCCACCGGAATAATTTTGTACATACTAGAGGCACCTAAAGGTCTAACTCTATAGAAATACGATTTTCCTTTTATGGCAGTATTATCTGTATAACCTAAACCTAATGCAGCAGCAACATTTGCATTTTGTAATGCGCTTAGCGCGAAAACCATGTACTCATAATCTTCCTTACTTTTCTGATCTTTCAATTCTGCAATGCCTTTATCAAAATTGAAAACTCCGCCTTCTCGTTTAGAAATGTTTTTTAGAAAATCTCTGGCAATTTCCAATTCATTCCTTGATTCTGAATTTTTCTCACTGCTAATTATACTTTCCCATTGGCTATCCTTATATGGAAATACCTTTGCTATTTCTACATAATCCAAAGTATCGGTTTGTTTTCTTTTAACTTTTGAATCGAAAAGAACTCTTTCAATACTAAATCCATTTTTAAAACCAACTTCTAGTACAGATTTTTTATCGGGGAAAAATCGTATTTCAACACCTTTGCCTTCAGTATATCTGCCGACAACATTAACATAGCTTGTTGGAATTGTTGTGGTATCTGCCTCTTGCGCAAAGGCAATGTTTGCAAATAAAAACATTGTGACTATATACATTAAGCGTCTATTGTGCTTTCGCATATTTGATTTTAATAAGTTTTTCATAGTTGATCTTTATATTATTATTTATTTTTTAAAGTGTTTTTTGAATTATTTGTAGCGGCAACAATAACCATTGGTCCCGTTCTAAAGTTTTTATTAACAGTTTGCTTGATTAACTGATTATTATTGTTTTTGGCATCTACCCAACTATTGCTTATAAATTCTTTTAATGTTGCAGTTACAGTAAAAGTGTAATTCTTATTTACTGTTAAATTATTTTTAATCTCCGGAGGTTCGGGAGGTAAATTATTATAAGTATTGCTGGCTGGGGGCAACGGATAAGTTGTAAATATTGGTTGTCCAATACTTGCAGAATTTTTTGAAGCAGTGCTGGTAGAATTTATAAATGTATTAATTGTATTTAGCGATTGAGCCGGACTAACTGTTTTCGCCGTTGTTGTATTTATTGTTGTTGGAGTTGAAACAGTATATAAATACTCACCTAGATTATTTTCATTTTTCTTTAATGTCACATTCGATTGTGAGCCATCAGCATTATGAATTTTCAGATTTGTAGTTACTATCATTTTAAAGGTTCTGTTTTTTATTGAACCGTCGGATTGTTGTTCCGTAACATCAAACACATTATTCGGAATCAATCCAAACTGTACGGCTAATGGAGATAATATCGGAAAGCTATACTGTTGTACGGGATGTACATATTGTATTAGTAATTGTTTCTGATCCTGTGCAGCATCTTCTTGCACAACTGTTGCACCACTTCCGGCACTTGTTATACCTGTACAATCAGTACCATAATCAAAATTTTTATTGAACGAGGTATTAACCAAATAATGATCTTGAGGATGTACGCATGGTTTCCAACCAAAATCCAAAACTGAATTGTAGTAGTAATCTCCTAAGGAATGGGTCCATGTAGTAAAATGTCCAATTTTAACAGAGCCTTGTATTGCACCCGCTACATAAACTGGATTCGGAAATTTTCCTTGCAGCCAACCCCCGGCTTTGATATCTGCTATGTTCCAGGTTGAACTTCCTTTATTTACAGATGCTAATACGGTTGCATAGAAGCCTATACTACCGGTAGCTTGCCATCCATTAATTCCAATTCGCTCAGAAGGATTTTCACAGTTATTACCAATGTATTCTGCAAATGCTAAATTTAATTCCGCACCGGCAGCTAATTTTAAAGATGCATTATAGCTTCCAACTAAATTAAAATTAACGTCTTTGTTAAATTTAAACCCGATGCCTAACGCAAATCCTTTTCCAGTTGATGTTAGTGTGTTAGCAGGTATTACAGGAATTCCCGGATCAGTTCCAAAAACACCATGGTAACCATCCTTAAACGTTTGTGTAAATCCGGAAGGAGCTACAATATCATTCCCAAACATTAAATATTCGTATAAGTGAACACCAAAAACATCTACTTGATTTAATCCGTTAGGTACAGGTTCCCCAAATTTGAAAAACCATTTATTTGTTTTTCCTCTTATGTCTAACACAAGATTCGCTGGAGTTGGAGTAGTAATAGGCGGAGCGTTGACCATTACACTTGCAGAGAGGTTAAAATGCTTATCTGGAAAATCATAACTTACATTGACAGTTCCGCTGATGTTAGCCTTAGGCCGTTTTGCAAAGCCGGCACCAACCCAAAAGTCACCTGTAAAAGCGATATATGTTAAACCCTGACTCTTTGAGAATTGTGCTAATAGTCCGACATCCGCATTAAAAGTTTCTTCTTTTGGTGTAGTTGCTATTGTAGCTGCAACTCTTAAACCCATCGTTGATTTCAAAGGAGTAAATGTAAATTTCTTACCTGAAGGTGTTAAAGCTGACGTTGCCTGAGTGGCTTTCATATTATAATATGCGCCACCGCCAAATCCTCTGAATGCAATGCCCGGCAGAAAAGGTACACCCGGAGGTGGTAAAAGTACATCAGCTTCTACGCGCCAATATCTGTATAAACTGCCATATAAGTAATTAGTATTGCCAAACTCGATTAATGCTCTTGCTTTAATTCCAACAGAAGTAAATACAACAGTTAATTCTCCTAAGAAACCATTTCCAAAAACTTGATGTTCATTTCTGAGACTAATATTACCGTCAATTTTTACTGCGGGCATGTCTGCATGAACAGAAATACTATCAACAAAAACATTCTTGAATTTGGGTGCAAATTTCTTTGAAGTTATATTTCGTTCGATAGCAAATGCAGCACCAAGTGTAGTAGTTCCACCAATATCCTCGGTGAGGTTGACAACGATATCCATCATCAAAGCGCCTCTCAACAGTTCTTTGCTATTCGGATCAGCTGGAGCTTCGGTTGGTAATGATTTATATTTGATATTTTTAATCGAGACAGGGAAATTAGCTAGCCATTTTGGAGGACTAGCAAAACTCCATGTACCGGGATTAAAAGCGAGTGTGTTTGTTGTAGAACTATTTGTGTAAGTTAATCCAACATTCTCAAAACCCATCTCCATCTTTATTCCTTTAATACTCGGAACTGGATTGTCCCAGTTAAAGGTACCGTTAAGATTTATAGACAGCGTGATTAAGTTAGGAGATATAGCTGCAGTAATATTTGAAGTTGGTAGTAAGGTTAATTTTCCTTTCAAAATATCTGCGTCAATCGGGCCTACTGGAAGAATAACTATTTGAAAATTATTCCCGCTAGAAACCTGATTAAATGTTGCTGTGTATTTTAAACTATTTTGAACTGTTGCTTCACTAATAGGTAATACAAGTATTCCCTTGGCTTTTCCGCTAACTAAAGAACTGCTGATTATAGAAATCTCAAGCGTATCCAGACTGGCACTTAAATCAGCAATCGTACCTGATTGCAGATTGAAAACATTTACTGCTTTTATTTTAGTAGTAAGTCCAAAATCATCAATGATAAAATTACTTGCTGAAACAACTGGAGCAGTTAAATTAGTCCCTGTCTTCCATGTATCAGGTAAAGTGACATCAAAAGATTTTACGTAAAATCCTTTCCAAGTTATCGTTGAATCGTTTGAGTAGTTGCTAGGGAAATTCATATTCAAGGGATTTCTACTATCAGAGAGATCGAGTGACATCGGGCTTGTCTGAATCTTTATTCCATTTGTGCCGACAATCTCACAACTATCTAAAGTGCCGGTAAGCAGAATATCCTGCATACTAGTTCCATTGCCTGCAATAGTAGCTTTAACCGTATCTGTTGATGTTGGAATTGGGAGTAGCCAATCTCTTGTGAATTTAATATCAAGGGCAAGACTAATATCTTTAACACCGGTACTATCCCATTCAACATAGCATCCGGAATTAGATGTTCCTTTGATGAATTTGAAAATCATTTTTGGATTTGCTGATGTATTGGGAATTTTAATGTCTTCAACAAGTTCTATTCGACCGCTGCTAAAATTTATATTGGAAGGATGCATTTGAAAATATTTCCCCGCAAATCCTAGAGTATATGGTGTACCGGATTTTGTAAATTTATCCTGCGCTAAAAAATTTATTTTAGATGAATCTTTTTTGAAGACCATTTCTGTAATAACAAATTTCTGATTGCCGTTATTGAACTGTAATCCAAAAGGCATCTTAAGAGAATTATCCGGAATAGGTGGCGGTGGGATATTACTTTGGTAATTCATTATTGGATAACCCGCTGTAGAATTAACTGTCCAGTTCACAACGTTTTCTACCACATTATTACTCCAAGTCATTACATGGTCTAATACAAATGCCCCACCTGGGCCTGATGTTAAACTTGTAGCCCACGCAAGCGGATAGGTTTGCCATGATGTACTTGAACTTCCACCCTGACTGCTGACAATTCCACCGGAGATTAATCTCTTTGTAGAGTCTATTTTTATTTTCTTAAATTCTACTGCAACATTTGTCAACAACCACTTTATATATACTTTACCTTTACCTGTCAGTGAACCGTCTGTTTCAGTAGTACTCTCAAAAACGATTACTTTGAATTCACCATTCATTCCTGCTTTAATTGTATCTCCTACTGCGGCTGTTCCTGTTCCAGTTGTGGATGTTGTACTATCTGTCGGAGTTGCGATGGGTAAGCTTTTTGTGATACCCGTTTCTCCTTCAACCTCAAACATGAACGCTTCTGCCGAACTTCTATTCTCTTCAACACGTGGTCCTTTTCTGTTGACGAGCTGAACTGTCCATGCATATTTTTTATTCTTCTCTATTTTTTTTGCCGATACCGGGTACTGAAGCATTGTTGTTCCGATATCATTTTTTTCAAACCATACGGGGTTTTGTTTAACTGCTTCAGAAGGTGATTGATTGCCGAGTATCTCAACTACTTTAATTCTATAATTATAATCATCGCCGTGTTTAATTGATGGAAGCATCCAGGTAAACAGAATCGGCTGATTCGAATTTATTTTTAAACCGTCGGCGGGAGAAATAAGTTGTGGGCTTACATTATCAGGAATTATATTTTCTATGCTATGGTCAATGCAATCACTAGCTACTTCCTCTCCCTTTTCATTTTTTACTTTTACGCAGATGGTGTAATTACCATCCGGTGCATTCATATTTTTACCATACGCCTCTTGAAGTTTAGTGTTACGGTAGGTTAAGTCTGCTAAATTGAAATCGTTGAATGAAAAACTTTTTGATCCCGAGATCATGACCGATCTTAATTTACTCTCGACTTGAATTCCGGTAGTTTTTTCTTTTAGGTCAACAGTAATAAGAAATGCACTGTAGGCAACAGCGCTTGCATTAGTTGCTACGATTCTCCAAAGGTTTGTAATCTTCAGTTGATTTGGCGGAGGAGGAATTAATTTCACGGTTAGATGTGGACTTACCTCTTCCGGAATTATTGTAGCTATTGTTTTATCAATGCAACTGCTGCCAATTTCTCTTCCGTCTTCTGCTTTTACAGATAAACAGATTGTATAATCTCCGGAAGGTGCGTTACCTGTACGGTTGAATGCTTCACTCCAATTACCTTGTTTGAAATTCACATTCCCGGTTTTAACATCATTATAGGTAATCATCTTTGTTCCAGGAGGTAAGCTCATTAGTCCTGAGTTCCCATTAACTACTACTCCCTCTCCCTTAGCCTCAAGAGTGCCGGATAAAGTTATATGTAAAGTAGTTTTTGTTGTATTTATGAGTATTGCTTTCCATAGATCGGTAGCTCTTAGTTGATTTGAGGGAGGTTGTTGAAGACTAACCGCAACCTGACCAAAAGATAATCCGGTAATGAAAAACAAAATAAAAACCAAAAGCAGTTTTCGCATTATATACCTTCTTTTATTGATCTACTGTATTTTTTTAAATTCACTAAAAAAATTGATCTCATTTAATTATTTCACCATTTTTAATCTTAATTGAAGATTTGTACTTCAGGTTTTTGAGTGATGATTTTAACTTTTCTATTTTTTCCGCGGGGACATTCGGATCGTTTTCCAGATCGGCTATTGCTTCTTCAATTGATTTGTATTCTTTTACATTAGAATCATCTGCATCCTTCTTTATTATCAAAAGAGGTGCAGATTTAGAATGCTTTTTCGTGAAGAACCCCATCAGTTTTTTAATAGTATTCAATTTGTTCCGCCAGAATTTTGTACGAATCTATACATGATGGCCTGTGGTTACAATAGCTAACAAGCGTACGGTGTGTATTGGTAAGCGAGCGGTATGAATAAAGAATTAATCGGTAAATGAAGAAGGAGTATCTGATTCCTGATTAATAATTTTATAAAGCGGCGGCGGGAGAGAAATAATTACTTCTGTTCCGTGAAAGTTGCTGTTACGGTTGCTCAGATCTTCAAACATGATCGGTTGAGGAAGCTGCATTTTAGTGCTCAGCAATCTGAGACGTTCTTCAATAATTTGTATTCCTTTTGAAATGTGATCTTCTTTTTTATTCTTACTTGCTTCATTAATTCCTATTCCATTATCGGTAACCTTAATAATTAACGATCTGCATATAATCGAATCAATATCTACATCTTCAAAAGAGAATGAAACGGTTAGAAGACCTTTACTGCCGGAATTGATTATACCGTGCCAAAGAGTATTTTCCACAAATGGTTGGATGATCATATTCGGTATCATTATAGAATCGGTGTTAATATCGAATCCGGTGACTATCTCATAAGAAAAATTTTCTCGGAATCTCAGCTTTTCAAGATCGAGATAAAGTTTAAGCCGGTTAATTTCTTCTGATAAAAGAATAAATCCGCTTCCTACTGTATCAAGGTTTTTTCTGATCAGCTTAGCCATCATCGCTATATAATCATTTGCCTCTTCATTTCTCTGGCAATTGATGAGGTACTGTACTGAGTTGAGTGAGTTAAAAATAAAATGCGGATTCATCATTGCTGATAAAGCCTGATGTTTAAGATCATTGATCCTTTCCGTTAATTCTAATTCTTCTCGAATTTTTTTATTATTCAGTTTCAAACGCCATGTTACAACTGAAATAGAGACAAAAACAAATATTGATATTATCAGAAGGTCAAACCAGATCGTTTCAACGAAGCGAGGTAGAACACGGAAGGAAAGAAAGTATGGTTTACTCCAATCAGCATTCTGAGATTTTGCCATGATCTGAAATTCATATTTCCCATTTGCAAGAGAAATGAAATCCAGAAAATCGTGGTCGGTTTCCTTCCACTCACCATTTAAATTATATCTATATTTTACTGAATTCGGTGAAGAAAAGCTTAACGCTTTAAAGTCTAAGTAAACATCATGTTGATCCGGCTTAAAAATTAAATTGTTATAGTTTGTATAAACCGAATCACCTGCTTTTATGCTGATTATTTTTATATTGAGTGGAGGAGATTTATAGCTGTCGAATAAATTGATATCCAGAAATGAAATACCATTACTTGTGCCGATGTATAGAAAGCTTTTATCTTTATCATAAAAAAGAGAGTATACTTCATCCGATGGAAGACCTGTTTGCTTGTTAAGATGTTTGATGGAATTCCCGTCAAATAAATAAAGTCCCTTCATGTTTCCAATCCAAATCCTGTTCTTGTTATCAGAAACAATAGAAGTAGAGGATGATAAGTCATACCCATTTAAGTTTGTGTAAGTTTTAATCGAATCATTTTTGAGGTTATAGTTTGCAATTCCTTTTTCGCCGGCAAACCAGATATTATTTTTATTATCCTGAAAGATTGAATTTATTCTTGAGTTCAGAACAGGATTAGAGGGGAAAAAAGATTTTTTCAATCCTGCCTTGTTGTCGGACAGATTGGATACTTTGCATAAACCCAGTCCTGTTCCTACCCAAACATTCTTTTGTGTATCCTCAAAAATTTCGTTAACGCGGTTTAGATTAACGCTATCTCTAAAAATATGGAACTGGTAAGGTTGATCCTTCTTATTGTTAGGATCTCTTTGAACTCTTATGGAATTTCCCCCTGTTCCGAACAAATAAAGTCCGTCGCTAGTCTTACTGAAAGATGGCGAATTGAACATATAAAATTTTATTCCCTTGTAAGAAATATTTTTTATTAGATTTCCGCCAAACGCACCGCAGATATAAAAATCATTATTAAGATTTTTAATACTGTAGATATATTCCGTTAATGTTTTTCCCGAATTGTTCTTGATTTGGTTGAATCTTCCGTTATCTAAAATATTAATACCATTAAAAGTACCAATCAATAATTTACCGGATTTTTCTTTAGTAACTGAATAAACATTATTATTGCTCAATCCATCTTTTTCATTGTAGCTTCTTAAATAAAGATTATTTATACAATAAACGCCTTTGCCGAATGTGCTTATCCAAATATTCCCTTCATTATCTTCAAGGTAATTATTTACAAGCGTATTCTGCAGATCCATTTTTCTTCCGATATCAATGATTTTATCTGAACCATTCGGAATTAAAAAGAAACCTCTGTTCATAATCGAGAACCAAATATTATTACTTTTGTCTCTTAGTATGGATATAACATTATTATTGCCGGCATAGAGATCTATTTTATATATTTTAATTACAGTGTTGTTTTTTATTTTGTAGATAATCCCTTTAGTGCCTATAAAGTAACTGCCGTCATCACCGTCAGTAAGACAATAAACAGCAGTATCCGGCAAGCCAGTAATTTTCAATTTGGTTAATTTGTTGTTTTTGAAATTGAACAACCCGGTTGTGGTTAAAGCAATTACTTCAGAACTTAATAATTTTTCTAATTTAATTATTTGAACGGGATAGGGGTTAATAATGTAATTAGAAAAGCCGGAAGGTATTTTTTCGTTAATAACATTTATTCTCTCAGAACTACGATAGGCGTATAATTTTTTCTGGTAATTACCTGAAGGGATAAGTAACAAATATGATATAGCAAAACTTTTCCCGTCAATCTCACTGCAATAGTTTTCGATCCGACCGTTTCTTAAAACATTAATCCCTTTTTCATAATTACCGATATACAATTCATCATTTTTCCCTTCCACAAGAGATATGATCGAATTGGAATTAAGACCGTCAACCGTTCTGAATGTAGTAAAGTGTTTTCCGTCAAACTTACTCATTCCGTTTAACGTAGCAAACCAGATAAAACCGTTTCTATCCTGAATGATATTAAAAACAGTTGAAGAAGCCAGTCCGTCAGAGGAAGTGTAATGATAATTAGAAGGTGTCTGTGAATAAAGTTGGGTATACTGAAGAAAACTTATTACGGTAAGTATTAAAATTTTTCTAAACATTTTCAAACAGCATTTAGCACTGCTTTTATTTTCTGAATAAATTCCGGGGCTTTTCTACGCGATATTTCAATTTTGCTGCCATCGGTCATCGTAACATAGTTTCCACTGATATTTGAATAGTCTTTTATATACTTCAGATTTATCAAATGTGATTTGTGAATTCTGAAAAATTTTTCTTTTGGTAAGATATCTTCAAAATCTTTTAATGTGCGAGAAACGATTTTACTTTTTCCGTCTTTGACCAACACTTTTGTATAACTACCTTCAGCTTCGAGACGAATTATATTATCAAATTCAAGAACATTAAATCCATGCGATTCAGGAAGAACTAATTTATCTGTTTCATGAACAGTCTCGACTTTTATCTCTTTATTCTTAATCATTAAAAGCCTTTTAACAGTCTGCTTTAGTTCCTTAATATTTACCGGTTTAAGAAGATAATCTGCTGCACCGGCTTTTACAGCATTAATACCAAATTCCTCATGAGCACTGACGAATACAACCAAAAAGTTTCTTTCATCATATTCATTAAGAAAATCAAATCCGTTAAGCACCGGCATACTAATATCTAGAAATACTACATCGGGCTTATGAACATTAACAAGATCTTTTGCACTAACTACGGAATCCGCACACCCAAGTACTTCAATTTCATGACAATAATTTTCGATGATTGTTTTTAGGTTCTCCCTTCCATGGAGTTCATCATCAACTATTATTGCAGTTAATTTGTTAAATATATTTTGAGGATTCATATATTGTTTAATTATTTTATAATAATATTTCAAAAAATATTTTAACGGTAAGATGAGATTTAGAAGAAAGGTTAAATTTTACAATTAATATCTTATCGGTTAAAGTTTTCTATAATGATTTTAAGGTACCCAGAATGATGTCTTAAGTCAAGAAGTCTTTTATATATCGAAATCAGATTTATCGGAATTAAAGTATTACTATAATTATCGAATAACAAAAAAACCCGACTATGCGGGGTTCCAATTTTATATTGAAGATTGATAACTAATTTACACTTCCATAATTTCTTTTTCTTTGTGTTTGATTATATCATCAACCAATGTAATATGTTCGTCAGTAAGTTTCTGCGTTTCTTTTTCTGCTTCTTTTAATTCATCTTCAGTCATCTTCTTATCTTTTTCAATTTTTTTAAGATGATCATTTGCATCCCTACGGACATTTCTTAATGCGACTTTTGTTTCCTCTCCAAATTTCTTAACTAATTTTACTAATTCTTTTCTTCGGTCTTCCGTTAAAAGAGGAATTGGGATCTTAAGATTTGTGCCATCGCTAATGGGATTTAATCCAAGATCGGATGCAAGAATGGCTTTATCAATTGCCTGCACCATTGATTTATCCCATGGTGTAATTGAAATTGTATGTGAATCGAGCACAGAAACATTTCCGACTTGATTGAGTGGACTCATCGTTCCGTAATAATCTACTTTTATTCCGTCAAGTAATGCAGTTGTAGCTTTACCTGTTCTAATTTTTGATATCTCTGCTCTGAATGCTTCAACACTTTTGTCCATTCGATGACGAGCATCTTTTATTTGTGGATGGTTTAACATGGTACCTCACAAATTTTAGTTCTTAATAGTTTGTGCCAAATTTCTAACCGATGTCCCAACATTTTCGCCGGTAACTACTTTAAGAAGATTACCCGGTTTATCCATGTTAAAAATTATAATAGGCAAATTATTTTCTTTACATAAACTTATTGCAGTTAAATCCATAACACGAAGATTTTTTTGCAGTACATCAATGTAAGAGATTTCTTCAAAGCGAAACGCATCCGGATTTTTTTCCGGATCAGAATCAAACACACCATCTACACGTGTTCCTTTAAATATTGCATCGGCTTCAATCTCAACGGCTCTTAATGAAGCTGCAGTGTCTGTACTGAAATATGGATGGCCTGTCCCTGCTCCAAAGATTACCACTCTTCCCTTTTCAAGATGTCTTATAGCTCTTCTACGGATATATGGTTCAGCAATAGCCGACATATTAATTGCAGTCATTAAACGTGTATACATTCCTTTATTTTCACACGCATTTTGTAAAGCAAGTGAATTGATCATCGTTGCTAACATTCCCATCTGATCACCTGTAACACGGTCAATTGCTTGACCATTGGCATTTAATCCGCGATAAATATTTCCGCCTCCGATTACAATCCCAACTTGAACTCCAAGGGAATGAATACTTTTTATTTCATCAGAGAAGAAATCTAAAATTTTTGGTTCGATACCAAATTCATTATTGCCAGCCAGAGATTCGCCGCTAAGCTTAAGCAATATTCTTTTGTATTTAAGTTTATTAGTCATAAATCGTTTCCAATATAAAAAAAAAGGCCTTATTTATAAATAAGACCTTTTCAAATTACTTCTTCTCATCGCTGAGGTGAAATCTTCTGAACTTAATCAGTTTCACTTGTGATGAGTTTATTTTATTAAACTCTTCAATTAATCCGCCGATCTTTTTCGTATTGTCTTTCACAAATGCTTGTTCGAAAAGGCAGTTCTCTTCGTAGAATTTATTTAGTTTGCCAAGAGCAATTTTTTCAAGAATCTGTTCCGGTTTACCTTCTTTGCGCGCAAGCTCTTTATAAATCTCAACTTCTTTTTCAATTAGAGTTTTATCAACTTCATCACGGTATATTGATAAAGGGCGCATTGCAGCAACCTGCATTGCAATGTCTTTTAGGACAGGTTCAAATACATTTGTTTTATCTGATGGAACGTTCTCAGCTTCAATAAGAACACCAAGTTTTGAACCCGCGTGAACATAATCTACAATTTCACCATTAGTAGTGTTATCAATTGCAAAACGCGATACCTCAATTTTTTCTCCGATCTTTCCGATGATCGTATTTAATTCATCAACAACTTTTTTCCCGTCTTTCGTAATTTCCAAAAGAGATGATACATCAGCAGGTTTGTTGATAGCGACAATATCCATTACAAAGTTTGTAAAATTTACAAAGTCATCACTCTTAGCAACG
>Ga0082335_1004072_pt1 | contig 22744 bp, 24 predicted proteins | sample Subgrocontami58m_FD_72375 | JGI IMG/M metagenome (GOLD analysis project Ga0082335, IMG submission 72375) | Subsurface groundwater microbial communities from S. Glens Falls, New York, USA - GMW37 contaminated, 5.8 m (SPADES assembly) (version 2) ...
GCGGCGGCCCCGAGCCCGTGGGCCGCCCGCGTGTGCGCCGCGAGGTCGGCGGTGCGCGAGTGACAGATCGTCACGGTCGCGTGACGGGAGAGGAGGAGCAGCGCTACGGGCTTGCCGACGATCTGGCTGCGGCCGATCACGACGGCGTTCGCGCCCTTCAGCTCGACCCCGTACTCGTCGAGCAGCGCGAGCACGCCGAGCGGCGTCGCCGGCACGTGCGTCGGCTCGCCGATCAGGAGCTGACCCGCGTTGAACGGGTGGAAGCCGTCCACGTCCTTCACCGGCAGCACCGAGCGGATCACCTTCGCCTCGTCCACGCCCGCCGGCAGCGGCAGCTGAACGAGGATGCCGTCCACCGCGTCGTCGGCATTCAGGGCGGCGACGAGCTCGAGCACCTCCTCCTCCGAGACGGTTGCCGGCAGCCGGTGGTCGCGGGCCTCGATGCCGGCCTCGATCGAGGCCCTGTGCTTGGCGTCGATGTAGACGTGCGAGGCCGGGTCGTCGCCGACGAGCACCGTCGCCAGCCCGACGCGACCCAGCTCCGCGACGTCGCGCGCAACCGCCGCGCGCCGCTTCAGGGCCAGGGCCTTGCCGTCCATGACGGTCGCCGCCATCCGGCGCGAGCGTAACCGAGCGCCGCAGCCGCAGGCAGCGGCAACCGATCGAGGGATCGACACCGGGTGGGCGAGAGTGCATCCTGAAACCGTTCTCCGGGCGGCGAGATCGCCCCCATGCTTCGCATCGCCCTCCTCCTCTGCGTCGTCGTCGTCGCTTTCGCGGCGGTCAAGCGCGAGCGTGTGCTCGAGCGGGCAGGCCTGCTCGCCTCGTGCAGCGCGGTCAGCGTCCCGGCTGACCCGGCGGCGGAGTGGCAGGCGTGCCGCGCGGGGCGGCTGACCGGCTACCCGGACCTGTCACGGGACTCGTGCACGCCGCAGGGCATCCAGCAGTCGGTCGCCTACTGGCGCTGCCCGGCGCCCCTCGCGAGCTCTTCGCCCCCCTAATCATCTACGCCAGCCGGGTCTCGACCGCGATCGGGTTCGTCAGGCAGTAGTAGCCGGGGCAGCGCTCGTCTGCGAGATCCTTGAGCCGCGCGAGCGTCTCGGCGGGAGCATCGGCATCGACGTCGAGCTCCCAGGTGAGCTTCTCCACGGGCGGCGCGTCCGACACCCCGAGCGAGCGCGAGAGATCGACGGCGGCGAGCACGCGCGCGCGCAGCCCCTTGAGCTCGATGCCCTCGCGCGCGGCCTCGGTCGCGTACGTCATCGCGTAGCAGGCGATGCCGCCCCAGAAGCAGTACGCGAGCGGGCTGGGAGCCCGCCCCTCCCCGCCCAGCGGCGGCGGGAAGTCGACGGTCAGCTCGATCTCTCCCCCGGGGAACGGGACGCGCCCGCGGAACTGCGGTCCGCCGGCGACCTGCCACTCGCCCGCCAGCTCGACCTGCATGCGGGCGGTGGCGGGATCCTCGACGGCGGCGGCGGCGGTGCGCTTCAGGGTTTCCAGGTGGACGTTGTGCACGGTGGCTCCTCGGTAGTGGTTCCTATGAACATTCTACAACTGAGTGGTTGTGTTGTGGTAGTCTACCGCCTCGTCCCCGCTCAAGGAGTCGAAGTGGCACTTCCCCATCCTCTTCCCGACCCGCTCGTGGAGCTGATCGCGCAGCGCCTCCGCGTGATCGGCGAGCCGATGCGGATCAAGCTGCTCGACCGTCTCTGCGAGGGCGAGGCGAGCGTGCAGGAGCTGACCGAAGCGCTCGGCGCGTCGCAGCAGAACGTCTCCAAGCATCTCGGGCTCCTCCACCAGGCCGGCATCGTCGCCCGGCGGAGGGACCGCAACCACGTCTACTACTCGATCTCGGACGACTCCGCGCTCGGGCTCTGCGAGCAGGTCTGCGGAGGCCTCTCGCGACAGCTCACCGGGCTCGCCGGACTGTTCGAAGGGAGCATTCGATGATCTGCGCCAAGCTGAGCCTGCCGCGCGTGCTGTTCGCGCTGGCGGGCACGATGACCCTCCTCGCGGCGGCCCTCGCCGCGTTCGTCAGCCCCTGGTTCCTGCTGCTCGCCGTCTTCGTCGGCCTGAACCAGTGGCTCTTCGTCCTCGCGGGCGCCTGCCCGGCGTCGCTCGTGCTGTCCCGTATCCCCTGCGTCACCGAGGGAGGCCGCTCGTGAGCGAGCTCGGGCCGATCGGCAGGCTCGGCGGCTGGACCGCCCGTCACTTCAAGGCCGTCGTGCTCGTGTGGGTGGCGATCGCAGTCGGCTTCGGGGTGTTCGCGCCCCGCGCCGAGCACGCCCTCTCCGGCGCGGGCTGGGAGGCAACCGGCTCGGAGTCCGTGCAGGCGCGCGCGCTCGTGCAGGAGCTCTTCGGCGGGCAGTCGAGCTTCGCCCTGATGGCCGTCGTCCACGGCGATGGCGACTTGGCGCGCGCTGTCGCGCGCGCCAGCGCGATCCTCGAGAGCGACCCCCGCGTCGTGCGCGTGAGCGCGCCGCCGTGGTCGGCCGATCGGCGCACGGCGGTCGTCAGCGCCGGCGCCGCGCGCGACCCGAACGAGATGGTGCGCGCCGCCGACGAGCTCAAGGGCAAGCTCGCCGCCGTCGGCGGCGGCGGCGTCACCGTGTCCCTCACCGGCGCGCCCGGCATGTGGTCGGACTTCAACGAGGCCAACAAGACGGCGATGCTGAAGTCGGAGCTGATCTCCTGGCCCGTGACGATGGCGATCCTCGTCCTCGCCTTCGGCTCGCTCGTCGCCGCCGGGCTGCCGCTGATGCTGACGATCCTCGGCCTGATGGCCGCCGCTGGATCGCTCTTCCTTACGACCCAGCTCTTCGACGTCTCGATCTGGGCGATGAACTTCGCGCTCATGTTCGCGCTCGCGCTCGGGATCGACTACGCGCTGTTCATCGTCGCGCGGTACCGGGGCGTCCACTTCGGCTCGCAGATCTCCGCGGAGGAGGCGACGGCCGTGACGATGGACACCGCCGGCAAGGCGGTGCTCTTCTCGGGCGTGACGGTCCTGATCTCGCTGTCGGCGGTGATGCTCGTCCCCAGCCCGGCGTTCCGCTCGATGGCGCTCGGGATCATGCTCTCGGTCGTGTTCGTGCTCGCGGCGACGCTGACGCTGCTGCCGGCCGTGCTCGCGCGGCTGGGCGACCGGGTCGACCGCCTGGCTCTGCCGTGGGTGCATTCCGGCGAGCACCGCTCGCCCACCTTCGCCCGCTGGGCCGAGCTGCTCTGGCGGCGGCCCGTGCTGTTTGGCGTGGCGTCGGTCGCGATCCTCGTCGTGCTCGCCCTGCCGGTGCTCGGCCTGAAGACCGGGATGCCGTCGATCAAGGTTGTGCCGGAGGGCGACTCCTCGCGCGTCGGCTACACGCAGGTGCAGGCCGCGTTCGGGCCGGGCGCGCCCGGCACGCTGCAGGTGGTCTCGCCGGCGGCCGAGCAGGATGCGGTCGAGGCGACCCTCGCAGCCGACCCGGGGATCGCCGCGGTCCACCCTGCGGTTGCCTCCGGCGGCTCCGTGCTCCTCCAGGCCGTCCCGAAGCAGGATCCCTCGGACGAGGCCGTCGGCGCGACGATCGACCGGCTGCGCAGCGCGTTGCCCGCGGGCGCGCTCGTCGGCGGGGCGGTGGCCGAGAACCACGACCTCGAGTCCGCGCTCGCGGCGAAGACGCCGCTCGTGTTCGGCGTCGTCCTCGTGCTCGGCTTCCTGCTGCTGCTCGTCGCCCTGCAGGCGCCGCTGATCGCCGCCGCCGGGGTCGTCACGAACCTGCTCGCCACCGGCGCCGCGTTCGGCGTCGCGAAGCTGATCTTCCAGGACGGCCACGGCGCCGGACTGCTGGGCTTCGAGTCGCAAGGGTTCCTCGACGCATGGGGGCCGGTGTTCTTCTTCGCCATGATCTTTGCGATCTCGATGGACTACACGGTCTTCCTGCTGGCGTCGGCGAAGGAGCACTGGGACCGCACGGGAGACGCGAAGGAGGCCGCGATCGGCGGTGTCGCCCACTCGGGGCGGACGATCTTCGCAGCGGCGGGCGTGATGGTGGCGATCTTCTTCACGTTCGCCCTGTCGGGGCCGCTGCCGCCGAAGGAGATGGGCGTGATCCTCGGGATCGCAGTCCTGCTCGACGCGGCGCTCATCCGGCTCGTCTTGATGCCCGTGCTGCTGCGCGTGCTCGGCCCGGCGGCGTGGGCCTTGCCGCGCTGGCTCGACCGCCTGCTCCCCGACGTGCGCTTCGGACACTCGTCGTAACCGGCGCGTGAGGGCGAGGAGACGCTGAGCGGAGCCCTCCTCGCCCTCCCCTTCGGGCTCGCGATCGGGCTCCTGCTGGGCCTCGTCGGCGCGGGCGGCTCGGTGCTCGCCGTCCCGGTGCTCGTCTACTTCGTCGGCGAGCCCGTCAAGGACGCGACGACCGAGTCGCTCCTGATCGTGGGCCTGACCGCGTACGTCGGCGCGCTCGCGCACGCGCGCTCGGGCCGCGTGGACATGCGTGTGGCGCTCGCCTTCGGCGCGACGACGGCGCTCGGCTCGATCGCCGGCACGGCTCTGAACCGAGCGGCAAGCGGCGGCGCGATTCTCTCTCTGTTCTCAGTCGTCCTGCTCGTGGCCGCCTACGCGATGTTCCGCGGGCGACCGCACTCGGGCGGGCGCCGCCACGGGCGGGCGGTGATCGCGGCGGCGGGAACCGGTGTCGGCGTGCTGACCGGCTTCTTCGGCGTCGGAGGGGGCTTCGCGATCGTGCCTGCCCTGACGCTCCTCGCCGGCCTTTCGCTGCCGCTGGCGATCGACACGTCGCTGCTCGTGATCGGCCTGACGAGCACGGTCGCCTTCACGGCGCACCTCGCGACGGGGGGCATCGATCTCGTCATCGCGCTGCCGTTCGCGGCCGCCGCGATCGCCGGGGCGTTGCTGGGCACGCGGCTCGGCGCCCGCATCTCGAGCACGAAGCTGACGATCGGCTTCGCGGTCCTGCTCGTCTTGGTCGCCGTCCTGCTGCTCGTCGAGCAGCTCGTCTAGCGGCGGCGGAGCGCGATCCCGGTCAGAATCTCGCGGACGATCCGGTCGGCGACGAGCGCGGTGATGTCGGCCGGGCCGATTGCGGCCGGCAGCACTTCGACGACGTCAGCCCCCACGACCTCGACGCCCGCCGCCACCGTCCGGCAGGCCCAGAGCAGGTCGGCGGAGGTCATCCCGCCCGGCTCGGGCGTTCCGGTCCCCGGTGCGAACGCGGGGTCGAGCACGTCCACGTCCACCGAGAGGAAGGCGGGCCCGCCCGCGACCACCGCGAGCGTCTGCCGGACGACCTCCTCGATCCCCTGCGCGCGCACGTCGTGCATGAAGAAGGCCGTGATCCCCTGCTCGGCCTGCCACGCGAACTCCGTCTCGCCCGGCCAGTACCCACGGAGGCCGATCTGAACGTAGCGGCGCGGATCCACGAGCCCGTCGCGGACGAGCCGATACATCGGCGTCCCGTGCGAGTGCTCGACGCCGAAGACCTCGGCGCCCGTGTCGGTGTGCGTGTCGAAGTGGACGAGCCCCACGGGGCCGTGGCGGGCGGCGACGGCCCGGATGTCCGGTTCGGCGATCGAGTGGTCGCCGCCGAGCACGACCGGGATGGCACCGGCCGCGACGACCTGCCCGACGATCTCCTCGATCGCGGCGTGCGAGCGGACCGGGTCGGCCGGAACCACCGGCGCATCCCCGAAGTCCACGACGCGCAGCTCCGCGAACGCGTCGAGCTTCGCCTCCAGGTGCGGCCCGGACGGGCAGGAGGCCGCCCTGATCGCGCGCGGCCCGAACCGCGTCCCCGGCCGGTCGGAGACCAGGTCGTCGGTGGGCGCGCCGACGACTGCGACATCCACCCCGGCCAGCTCGGCGGGATCCTGCGTGTACGGCATGCCCGCGTACGTGAGTAGGCCGGCGTAGTCCGGCTTCTCGGGCAGTCCAAGCTGCCGCCAGCGCTCGAGCGGGTCGATCACGACGCGATCCTACTTTCGGAGGCCCCTCTCGATCCACTCGCGAACAAGGGCGACCCGGATCGGGCCGAGCTCCTCGCCGAGCGTCGCGGCGGCAAGCTCGCTCGCCTCGCGGACGATCTGCTCCCGCTCCGTCTCGAGCGCCGAACGCGCGACGAGAACGGCGGCGCGGGCACGGCTCGCCCACTCGAGGAGGCCCTCGAGCCCGGGCGCAGGGCCGAGGCCGCCGCCGTGCGAGAGCCGCGACGAGGCGCGGAGACCGGCGGCGAGACCGTGCGCTTCCTCTTTCAGGCACGGCAGCTCGGCTGCCAGCCGCTCCTCCTCCGCGGCGAGCGACGCCCGGCGGGCGTGCACGCGGCCGAGCACGTTCTCCGCCGCTTCGACGTCGTCTCGCGCGTGCGCGGCCGCCCGCCGGGCGGCCGCGAGCCGTTCCTCGTCCGGCCGGCGCCTGGCCTCCAGCTCCGCGAGCGCCCGCTCCGCCCCGGCGAGCGCCTTACGCGCGCGGGCCACATCGCCCTGCGCTCCCGCGAGAGCCTCGTCGAGGTGCGCCCGCTCCGCCGGCAGCTGCTCGCGATGCAGACAGATCGCCGCGGCGCTCTCGCGCACCTCGGCCGCGCGCACGTCGAACGCCGCGAGCTCGCCGATCTCGCGCGCGATGCGCTCGTCTCGCTCCTCGAGCTCGCGGGCGGCGGCGAGAAGCGCTTCGGCGCGCACGTCGGCCATGAGAGGCGCCGAGCGGAATCGAACCGCTGTGCGAGGCTTTGCAGGCCTCTGCCTAACCACTCGGCCACGGCGCCGCGGCGTCCATCGTAGCCGTCCTCCCCGCGCCGTACCCTGAGGGTCGTGAGCGCGCCGGCCCCGGTCTCCGAGCCCCACGCCGAGCCCTGCCTGCGCTGCGGCGCGGCGATGGACTGGCGCCACCAGACCTGGCAGTGCCCGCGCTGCCGCTTCAAGCTCGGCTGCTGCGATGGCGAGCCGCCCGCCTAGCGCGACCGGGCACGAATCATGGTAGCCGTGTCTTGGGGACGATCCTCAGATCACGCGGCAGATCGCTGAGCACCCGGCAGCCCAGCTCGGTTAGATAGACGATCTCCTCCAGGCGCAGGCCCAGCTCGCCGGGCAAGTAGATCCCGGGCTCGATGCTGAAGACCATGCCGGGCTCCAGCGCGCGCTCTTCGCCGTCCATGATCCACGGCGGCTCGTGCCCGGAGAGCCCGAGCCCGTGCCCGGTCCGGTGCACGAAGTAGTCGCCGAAGCCCGCCGCCTCGATCACCTCCCGCGTCGACCGGTCGACGGAGGCGCACGTTGCGTCCGGCCGCGCCGCGTCGATGCCGGCCTGAACCGCTTCCTCGACCACCGAATGGACGAGGGCATAGCGCTTGCTCGGCGGGCCGATGTGCGCCGTCCGCGTGATGTCGGAGGCGTAGCCGTGCAGGCGGCCGCCGATATCGATCGTGACTGCATCTCCGCGCAAAAGCCGCCTGGAGCCGCTGTGGTGATGCGGGTAGGCGCCGTTCGGTCCTGAGGCGACACTGGTAAACGCCACCTCCTCGCAGCCCGCCCGGTGGAACGCAGCCGCTGCGGCTTCCGCGACATCGAGCTCGCGCACGCCTTCGGCACACGCGTCGAGCGCTGCGGCCATGGCGGCGTCGGCCGTGCGTGCGGACGCCAGGAGCGCCTCCAGCTCGTCGGCATCCTTTCGGAGGCGCAGCTCCGTGAGCACGAGCGATGCAGAGACCCACCGGGCCGATGGGACGATCTGCTGGAGCAGCAGGAGGAAGTCGGCGCGCATGGTGGCATCGACGCCAACGCGGACGCCAGGAGGGAGTTTGAAAGGCCCGATCGCCTCGCGGAGCGCGCCGCCAGCTCCATCCGCGTCCTCCCAGGTGACGAAGCGCACCGTCGGCAGGGCAGCGCGCGCCTGCTCGGCGTTGAGGCTCGGAACGAGCAAGACGATGTCGTCCTGGCCGAGCAGGAGCATGCACGGCCGCTCGTCGGCGGTCGGCGAGAACCCGACCAGATAGCGGAGATCGTCCGAGGGTGAGACGGCGAGCAGGTCGATGTCGCGGACGGTCATGGTTGCCCGCGCCCGCGAGAGCCGATCTTCGTGGGGCCCGTGTGCGATGAGCCTGACTATAGAGCGCCGGGCCGGGCGCGCTCATGACGACCGCGACGCGGTGTGCTAGCGTCAGCGATTCTCGATGAGCAGCACAGCCTTCTACTCACTGGAAACACCGGTCGAGGCGGCGGGAGGAAGCGTCAGCTATCTGCGCCGCGTGCTCGACCTGGTCGACCTCGTCGCCGCGGTGCCGCCGGAGGGCCTGACGCTCTCGCAGCTGGCCGAGGGCAGCGGAATGCCGGTCAGCACCGCCTTGCGACTCGCCCGTCTGCTGGAGGAGCGTGGGCTCGCGAGCCGGCGCCCGGACAAGCGGTTCGTGCCGGGGCCGGCGCTCGTGACGCTCGGGCTTCGAGCCCTCCGCCTGCTGCCGACCGAGCACTACCGCGCGGCGATCGCCGATCTCGGGCGCAGCACCGGCGAGAGCGTCAGCGTCGGCGTCTTGATCGGCGACGAGATCGTCCTCGTCGCGCGCCACGAGTCGGCGCATCCGCTGCGCGTCGTTGCGACGATCGGCGACGTGATCGCGCCGCACCTGTCTGCGATGGGCAAGGCGATCCTCTCCGCCGTCTCCGAACAGCGTCGCTACGAGATCATTCGGCGCGCCCTCGGCCCGAGCGCGATCACCGTTGCGGACGCGCTGAGCGAGGAGCTGGAGCGCGCGGCCTTCGAAGGTTTCGCACGGGACGAGGAGGTCTTCGCAGTCGGCCTTCGCTGCATCGCGGCTCCCGTGCTCGGGCCGGGTGGCGAGGCGCACGGAGCGATGTCGATCGCCGGCCCGTCCACGCGCTTCACGCGCGACATTGCGGACAGCTGCGTGCCCGACCTCTTGACCGGCGCGCGACGTGTCTCGCACGCTTCGTCGCCCCAAGGCGAAGCGTGACCAGCGTCGCGACGAACTCGGAGTTGATCTACGCAGACGGCGTGCGGCTCGTCCCGGGCGGAACGCACTCGAACTCGCGCCTGCGCGATCCGCACCCGCTCTACATCGAGCGCGCCGACGGTGCCTACGTCTGGGACCTGGACGGCAACCGCTACCTCGACTGCATGATGGGCAACGGCGCGGTCATGCTCGGCCACGCCGATCCGGGCGTCGCCGAGTCGGTCTCGGCCGCGCTCGCCGCCGGGCTGACGACAGGCTACGAGACGCGCGCCTCGATCGAGGCGGCCGAGCTGCTCGCGTCGATCGTGCCGGGCTTCGGCAGGGTGCGGTTCGCCAACACCGGCACTGAGGCCGCGCTGCACGCCCTTCACATCGCCCGCGCCGCGACCGGCAAGGAGCGGGTCGCGAAGGCCGAGGGCGCCTACCACGGCTGGTTCGACGCCGTCTGGGTCTCCTGCTGGGGTGCGCCGGACGCGATCGGCCCCGCCGGCAGCCCGGCCTCGCCGCCCGGATCGGCCGGCCTCTCGCGCCACGCCGCCGAGACGCTCGTGCTGCCGTTCAACGACCTTGCGGCGACCGAGCGGCTGCTGCGCGACAACGCCGCCGACCTTGCCGCCGTGTTCGTCGAGCCGGTGCTGATCGACCTCGGCTGGATTCCGGCGCGCCGCGAGTACCTCGAGTCGCTACGCGAGTTGACCCGCGAGCTCGAGATCGCGCTCGTGTTCGACGAGCTGCTGACGGGCTTCCGCCTGGCGCCCGGCGGCGCCCGCGAGTTCTACGGGATCGAGCCCGACCTGACGCTCTACGGCAAGGCGCTGGGGAACGGGTTCCCGATCGCCGCCGTCGAGGGCCGCGAGCACCTGCTGGGGTTGACCGACCCCACCGCTGGCGGTGGGGTCGGCTACGTCGGCACCTTCAACGGCCATGCGATCTCGCTCGCCGCCGCGTCGGCGAGCCTGCGCGCGCTCGCCGACGGGTCGGTCCAGGCGCGGCTGCAGCGGCTGACCGAGCGCCTGCAGGACGGCCTGGCGCAGCTCGGCGAGACGCACGACGTCGACGTCGTGCCGGCCGGCGGCGGCGGCCACTTCCAGCCCTACTTCACCCGAGGCCCGGTCGAGGACTACCGGAGCGCGCTCGGCACCTCGTCCCAGCACTACGCGGCCTTCGTCCGCGCGTGCAGACGCCGCAACATCCTCGTCGCCGAGAAGGCGCTGCTGCACAGCGCGCTCTCGGCCGCGCACACCGAGGCCGACATCGACGACATCCTCGAGGCGGCAGACGAGGCCTTTGCAGAGATCGCGCGGGAGCGATGAGCACGGCAGCCCCCGACGCCGAGCTGCGCGACGTCGTCAAGATCTTCGGCGAGTCGCTGGTGGCCGTCGACGGCATCTCGTTCGCGGTCGAGAAGGGCGAGTTCTTCTCGATCCTCGGCCCGAGCGGCTGCGGCAAGTCGACGACGCTGCGGATGATCGCCGGCCTCGAGCAGCTGAGCTCGGGCGAGGTGCTGATCCGCGGCGAGCCGATGGGGCGACGGCCGGCCCACCGGCGGCCGACGAACACGATCTTCCAGCGGCCGGCGCTCTTCCCGCACTTGACCGTCGCGGCGAACGTCGCGTTCGGCCTCAAGGTCGAACACGTCCGCGCCGCCGACTCGCGGCGGCGGGTCGGCGAGGCACTCGAGCTGGTCGAGCTCGTCGGGTACGAGGGCCGCCGGCCGCACGAGCTCTCAGGCGGGCAGCAGCAGCGCGTCGCGATCGCGCGGGCGCTCGTCAAGCAGCCGACGGTGCTACTCCTCGACGAACCGCTCTCATCGCTCGACCTGCGTCTGCGCGTCCAGATGCAGCGGGTGCTCAAGCACATTCAGCAGGAATCCGGGACGACGTTCGTCTACGTCACGCACGACCAGACGGAGGCGCTCGCGATGTCGGACAGAATCGCGATCATGAACGAGGGGCGGATCGAGCAGATCGACTCGCCCGCCGAGGTCTACGGCCGGCCCCGAACCCGCTTCGCGGCGACGTTCGTCGGCGAGACGAACATCTTCGACGGGACGGCCGAAGGGACAGGCGGCTTCGTCAGCGACGGCCTCGCGCTGCACGTCCCCGGCCGCGGCGTCGCGGCGCTGATTCGTCCCGAGCGCGTGGCTGTGGCGCCCAGCCTCGAATCGCGCCCGGGCTGGAACGTCTTCGACGCGACCGTCGAGGACGTCGTCTTCCACGGCTCGAACGTCCACTACCGCGTCCGCCTCCCGAACGGACGCGAGCTCGTCGCGTCGCGGCCGAACGACGCCGCCGTCGCGGTCGAGCCCGGCGAGCGCGTCCAGGTCGGCTGGGACGCGGCCAGCGCCGTGATGCTCGAGAAGTGACAAGTGTCCGGAAAACCGATCCTACGCTCGATGAAAGGAGCGTTCTAGATGCGTAATCCTGACGAAACCGTGGGAGCGAAGAACCTCACGCGGCGCGAGATCCTCTTGGCCAGCGGCGCCGCGGCGGGTGCGCTGGCGCTCGGCGTCGACCCGCTCAACGCGGCGACGCGCACGCGGGCCCGCCGCAGCGCGAAGGTCGATGTCACGATGTTCGTCTTTCTCGGCGGCGCGCTCGCCGTGATGCCGAAGGCGTTCAAGAGCTGGTACGAGGCAAAGAACCCCAACGTCTCGATCAACATCTACGAGAACAGCAACACGGTCGGCTATCCGCTGATGGTCGCCGCGAAGCGGCAGGACCCGACGAAGCCGTTCGTGAACATGGGCTTCTTCAATGCGCAAACCACCGCCCAGGGCGATTTGGACGGCATGTGGGAGAAGCTCGACTACGGGCGCCTCGCAAACGCCAAGGACATCTATCCGGCGTTCCGGCGCTCGAGCCAGAAGGGCATCGGCATCGGGGCCGACCAGCTTGGGCTCGTCTACAACAAGCCGCAGATCACGAATGCGCCGAAATCGTGGTCGGATCTGTGGAACCCCACCTACGCGGGCAAGGTCACGTTCTTCGACTACTACTGGCAGGCCGTCTACGCCGCCGCGCGCCTGAACGGCGGAGACCTGCGCCACATGACGGCCGGCTGGGATCTCTGGTCGAAGCAGGCCCACGACCAGATCCGGCTGATCGTCACCTCGAACCCCCAGTACCTGCAGGTGCTGACGAACGGGACGGCAAGCCTGACGTCGTATTTCAACGGCACCGCGCGCCAGTGGATCCGGCAGGGCGCGCCGCTCGAGTACGTCGTGCCAAAGGAGGGCGCGATCAACGTCCCCGTGTACCTCCAGTCGGTGAAGGGGAACACGCCGCAGCAGACCGAGGTGTGCCACGACATCATCGGCAAGATGCTCTCTCCGAAGTGGTGCGGCGGCTGGGCGAACACGAGCGTCGAGGTGGCTGCGAACAGCAAGGTGAAGCTGCCGGAGGAATTCAAGACGCTCCCGGCCTTCCAGAAGTCGACGATCGACACGCTCTGGCAGCTCGAGTGGCAGGTCGTCGCGAAGGCGATCGGCACGTGGCGCAACCAGTGGGACAAGCAGGTCAAGGGCAAGCTGTAGGTGCTTGAGGACGTACAGGACGGCGGGGGCCTGTGACGCAGGCCCCCGCCACTGGCGCCTCGGCGGCGCTCCCGCGGCAGGACCGGCACCGCTTCGAGTGGCGCGCCTACGTCTTCCTGTCGCCGGCGCTCGCGGCGACCACCGTCGTCTTCGCGGCGTCGATGGTGATCCTCGGCGCCTACAGCTTCCATGAGTTCGTCGCCGGACGGATGCTCTCCGCCTTCTCGACGGCGACCTGGACGCAGCTGCTGACCGACTCGTTCTTCTGGGGCGTGATCGGCACGACGATGAAGCTCGGCCTGCTGACGGTCGTTTTGACCGCCGTGATCGGCTACCCGATGGCGCTCGCGCTCTACCGGCTGCGGAGCCGCTGGCTCCGCTACGTCGCCTACTTCCTGCTCTTCTCGCCGCTCATGACGAGCGTCGTCGTGCGCTCGTACGGCTGGGCGCTGGTCCTCGGCGACGGCGGCTTCATCAACACCCTGCTGCTCCGTTGGCACCTGGCAGACCAGCCGCTCCGGATGCTCTACGAGTTCAGCGGCGTCACGATCGGGCTCGTCCACATCTTGCTGCCGTTCATGATATTCCCGATCCTGGCGGTGCTCGACCAGTTCGACCCGATGCTCGAGCAGAGCGCCGCCGACCTCGGCGCGACCGGCTGGACGACCTTCCGCCGGGTGATCTTCCCGCTCACGGTCCAGGGCGTGATCGCCGGCTCGCAGCTCGTCTTCGCGCTCGCGATCAGCGCCTTCGCGACACCGTCGCTGCTGGGCGGAGGGCGTGTGCAGGTGCTTGCCGGGCGGATCTATGAGGATGTCGGCGGGCTCGACTGGCCGCACGCTGCCGTCGCGTCGTACATCCTGCTCACCCTCGCTCTGGCCGCGATCGGGGTGTTCACGGTGCTGCTCCGCCTACAGACGGGCACGGCCCGTGCCACCTGGGAGTACTCGCGGTGAGATCCGGTTGGATGCGCCCGGCGCGGCTCACGCTCTACGTCTTCCTTGCCGCCGGGCTCGTCTTCATGGTGCTGCCGATTGCAATCGTCGTCGTCGAGTCGTTCAACTCCTCGTCGTTCGGCCAGTGGCCGCCGCCCGGGTTCTCGACCCGGTGGTACGGGCGCCTCTTCAACGAGGGCGGCTTCGGCGCCCCGGCGATCCGCAGTATCGAGCTGGCGCTCGTCGCGACGGCGGGCTCGCTCGTCGCAGGCACGCTCGCAGCCCTGGCGATCGCGCGCTACCGCTTTCCCGGGCGCCGGGGGGTGCAGGGCTTCATCGTTGCGCCTTTGATCGTCCCGAAGGTCTCGATCGGGATCGCCGCTTTCATTCTCTTCCTGAAGTTCGGGTTCTACGGGAGCTTCGAAAGCCTCGTCCTCGTGCACATCGTGGTGACGCTGCCGTTTGTGGTCACGCTCGCGGTCGCCGGCTTCGCGCGCATCGACCGCACGCTGGAGGAGGCGGCCGCCGACCTTGGAGGGTCACCGCGGCAGGTGTTGTGGCGCGTAACCTTGCCGCAGATGCGCGCGACGCTGGCGGCCGCTGCAGCGTTCAGCTTCATCATCAGCTTCGACGAGCTGGATGCGTCGATCTTCCTCGTCGGCCAGCGATCGAACACGCTCCCGACGGCGATGTACATCTACATGCAGAAGTTCCAGGATCCGACGCTGGCGGCGCTCTCGACGCTGCTGATCGCGGGTGCGCTGATCGGCGCGGCCGCCGTCGCGATCGTGATCATGCGCATCGGCGGGTTGCGCGCGATCACCGGAAGCACGCAAGGCGCGGCTGCGGCGACGCGCGAGGATGCGGTTTGAGCCCGATACGAAAGGGAGGAAACAGGTGACCGACGCACAGATGGCACGGCTACGGGTCGCGACGATCGCGAACGGGCACACGCTGGAGCTCGTCACGCACAGGATCCGCGGCCGGGCCGGAGAGGGGCCGACGCTCGGACTGATCGCTGGAATCCACGGCGACGAGCCGCTCGGTGTCGAAACGGTGCGGCGCTTCGTCGCCGAGCTCGACCCGAGTACTTTCTCGGGCCAGCTATTCGTGCTGCCGGTGGCGAACCCGTACGCGTTCCAGGGCTTGACGCGCAACACGCCGATCGACATGAGCAACCTCAACCGCGTCTTCCCCGGCGACGCGGGCGGAATGCTGACCGATCAGCTGGCGCACGCGATCGTCGAGCTGATCGTCCCGAACTGCGACTACCTGATCGACTTCCATTCGGGCGGAAACCTGGCCACAGTCGACTACGTCTACCTGCACGACACTGACGGCCTGGCCGAGGCCTTCGGCTGCGAGATCCTCTTCCGTGGGCCGTCCTACCCGGGCTCGCTCGGCGACTACTGCCGCACGAACGGCGTACCGACGATCGTCAGCGAGCTGGGCGGCGGCCAGCAGCTCAACGCCCACTATCTCGAGAAGGGTCTGCGCGGGATCCGCAACGTGATGAAGAAGCTCGGAATGCTCCCCGGCGAGCCGGAGGTGCCCGAGCGGCAGGTGGTCGTCGACGAGTTGATCATCCTGCGGCCGCACCACGGCGGCCTCATGCTCTCGAGCGTCGAGCCGGCGCGTCTCGGCGAGGCGGTCGCCGCAGGCACCGAGCTCGGCCGTGTCGTCAGCCCGTACACGTTCGAGGTCCTCGAGACGATCACGGCACCGTTCGACCCGTCGTTGCTCGTGCTCGTCCGCGAGTCGGTCACCAAGGTCGATCCGGGCGACTACGGGTTCATGGTGGCGAACGGCGCGGGCGCGGTCCCGGTCGAGCGCTGATCCACGCGTCCCTGAGCAACATGGTTGACCTCGTCTCGGGCGAGCGGCTCACCGCCGTCGTCGGTGAGCTCTCGCGCCGGACGAAGCATGCGGGGACGTCGGAGGAGCTCGAGAGCCTGCGCTGGGTCGAGCAGGAGATCGCCTCGTACGGCTATGCGACCGAGCTGCTGCTGCACGATGCATACATCAGCCTCCCCGGCCGAGCCCGGCTCGAGCTCGACGGGGAGTCGCTGCCCTGCATCACGCACTCCTTCTCGCGCCCGAGCCCGCTCGATGGGATCGCGGCCGAACTCGTCGACGGGCTGGCGGGCGACGTCGCTGGTAGGGTCGTCTTGCTCGACGGGATCGCGAACCCGGCTGCGTCTGTCGTGGCGCGCCAGCGGGGCGCGGCCGCGCAGGTGCACGTCAGCCCCCATGAGCATCTGCACGAGATGTGCATCTCGCCGGTGTGGGGGAGCCCGGACGACCTGCGACTCGCCGAGCTGCCTTCGACCGTCGTCGTGACGGTGCCGCAATCGGTCGGCGCGCGGCTGCGGCGTGCAACGCCCGCGAGCGTGCGCGTCTTCGCGGAGGTCGACACCGGCTGGCGGCCAACGCCGATCCTGGTCGCCGAGCTGTCGGGGCCCGCGGGCCGGGAGGACGAGCCGTTCGTCCTCTTCAGCGGCCACCATGACACCTGGCACTACGGCGCGATGGACAACGGCGGCGCCAACGCGACGATGCTCGAGGTTGCCCGCGTCTCGGCACTCGGGCGCGACCGCTGGCAGCGCGGCTTGCGGATCGTCTTCTGGTCGGGTCACTCGCAGGGGCGCTACTCGAGCTCGGCCTGGTACGCCGACCACCACTGGGAGGAGCTCGAGGCGCGGGCCGTCGCGCACGTGAACGTCGACTCCACGGGCGGCCGGGGAAACACCGTCGTCTCCGACACGACTGCGGCCGGCGAACTGCGTGCGCTCGCACGGGAGGCACTTGCGGCCCAGGCCGGGCAGGACTTCTCGGGCCGGCGCATGGCGCGCGCCGGTGACCAGTCGTTCTGGGGGATCGGCGTCCCGTCGATCTTCGGGAACATGGGCGAGCAGCCGGCGGACGCCGGTGAGCCGAACGCCATGGGCGCGGTTTTCGGCGCGGAGGCGCGCGTCGGAGCGGGCACCGGCTGGTGGTGGCACACGCCCGACGACACGCTCGACAAGATCGACCCCGAGCTGCTGGTTCGCGACACGCGGATCTACCAGCACGTCGTCTGGCGCCTGCTCGCGAGCCCGGTGCCCCCGCTCGACTACGCCGAGACGGCGCGAGACCTCGTTCACACGCTCGGGGAGCGCGCCGAGGCTGTCGGTGACGGCCTCGACCTGTCGGTCTGCATCGCGCGGGCACGTGACCTCGCCGAGCGCGCCGAGCGGTTCGCGGCAGCCGCGGTGGACGATCCTGCCGCCGCCGCGGAGTGCCTGCGCCGGGTCAGCCGGGCGATCGTCCCGGTCGACTATGCAGAAGGCGACCGCTTCGCGCATGACCCCGCGCTGTCGCAGGAGCAGCTCCCGGCGCTCGCCGACGCCGCCCGGCTCGGGCTGGCGGACGAGCCGCGCTTCCTCGCCTCGAGACTCGTGCGGTCCGCTGCCCGCGTCGCCTTCGCGCTCCGGCAGGCGGTCGAGGCGTTCGACGATTACCTGGGACGATGACGAGGATCACTGTGGTCGGGGCAGGCGCGATCGGCGGCTTCGTCGGCGGCCGCCTGCTCGACGTCGGAGTCGACATCGTCTTCGTCGAGCAAAACGAGGCCCACGTCGCCGCGATCCGCGCGGACGGGCTGCGCATCACCGGCGCGCAGACGCTTCACGTGCGCCCGAGAGCGCTCCTGCCGGACGAGGTCGACGGGGAGCTCGGCTGCGTCCTCCTCGCCGTCAAGGCGCGTCACACCGCAGACGCGCTCGCCACCATCGCTCCGCGGCTCGCCGCCGGCGGCTTCGTCGTCTCGCTGCAGAACGGGCTCGAGGAGTATCGGATCGCCGATGCGGTGGGCGCGGACCGCACGGTCGGCGCGGCGCTCACGTTCGGCGGCCACTACGAGGGGCCCGGTCATGTCGTCTACGGCGGCCCTGGCTCTCTGCACGTCGGCGAGCTCGACGGCGCCGTGACCGAGCGCGTCGAGCGCCTGGGCGAGCTGCTCTCGCTGGCGCATCCCGCCTCGGTCACCGAGCGGATCTTCTCGCTCCTGTGGGGGAAGTCGGCGCTCGGCGCGTTCTACTTCGCGACGGCGCTGGTCGATGCCGACGTGCTCGACGTCCTCGCGCGCGAGGAGTACCTGCCCGTGCTTGGCGAGCTGGTCGCCGGCGTCGCGCGCGTGGCCGCGGCTGAGGGGGTTGTCCTCGAACCCATCGACGGCTTCGATCCCGCCGCGTTCGTCGCCGGGGACGCGGAGCGGATGGCCGCGAGCTGGGAGTCCCAGCGCCGTTACTGGCGCGGCCTCGAGGCCCGGCGCACGGGCGTCTGGCGCGACCTGAACGTGCACCGCCGGCCGACGGAGCTACGCGAGATCCTCGGCCCCGTGCTCGAGCGCGCCCGCGTTCGCAGGCTCGAGGAGCCGCTGCTGGAGCGGCTCTTCGTGCTCGTGGGCGAGGCGGAGTCGGGCCGTATCCGCTCGGGGTACCAAGCGCTCGACGAGCTCGCATGAGCTTCACCACGCGCCCCGAGCTGCGCGGCACCTTCGGGATGGTCGCCTCGACGCACTGGCTCGCATCGGCGTCGGGGATGGCCGTGCTCGAGCGTGGCGGGAACGCGTTCGACGCCGCGGTCGCGACCGGCCTCGTCCTGCAGGTCGTCGAGCCCCATCTGAACGGGCCGGGTGGCGACCTCCCGGCAGTCTTCTGGAGCGCCGAGCGCGGCGAGCCGCTCGTCCTCTGCGCCCAGGGACCAGCGCCTGCAGCGGCGACGATCGCCGCCTTCGCGGAGCGCGGGCTCGAGCTCGTCCCCGGCAGCGGCCTGCTTTCCGCCTGCGTCCCGGGAGCCTTCGACGGGTGGATGCTGCTGCTGCGCGATTTCGGCACCTGGCGGCTGGCGGACGTCGCCGAGTTCGCGATCGGGTACGCCGAGCATGGCTTCCCCGCTGTCGCGCGGATTGCCGCAACGATCCGGAGCGCCGAGCCACTGCTGCGCGGCTGGGAGGAGTCTGCCGCCCTGTACCTGCCGCCGCCGCAGCCGGGCGCACTCTTGCGCAATCGCGACCTTGCCGCGACCTATCGCCGGATCGTCGAGGAGTCACAGGGCGGCGGCCGCGAGGACGAGATCGACCGGGCGCGCGCGACGTGGTACCGCGGATTCGTTGCGGAGGCCTTCGAGCGCTGCAGCGTGGCGCACGACGGCCTCCTGACGGCGGGCGACCTCGCCGGCTGGAGCGCGACGTTCGAGACGCCGCTCTCCTTCGACTTCCGCGGCACCACGGTCTGCAAGGCCGGCCCGTGGAGCCAGGCGCCGGTGTTCCTGCAACAGCTCGCGCTCCTCGACGGCTTCGACCTCGAGGCGATGGGGCGCAACTCGGCCGGGTACGTCCACACCATCATCGAGTGCGCGAAGCTTGCGTTTGCCGACCGCGAGGCGTTCTACGGCGATCCGCTGTTTGCCGACGTGCCGGTCGAGCGGCTGCTGTCGCCTGCGTACGCGGGGAAGCGGCGGCGCCTGGTCGGCGAGACAGCGTCCGCCGAGCTGCGCCCTGGCGGGGGCCGGCTACCACCGCAAGTCACAGGGCCGGCCGCGAGCGCCGGGACCGGCGAGCCGACCCACGGCGATACCGTCCACCTGGACATCGTCGACCGCTTCGGCAACGTCTTCTCGGCGACGCCGAGCGGCGGCTGGCTGCAGAGCTCCCCGGTCGTGCCGGGCCTCGGCTTCCCGCTCGGGACTCGCGCCCAGATGTTCTGGCTCGATCCGGAGCACCCGAACGCCTTGCAGCCCGGGAAGCGTCCCCGGACGACCCTTTCTCCGTCACTCGCGTTACGGGGCGGCGAGCCGTACCTCGCCTTCGGCACCCCGGGTGGCGACCAGCAGGACCAGTGGACGCTCGCATTCTTCCTGGCGCACACCGTTTTCGGGCTCGATCTGCAGGCCGCGATCGATGCGCCGACCTTCCACACGAACCACTTCGCGAGCTCGTTCTATCCCCGCCTCGCAGAGCCGAACGTGATCGAGGTCGAGCAGCGGATCGGCGCCAAGACGATTCGGGGTCTCCGCGACCGCGGGCACGAGGTGCGCATCGTCGGCGACTGGACGCTAGGGCGCGTCAGCGCGGCGGCGCGGGAGTCCGGTGGCCTGCTCAAGGCGGCGGCCAGCCCGCGCGGGATGCAGGGCTACGCAATCGGCCGCTGAGACGGGCGTCCCATCGGCTGGGGGCGCGGCGACGCGGATTGCCTTCCCAGAAACAGAAAGGCCCCGTTTCCAGGGTTTTTCTGAGAACGGATGATGGGACTCGAACCCACGACCTTCTGCATGGCAAGTGCCGCAGTCGTTCGCGCCCGTTCGCTCAACCCGCATCGTTAAGCGGTTTCGGCCCTCCGACCGAAAGGGCGAGCGAACGCGAACGAACGCTGCGCGTTGCCATTGATGCAACGGGGGCTCACGCGCAACGCCTTGACGGGGTTCGACGTGCAAGAACCGGGCGGGGCATGACAGGTGGCTCGGCCGCCATCGCGGCTACCACCTGTGCTGGCGTGGCGCGAGGCCACTGGGGCAATTGAAGGGTTGCTGACGCGGGGGTAGCCTTGCGGCGTGACCGTTCAACGAGTCCAAACCCAGATCTCGAACACCGCGGCCACCGCCGCCGGCCACGTTCTTCGCGCATGGTGGGCTGATCCCGAGGCAGCGACAGGGCCCGACGTCGTGAAGGCCTGGGAAGTAATTCACGATTACCGAGCCCTGCACCAGTACCCGCTCGTTCTCGTGACGAACGGACTACGCGACCTTGTCAGGCGCCACACCGACGACGGTGGAACGGTCTCGCAGAGGTACAAGCGGGTTCCTCGGATGCTCGACAAGCTGCTGAGGTACCCCAAGATGAGACTCGCGCAGATGGAGGACATCGGCGGCTGCCGCGCGATCGTCGCCGGCGACACGGCCATGAAGCGTGTCCGCGCGAGGATTCGGAACAACTGGGAGGTCGTGCGCGAGTACCCCTACGACGTCGAAGCGAAAACCAAGACGGGCTACCGCTCCAGGCACATCGTGGTGCGGCGCAATAATCGGCTGATCGAGATTCAGCTCAGGACACCGCGGCAACACGACTGGGCTGAGGCCGTCGAAGACGCGGCGGCGCGAACCGGGCACAACCTCAAAGACGGGGACGGCCCGCTCGAACTCATCGACTTCTTCCGTGTCGCGTCCCGCATCATCGCCCTTCAGGAAAGGGGAGACTGGCCCGATAACGAAGAGAGCGCCGCTCTTCGCGTCAGGTGGGACGAGCTCAACCAGCACGTCAGGCAGTACTTCCCTGAGAGCGCGGGATAAGATGCCAAGACCGCACGATGGCTAGCCTCAATCACTTCATCCTCATCTTTAGCGTCGTCAAGCGCATGCTCGTCGGTCTCGAGGAGTTCGGCGAGGACGGCAGCGCGGCGATCGATCGCTACGCGGACCTCGAGCGGGAGTTCCGCAGCCGAGACGACAGCACCGATTACGAGATCGTCTTGATCGGCGCTGACTCGATCGAGACGATCCAGAAGACGCATTCGCATTACTTCGGCGCGCGCGAGGTCGGCGTGCCGTTCCGCGAACTCGTCGGCTAGCCAACGAACGCAAGCCTTGCCCCAGGTCACTGTTCGCAAGGCTCATCGTCCGAACGCGGCAGCGAGCTCCCCCGCAAGCTTCGCCCGATCGTCGTCCGCCAGCCCGGCGTAGGCCATCGCCGTGATCCGCGGGTTCGCGTGGCGTGCGAGCGCGGAGGCTTCCGGGAACCGTGAGGCCGGAAGCGAGTGCAACCGCGACGAACGAGTGCCGGAGGTCGTGCGGACCGACACTTCGCGGCCGTCGCCGTTCAGGCCCGCCCGGTCGCCTGCTTCGTGAACGGCGCGCAGCGCGTTTCTGGCGCCCTGAGGCCGTCCGCGCGAGGTCGTGAACACGAGCGAGTCCTGCGGCCTTGGCATCCCTCTGCGCCGTCAGCTCGCGGCTTTATGCCGCGTCGCCGGGACCGGCGGGCGCGAAGAATCCTACGGGCGCCTTCGGCTTCTGGCGCGCCTCGACGGCCGTGTCGGCGTCAATGAGCCGGCTGCCGATCACGTGACCCGGGTCGTCTTTCAAGACGTCGGTGCGCTTCTCGCTCAACGGCAGGAAAACGGCCGGCCCCTGCACTAGCGCCCTCAGCTTCGAGGCTGCCAGGAAGATCACCCGGCGCTCGCACACCGTCACGTTCACCACCGCCTCACGGGCGGGGCCGCGCACATTGACCGGGATGTGAAACGTCAGCATCGTGTCGCCCGGGCACGCTGGGAGGACGGCCGCGACGCGCGCGTGGCCAGGCGGCAGTCGGTGGCCCTCGGCCGAGTCGGCCGTAATTCGAGCTCGAACTCAGCGACCTCGCGATCTCGCGCCGTGCTGTCCATGATGCCGGAGCATCGCCGCTGCGCGCGTTACGGTCGCACCGCGGGTACAAGATGCTGGTACAAACCGCCCGGCAACGGCTAGGACAAGCCGATTAGGCTAGAGCCAGCTGCTTCTAGCCAACCGCGTCGGTGGCGGCAGGAACGGCTTGATTCCGTGGCGCTCGATGCCCTGAGAGCAAGTGACGTCATGTGAGGTGGGTACAACTTTGTACCCAGTGCAGCCGCTCACCGTTGCTGGCCTCCTGCTCGACATCGCCGGCGCGATCATCCTCGGCTATGCGATCTTCGGCCGCTCCCCCGAACGCGCACTCTTGGAGTCGCAGTTCCGATACGACTTCAACGTCGATCTACACCTCAGCCTAGCCACCCAGACGGCAGACGCACAGGCCGGGATCGCCCTCCTCGTCGGCGGCTTCGTCATGCAGCTCGTATCGGGGCTCGGGTTCTCGTCCGACAGCGGCTACGTCCTCGCCGCGGTGGTCGCGGCCGCTATCGCTGCGATCGCGGCCGTGTGTCTAGCGCTTGTGCGATGGCTTCGACCTCGAGAACGGAAGGCGGCCTTCTACGAACAGCTCGTCGCGAAGGACCCGTCGATCTGGCACACCATCGTCAGGCACTACGCGCGGGAACTCGGCGATCCGTGGCACGGCGCCACGGAGCCGCCGGCGGACGTGGCGCGACGGCTCCTCGGTGAGCGACGGTGGAAGCTGATTACGGAGTGGGCGAAGGAGCTTCCACCGTCGATGACTCAGGCGTACCACCCCGACCACTAACTCGGATTCTCGAACAGCGAATTGAGCCCTACTTCGCTCACGCGAAGTCGAAGCGCAGGGTGCGGCCACCCCACCAGGGCACCTCGACGACCGGCAGGTCGGCCGAGCGCATGACCGGGCT
>Ga0082335_1004073_pt1 | contig 22744 bp, 10 predicted proteins | sample Subgrocontami58m_FD_72375 | JGI IMG/M metagenome (GOLD analysis project Ga0082335, IMG submission 72375) | Subsurface groundwater microbial communities from S. Glens Falls, New York, USA - GMW37 contaminated, 5.8 m (SPADES assembly) (version 2) ...
GCAGGCCAAAGCAAAACAGGCCGCTTTAGGAATGCTTAAATTAGCCGTTGACCACAGGGAAGAGCTGAAAAGCCTGCCGGCTGATTTGCGCCAAAGGGCAACTGAAATTCTATATACAAAGTAAGCATGAAAACCGTTGTTGTCGATTCGGACTCAATCTTTGCCCTTTATAACCCAAATGATCCATTAAATGCCAGGGCAGTTAAAACTTTCGAGGAGTTAATCAATCAGGGTTTCCAGTTGATTTATCCCACCTCGGTTCTTTTTGAAGTAGTGTCACTCTTTCAGAGGGTTTTACCTACTCCAACAATTACATCACACCTTATGGAAATGATAAAGAAAGATCAACTCCCCATTCACGCCGTTGACGCCGATATTTTAAGAGAATCAGCTATGCTGTTTAACCCAGCGGGGTCTAAGAAGAACACTCTAATAGATTGCTCAGTGGTAGTGATCGCTAAAAAGATTAAGGCCGATGGGGTTTTTTCCTACGATGAGTTTTATACAAAGCATGGCTTAAAACCGGCAGAGGACCTATTATGATGGGGGTTTGGGATCTCCACGCTGCGAACCCATTGCTCCACCTCCTCAAGCGAATTGCTACACCGGAGCGGAGGCTCAGTTGTTCAGCGCGCCCTGCCTTATCCAGTCGGCTATTTTGCGGATGGAGTCCTCGGAGAGGGCCGGGGCGCCGCTGGGCATGCGCGCCCCAACGGCGGGGTCGCCGCGCAGCTTGCGGACCAGCAGGCTGGTATCGGGGCTGGCCTTGACGACCGGCGAGCCGCTCTGCCCGCCTCTGATCAGGAAGTTGTAGTCCTTCAGCGAAAGGCCTCCCATGCTCTGGTCAATGTGGCAGGCGCCACACTGCTGAATGAAGATCGGCATGATGTCCCGGGCGAAACTGACCGCAACAACGGTAGGCGTAGTCCCGACGGGAGGCTGGACCATGGTCGTCGGCAGGCCTGACTTGTCCGGAATCTGGAGCTGGGACGGCGACAGTGGAACAGGCGTGCCAGGCGGCGCCAGGGTTGATGACAGTGTGGGCTGGGCGCCGGGCTTGGCGGTCCCGGTGGTCTTAGGACCAGCAGTAGGTGTGGCACTCGATCCCCCGCAGGCGGCCAGCACCACAGCAGCCGCCAGGATCAGGCCAGGAGAGACGAGCCGGAGGGGGTTGAGCCGTGACATATCTTGAACAAAGGTTAGCACGGGCAACTTTCTATGTCAAGGAAGGGAAGCCGACCAATTGGGCGCCCGTCATTTTTGAGGCTACCCTCAACCACAAAACCCTGATGGGCAACTCCCCAAAAAAGAACTAATGACAAGCGGGCTTGCGGATGGTACAATGACCGAAACCGCGCGACAACGTCCCCGGGACGGCGCGACGTGTGGGAAAGGAGAGGAATGCCCACTAACATCGCAGGGATAGAGCTGGAGAGAATCATACAGGTAGCAGTCGCTGTTGGAGGCACGTACGTTTTCCTCTTCTGGTTTGGGCTCGTCTACTGGGCCTTCCGCGATATTCGCGCCCGCAGCCAAGAGGCCCTGGTGCAGGTGCTGGCCGTCCTGCTGGTGCTCTTTTTCAGTCTCCCCGGGCTGCTGCTCTACAACATCTTCAGGCCCAGAGAAACCCTGGCGGAAGTCTACGAGCGGGCGCTTCGAGAGGAGACCCTTCTGCAGGAGCTTGAGGACCCCAAGGAGTGCCCGGTTTGCAAGAAGCGGGTCGAGAGAGACTTTCTGGTGTGCCCTTCGTGTCGCACCCAGTTGAAGCGTTTATGCGCTTACTGCAAGCGCACGCTCCACCCCAAATGGAGCGTCTGTCCCTACTGCGCCGGTCCGGTTGGTGAGGGGTCTCTTGCCCAGTCCGCGTCTGTAGGAGCGTGATCACACCCTCGTCATTAGGTTATTGGTCATTGGTGATTACGTGACCAAAACGTCGGCCGCTCAGAGGAATTGTAGTGTGGACTTGCTCATACTATCGTGAGTCACCCAGTCACGCCATTGCCTGGTGACCAGCAACGTATCACGCCATGGCCAATGACGAATCACCTATCACTAATCACCTAGTCACACCTTAATCGCCAGCCCCAGCGCCCGGTAGAGGGCTGAGAAGTCGAGGCCCGCTTCCAGGACCTGGGCCATGATCGGAAGCTTGCGCCGCTGGGCAAAGCGGACGCCGGCCATCAGGCCCTCCACCTTCTCAGCTACTGTCAAGGTGTCCTCTTTGACCATGACCAGGGGAATGCCATGTTCTGCGGCCTGAGCCATTACCAGTTCGGTTGGACGGCGGTAGCCCGTCAGTACGATGCACTTGGTGTTAGGAGTCATGGAGAAGAGTTGAATATCCGTCTTCTCCCCGCTGGTTATGACCGCCACGTTCTGGCGCCGGGTGTAGTAGTCCTGCATATAGTCCGTGCTCAGGGCGCCCATAAGGAAACCTTCGACCAGATTCTCCTTCTCGTCCTCCCCACGGAGGAACTCACCGTCCAGTCGCTCCGCCAGCTCTCCCACGGTTAGCCCCATGAGGCTTCGCTCCTCGGCCAGAAGACCCACTACCGGCACGCCTTTGGAGGCCAAGAAGGAAGCGAGGGTCTTCCTGGCGAAGTCGAGGGCATCTGAGGGGACCATGTTAATGACCACCCCAATCAGGCTGGAAGCAAAGGCTTCCGCCATGCCCAGGACCCGGTCCGCCGTGGCCGGGCCCTCGTAACGCGCCGTCAGGAGCACCCTGGCGCCACTCATGGCGGCCACAGACCTGGCGGAGAGCCCCACGACACTGCCAGTCCAGGGGGTGCGGGCTCCTTCCAGAAGGAGGATATCCCGGCCTTTCTCAGCGACGGACAGGGCGGCCTTCAGCCGTTCTTGGAGCGAGTCGCCCTGGCCCGCGATAACCGCTTGCATCTGCTGGTCGGTGAGCACAACGGGAGAGAGGACATCCCAGGTCTGGGCCAGGTCCAGGGTTTCTCTCATGAAGAGCACGTCCTCGTCAACACTCCAGTCGTTCAGTGGACGCACCTGGGTTGCCACCGGTTTGAGGTAGCCAACCTTCAGGCCCTGGGACATAAACCGGCTTCCCAAGGAAGCACATAGAGCGGTCTTGCCGGAGAATGATTGAGAGGAGATCACGAAAAGCGTTGACACTTGGTCCTCCAGGGGCATCTTGGTATCGGGATGAGCATAAGGCAGAATGCTCAAAATGTCAATGAGGGGTCTAACGCATCCGGGCTACACTCTGTATACCGGCGATGGACTCCAGCTTGGCCAGAACCCGGCTGAGCTGCTCCATCCCCGTGGTCTCGAAGATAAGATCAATGTCGATGCCGGAGTTGTCGGGCTGATGGGTGTTCAGAGATACGATATTGGACTTCTCGGCCGAGACCAGCGTGCTGATATCCCGCAACAGGCCCACTCTGTCCCAGGCCTCGATGTGCACCGAAACGGGGTAAGCCCTCTGGCGGCCCCGGCCCCAGTTCACCTTGATGAGGCGCTCCTTCTCCCAAACATTAGTGACGTTGATGCAGTCCTTGCGGTGGACGGTTACTCCCTTGGTGCGGGTGATGAAGCCTATGATCTCGTCCCCTGGGACTGGGCTGCAACAGCGGGCCAGGTGGGTCAGGAGGTCGCCAACGCCCATGACCTCCACACCCGTATACCCGGAACGCTCGGCATGGGCGCCCTCCATAATGGGGTGGGCTGGCTCCTCTGGAACCATCTTCATGGCGATCTGATGAGCGGTCAGCTCGCCAGAGCCCACGGCTGCCAGGAAGTCGTCCAGGCGGTCGTACCTGAACAGGCGCGAGATCTCCTCTTCGGAGGGTATCTTCAGGCCCAGGCGCTTGATTTCCTTCTCCAGGAGCGCTCTGCCTCGCTCTATGTTCTCCTCCCGCTCCTGCTTGCGGAACCACTGACGCACCTTCTCCCGAGCGTGGGAGGTCTTCATGTAGCCCAGGTGCAGGTTAAGCCAATCCAGGCTCGGCCCTTTCGCGTTCTTGGCGGAGAGGATCTCAACGATATCCCCCGTGGCCAGTTTGCAGCTAAGGGGTACCAGCCGGCCGTTGACCTTGGCCCCGATGCATTTGTGGCCCAGGTCGGTGTGGACACGATAGGCGAAGTCCAGAGGAGTGGACCCCACCGGAAGGTCTTTTATCTCCCCCTTGGGCGTGAATACGTAGACCTGGTCCCGGAAGACATCAGTCTTGATGAGGTCCACAAACTCTTCTGCGCCCGCCACCTCTTTGTGCCAATTAAGCAACTGGCGCAGCCAGGCCAGCTTCTGGTCAAACTTGGGGTCCCTTTTCACACCCTCCTTGTAGCGCCAGTGGGCGGCTATGCCATATTCCGATACCCGGTGCATCTCCTGGGTGCGAATCTGGACCTCCAGAGGGCGGGCGTCAAGCCCTACCACGGTAGTGTGGAGAGACTGGTACATGCTCTCCTTGGGAGCAGCGATATAATCATCGAACTGGCCGGGGATAGGTGGCCAGAGCCCATGCACGACGCCCAGGGCGCTATAGCAGTCCTGCACCTCCGGGACAATGATCCTGACCCCCACCAGGTCGTAAATCTGGGAGGCCGGCCTGCCCTCGGAGGCATACCGCTCCATCTTCTGGTAAATGCTGTAGATATGCTTCGGCCTCCCGCTGATCTCCGCCTTGACGCCCGCCCGGGCCAGCTCCCCCTTGAGTATCTCGATCAACTGCTCAACATACTTCTCGCTGGCCGCGCTCCTGCCGGCTACCAGGTGGGCCACCTCCCGGTACTTTTCCGGCTCCAGGTAGAGAAAGGCGAGGTCCTCCAACTGGGAACGGATCTCCAGTATCCCCAGACGGTTGGCCAGGGGAGCGTAGATCTCCATGGTCTGCTTGGCGATTCGGAGTCGCTTTTCGGGAGGCAACGCCCCGAGAGTGCGCATATTATGGAGACGGTCGGCCAGCTTGATGAGCACCACCCGCACGTCCTCCGCCATGGCCAGAAGCATCTTCCGCAGGTTCTCCGCCTGCGATACCCTGTCCTCCACACCCTTGCGACCTGGCTCCAGGGCGGGCCAGGAGAGGCGGGAGATCTTGGTCACTCCATCCACCAGCTTCGCCACCTGCGGCCCGAACTCCTTCGCGATGACCTCCATGGGCACCCCGCAGTCCTCCGGCACGTCGTGGAGAACAGCCGCGGTGATACATTCGGCATCCTGCTGGAGAAGGGCGAGGGTGTAAGCGGCGTGAAGAGGGTGTTGGATGTAAGGCTCGCCCGAGAGACGGAACTGCCCCTCGTGAGCATGGGCGGCGTAGTTGTACGCCCGCTCAATTCCAGCTTGCGCCGCTGGCGGCAGGTATTCGCCGGTTTTCTTTAAGAGATCGAGGACTTCCACCGCATTATGATACACCAACTGGGGAAATGCTGCTATTGCATCGTCAGCCCCCCACTGACGCTCAATGACTGGCCGGTCATGTAGCTAGAATCATCGGACGCGAGGAACGCCACCGCCTTAGCAATGTCCTCCGGCTGGGCCAGGCGTTTGAAAGGAACGGCCTTCACCATGGCCTGGAGTATCTTGTTGGCCGTCTCCTCCGTGCCCATCAAGGTGCGCAAGAGCGGCGTATCCGTCGGCCCGGGACATACGCAGTTGACGTTGATCCCATAGCGGGCCATCTCTCGGGCCAGGGTCTTGGAGAAGCCCACAACGCCGGCCTTGCAGCCGGAATAGACGGCTTCCCCACTGCTGCCTACCTTACCGGCATCAGAAGAAATGCTGACGATCTTACCCGCCTTTTTCTCGATCATATGGTCCAGGACCGCGCGGGCGCAGATGATGGGCGCCTTCAGGTTCAGGGCGATGACCTTGTCCCAGGTCTCCTCTATACTCTGGATAAAAGGCTCGAGCTTGTCCCACCCGGCATTATTGACCAGAATGTCTATATGGCCTAATTCCTTGATGGTCTGGCCCACCATAGCCTTGACCTGCTGGCTGCTGGTCACGTCGACCTTGGCCGCTAAGGCCCGGCGGCCCAGGGCGGAAACCTCTCCCGCTACTGCCTGCGCCGCTTCCAGGTTCAGGTCGGCGACCACGATGTCGGCCCCCCGGGAGGCCAGCTCCAGGCTAATGGCCCGACCAATGCCGCTGCCACCCCCAGTGACTATGGCTACCTTGTCTTTCAACTTCATCTGATATTTCTACTCCTTCGATTTGTATCTGCAGGTCATTCAGAACGACCTTGCGTGCTATTACTTTATCCGGATCACTGAACGAAAACAAGAGGCCAACGCATTGCCACAGCCGGGCGCCTGTAGAGACGCCTCGGTGAGGCGTCTCTTGTTGCTGGTTCAAATTGCCACTGCCCGCCGGAATTGAGCCGTCAGCCGACAACCTCGTTCCCCTTGTGCCATTTCTAACTCGGCGGGAAGCTGAATTGGGTCAGGACATGGTCCTGAAGCCCGACCTGACTCGCAGCCCCATAAGCAGCGCCAAGGATGCTCCTAAGAGCAGACCGGCAATTACATCACTGAGCCAGTGGTGGCCTAAGTACAGCCTGGTAAACCCCGCCAGCCCAGCCAGGAAAGCAAATATGAAGGGCGCCATCCGGCCCTGCATGCCACCGGTTGAGTGAAGGAGTACTCCGGCGAAGGCGCAAAAAAACCCACTGCGCATAGCGTGGCCGCTGGGGAACGAACCAGAAAGCCGCAGCGTGGTCAGCGGGTAATACACTGAGCGGTGCAACTCCGGCGGTACCGGCGGCTGTTGGATGGTAAGCTTCATCACGGTCTCAACAGGTGTCAGAAGCAAGAAGGCCAAGGGGGCAATAGACCAGAAGCCGAGTCCACGTCGCCAGAGAAGAAAGCTGGCAATCAATGCCCAAACCAGCGACAACTCAGTTGAGAATATCAGGCTGATGGCTGTTGATACGGCGAGAAGAGGCCCCGGCGCTAGCGAGCCCATCCAAAACGCCACGGCGCTGTCCACTCCGGGCAGCAGTCGCAATTGGACCAGTACTGTTAGAAGCATAAAGGTAGCCAAACCGGCGACGCTCAGCGCTGGAGCAATGCTGGAAACAGTTCGATTAGTGTGTATGGTTTCCTCGATGCCTGAACAATACTACGATCACCATCATACCAGTAGGATCAGAGCTGCGTGCAGTTGGATCCAGTCACCGATGGTTTGTCAGGGGTGTTACTTGGAGATACACGCCTTCAGAAGCCGTCCGTCCTCGTCAACGGTCAGGCGAGCAATCCGCTTCATGGTGCGGCCGTCCTGGAGTGAGATGGACTTGCGGGCGGTCACAAAATACGGACCCACGTAGGCGGCCTTCTCATGGTGGCACTCCCCCTGACACTCAAAGAAGCGCCCGGAGGCGCAGCAGTGGCGGGGCAGGACGCTGAGCTGGGTGTCCCAGTTATCCGGCGCCACCCGCTTCAAGTAGCTGCGGGCCCGCGCCAGTAACTCGCCCTCAACTCGAACTCCCCCCTCGGAGGCACGGCGCTTGCAGAAGAGCTGAGGCTGCACGGAGGCGGCCTCGACCAGGCTTTCATCCAGGGCTGCCCCCTTCTTGAAGACCGAGAGCCGGGCGGCTGGATCGCCCAGGAGAATGAACTCCAGGGCGGTCTTCTGGTCATCGCCGTCCACGTAACCCTGCCGGGACTGCGCCTCCTGGATCAGGCGGGTGCGTGCCCGTGCCAGGCTCTCCCCGGCAGTCATTCCCTGTTCCAGGCAAAGCCAGAAGTACCGCGCCAGAAGGTCGGCGGCAATGAGCGGTGGCTGGCTGGTCCCGTAGGCCAAACGCGTGGCCCCGACCACACAGGCCGCCCCTTTCTGGAGGAACGAAAGGGCCAGGGCGTCCCCGGGACCCTTCCCCACGATGTTGGCGCCGTAGCAGGCCTCGGTGAAGATGATGGCCCCTGACAGGTCCACCTGCGCCAGGTTTTCCGGGCCCAAGGCGATAGGGAAGAGCGGATAGTCCATGGGATAGGTAGAGTCCTTCTGACCGTACCAGTAGGGGCTCTCCTCCGTTCCATGGAGGTTGAAGACGAGGAAATGGCAGCGGTCCATCCACCCCGGCTCTACGAACTTCTCAGTGACGGGCGGGCAAACCTGGATGGACCGAGGATCGCCAATAAGCTCGTAAAGGGCCTCGCTAGCCTCTTTCCATACCAGGGCCGTATATCCAAAGGACCGGCTCTTCGGGCCCTTCCCCTGCCCCAAGAAACCCAGGAGAGACAGTGTGTGCCCGTTCTTGGAACTTGCTCTAATCTGCGAAGCAATTAGCGCGTCCAGCATCGAGAGTAGAAAGCGCGGGTCCCCTGACCCATCATCAGGAATGCGGCCTACGGCCCTCCTGGAAACAAAGAGGTGCTGGCCCGCACCATAGGGCACGTCAGACAGTAGGAAGGGATCGTCGTCGTCGGCGGGGTTGGCCAGGCGGTGGAAAGGAATAACCTCATCGCCGCCAACCAGAAGGACATGCCCCATGGACTCCTGGCCTCGGGAGGCCTCTGCCTGGTGAATCTCCTGCTGGACCGCCTCAAGAAAAGCCTGGGGGTCTCCCGCGTCGCCCAGAAGGAGCAGGTGTGCCTCATAGCCCGCCTGGGTGAGCGCTTCCTGGAGGGCCTTCAGCTTACGCTCGATAGACTGGTAAGCCCTTTCGCCGTACTTCTCCAGAAGAGACGCCCGGCTGGTCACCAGGTGGTAGAGCCCTAGAGGGAACTCCTGGCCCGTCTGATTGGATACCCTGGGGACCATGCGGTCGGAGAGCTCGTAAAGGGCCTCTTGCAACTCCTGGGCGGCGCCAACCGGCGTCAGATCCATCTCCACATCGGGGAGCGGCCTCTCTTCCGATACTGGCAAGCCCTTGGAGGTGACCCCAGCCGCCAGGGCCGCCTCCACCTCGGGAGGGACAGGCAGGTCCGGGGGTTCCAGATCAACGGCATCCTCCAGGCTGGGCAGGTTGAGGCCGGTCCCCTCCAAAAACGCTGCGGCCACGCTGCCGGAGGGGTCCGCGCTCATGGCCTCATGGAGAAGGGCTGTCCCACCCGCGGTATCGCCCCTCTTGATACGAATCAGGCCCAGGAGCAGGCGAGCCTTTACCGCGTTCGGGGTCTGGGCGAGTATGGACTGGCAAGCCCGGGCTGCTTCCTCGAGGCGGTCCATGCGCCAGAGGCTCTCCGCTTGGGTCAGAAGAACATCCACCCGGGGGGGGCCGGCGGCTATGTTCTCCCGCAACACCTGAAGAGCCTTGGCGTGCTGGCCTTTGCGGGCGTAAAGTCTTCCCAGTCCCGCCGCCGAAAGCTCCGGCCCGTAGTCCACCCTCTCCAGCTTAGCCCGGAGGGTGGCCAGAGCCTCCTTCAGGTCCGGATTGCCGGGATCGGACTCCCAGGCCATCTCCATCTCGGCGATGGCCCCCTTAAGCTGTCCTTCCCCTTCCATGGCCACAGCCAGGGCGCTGCGAGCGACCACGTTCTCCGGGTCCACCTCCAGCACGCGCCGGAATTCCTCGGACGCCTCTTCCAGGAAGTTCCTATCCAGGAGGGCCTGGCCAAGGAGACCGTGGGCCTTCACATGGCCGGGCAGCTCCGCCAGCACCCGGCGCGCTGCCGCCGCCGCATATTCGGGGCGCCCCAGACGCAGGGCCAGCTCTCCCTGGAAAAGAAGCTCCCCGGGCCTCACGCGCCTTTGCGCATTCCCTTCATGATCAGGGCCAGGGCCGTGACGGCCGTGAGCTGCTTATATGCCTCCACGAAGTCACCCTTCAGCTTGACCGCCCGGTTGAACTGGGAGACGGCCTCGTCGTACCGGCGCATCTTCTTGTAGGCCTGGCCGGCGTTGAAGTGGTAGAGAGCTTCCTGGGGACTGAGCTCCATGGCCCGCTGGAACTCCTGAAGGGCCTCCGTAGCCAGCTCTTGCTGAAGCAGAGTCTCGCCCAGGCTGTTATGCCACTCCGGCTGGCCCGGCTCCAACTCCACGGCCTTGCGCAGGGCCGCGCCTCCGTCTTCCAGGCGCTTGAGGCGTCGCAAGAGGTCCCCCAAAAGGGCGTGGTATGACGCTCTGGCAGGCTGAAGCTTGATGGCCGCCTGGTACTCCCCAACAGCAGAATCAAGGCGTCCCTGGGCCTCGTAGACCTGCCCCAGCTCGAAGTGCGTCTCCGGCAGCTCGGCCTGGAAGGAAAGGGACGATTCCAGCTCCGCTGCCGCTTCGTCATAACGTCCCAGGTCTCTGAGGGTAAGGCCTGCTTGGCGGCTGTAGGCCGGGTCCTCCGGCTGCAGCTCCAGGGCCCGCCGGAACGCCGCCAGGGCCTCCTGGTTGTTCCCGCGAGCCTTGAGCACCAGACCAAGCTCAAAGTGAGCCGCCGCCAGGTCAGGCTCCAGCTCCAGGGCCCGGCCCACAGCCAGGACGGCCTCGTCATACCGCTCCAGCCAGCGCAGCACCCGGCCTTCCCGAAGTGGCGCCTGGGACTCCTGGGCGTCGAGCTCCTGCGCCCGCTTGTACTCGTTTAGCGCCTCCTCGTGGAGGCCCAACTGTTCCAGGACCCCCGCCAGCTCCATCCTCCAGGAGGCTTTGTCGGGCAGGATCTGGACCGCCTGGCGAAGCTGCTGGGCGGCCTCCTCGAAACGGCCGAGCTGCTCGAGAATGGTCCCGGCGTTACGGTGGTAGGCGGCCACCGAGGGCTCTCGCTCGGCAGCCAGGGTAAAGCTGACCAGGGCTTCCCGCTCTTTGCCCTGCATCTGGTAGATGAGGCCAAGCTCGTTCTGCCATTGTACCCGCTTGGGCTCCAGATGCAGTGCTTCCTCCAGGGAGACGGCCGCCTGGTCCAGTTGCCCCAGGGCCTGGTAAGCCTTGGCCAGCGCCCGGTGAAAGGTTGCCTCATTGGGGGCCAGCCGCACCGCCTCGTGGAAGGCCTCGAGGGCGGCCCCATGCTCCTCTTTGCTTTGCATGAGGAGCCCCGTCTCATGGTGAGCGCTGGCCATCTGAGGTTGCAGGACCAAAGCCCGCCCCAACTCCTCCCCCGCCTCCTCGAACCGGCCCAGGGACCTGAGCATCGCCCCTACCCGCACCAGCGGCTCCGCCTCACGGGGCCGGAGTTCGGCGGCCCGCCGGTACTGCTCAAGAGCAGACGCCGGTTGCCCGTCCATCTCTCGTACCAGGCCCAGCTCGTAACAGGCTTCCGCTTCCTGGGGATCAAGGCTCAGGGCCTGCTCCAGGAGCTCCACCGCCCGGTCCAGGCCGGGAGCACGCCGCTCGCTAAGCATCCCCAGGTCACTAAGCCCCTCCTCGTACTCTCGCCACTGGCGAAGCGCCTTGCCCGCCTGGCGGAAATAGGCGCCCTGGTCCGGTGCGAGGCGGCAGGCCTGCTCGAATCTAGCGAAGGCTTCTTCGAGCCGTCCCTGCAAGTGTTCGAGTTCCCCAAGCTCAGCCTGCCAGGCAGCCACCGAGGGGTCCAACCTGGTCGCTTCTTCCAGGGAGGCCGCCGCCTCCTGGACCCGTCCCAGCCTGGCCTGCATCAGCCCGACGTTTCTATGGTAGAGGGCTTCCGGCTCAAGCTCCAGGGCCCGGTGGTAGCTTACCAGGGCTTCGGAATACTTGTTCTGCCCGGCATAGGCGTTGCCTAGCTCGTTGTGGGCCTGAGCATGCTTGGGATAAAGGCGAACGGCTTCCGTCAGAGAAGAGATGGCTTCATCAATTCGCCCCATCTGGAGGTGAGTCCGTCCCAGGGAAAGATGGTATTCGGGGTTTTGCCCGGCGTACTGCACAGCCCTCTGGAAACTTTCGCTGGCCTCAGAAACCAGGCCCAATGAAGACCGGGCCTTCCCCAGCCAGTGATGGGCCAGGGCATCGCCCGGCTCCAGGGCAACCGCCTCCTCCAACTCTTCCTCCGCCTGGGACCTGTGCCCCAGGCGGTAGAGCAGTGCCCCCAGGTTGCGGCGGTAGATGCCGGACCGCGGGGCCAGCTCCACGGCCTTTTGGAATTGGGCCAGGGCCTCATCCTGCCGCCCGCGGCTGTCATAGATCTCCCCCAGATCGTTGTACCACTGAGCGTGGCTGGAATCAAGAACTATGGCGCTCACCATCTCGTCTATGGCCTCTTTGTCCTCCCCTAGCTCCCGGTGGGCCATGGCGGCGGCATGGTGGAAAACTGCTCGTTCCGGCTCCAAGCCCACGGCCAGTTGGAACTCCGCCAGGGCCTGAGGCAGAAGTTTCTGGGCCTGATAGACCTTGCCTAACTGGAAACGGGCCTCTGTAAAACTGGGGTTAAGCCGGACGGCCTCCTCCAGGGCCGCCACCGAGTCCGGAAAGTGGCCGAGTCGGAAGGCGGCCTGTCCTTTGTTGTAATGATAGACGGCGTCCTGCGGAGCCAGCCCAGCCGCTTCGTTGTATTCCGGCAGGGCCTCCAGGTACCAGCCCTGGAGGGAGTATATGTCCCCCATCTCGTTGTGCCACTGGGCCTCCTGCGGCCTCAGGCGCAGGGCTTCAGACATCTCCATGGCCGCCTCCCGGAAGCGGCTGGCCCGCTGCAGGCCATCGGCCAGGTCATGGTGGTAGCCGGCATTTACAGGGTCCAGCTCCACGGCCCGCTGGAGCACTCTGATAGCCCCCTCGCCGTCGTCCAGCGCCAGCAGCACCTTGCCCAGCTCATTGTGCCAATCGGCACGGGTCGGCTCCATCTCCACAGCTCTGGACAACTCCGCGGCCCCCTCGTGCTGATGGCCCATCTGGACGTATACAACGGCCAGATTGCGGCGATAGACGCCGGCCTGGGGCGCCAGATCCACAGCTTTAGTTAGATGCACCAGAGCCTGGGGCAGCTCCACCAGCAGAGTCAATACGATGCCCAAGTGGTTTCGCAGGTCTGGGTTGTCCGGCTCCAAGTCAAGGGCCTTCTGGAGACAACCTTTGGCCTCTTGGACTCGACCAATATGCTTGAGGCAGATGCCCAGATTGCGCAGGTAGAGGGCTTGGCCGGGCTGGAGCTCAGTGGACCGCAGGTAGTGGTGTAATGCCAGCTCGTGCTGGCCCTGGGCCATCAGGATGTCTCCCAGCTCGTTCTCCCACTGGGCATTGGAGGGTTCTTCCCGGAGAGCCCGAGCGTAGGACTCCGATGCTTCGCCGAATTGGCGGACCCTGGCCTGAACACTGCCCATGTTGCGGCGTATTCCCGCACTGTCGGAAAGAGACAGGGCCTCCTGGAATTCTCCTAAGGCTTCCTGGTAGTGCCCCTGAAGGGTCAGTACGGTGCCCAGCTCGTCGCGCAAAGCCGCGACTTCCGAGGGCTCGCCCGAAGCCAGAGTGAGGGCGTGGCGCAGCATAGACTCCGCTTCGTTTAGCCGTCCCACCAGCCTGAAGCTGTGTCCGGCCTGGAAAGCGTACTGGACATTCTCCGCCGCCAGCCGGGCTGCCTGGCGGTGGGCCTCGGAGGCTTCGCTGTTCTGGCCCGAAGCCAGGAGGGTCAGGCCTAGCTGGTAGTTACTCTCCGCGTCATCCGGGGCCAGGCGTACCGCATCGCGGAACTGTTCCACGGCCTCACGAAGACGCCCCACCTCCCGAAGCGCTATGCCGGCGTTGCGGCGGTAGACGGCCATCCGGGGGTTCAAGGTAATCGCCTCTTTGTATTCAGCCAAGGCGGCCTCCATCTGGCCGCTGCTCTGGAAGGCCAGCCCCAGCTCGAAGTGGGCATCTGCGCTGCCGGGCTGGACCGAAACCGCTCGACGCAGCTCCTCCACGGTAGCCTCCACCTGTCCCAGGCCCTTATAGGCCCGCCCCAGACTCCGGTGGTACTCACCATGGGCAGGGGCCAGGGACATGGCCTTCTGGCTGGCAGCCAGCGCTTCGTCCGGGCGGTTCATCCTGTCGTACACCTGTGCGAGCTCGTTGTACGAGTCGGCGAAGTCCTCCCGTAGCGTAACGGCCTGCTGGAGGTACCTGAGCGCCTCATCCAGGCTCCCCAACTGCCGGCAAAGGGCCCCCGCGCTGTAGTAGTGGTAGAAATCCCGGGGCTCAAGCTGAATGGCCTGCTGGTAGTGCAGAAGGGCCTCCCGGGGACGTCCCTGCTGACAAAGGATGTCGCCCAATTGGCTGTGCCAGGGGCCGTTATCTTCTTCCAGAGACAGGGCCTCTTCCATCTCCCGGGCCGCTTGAGCGAAGTCCCCTATCTGGGCCAGGGCCAATGCCAGGTTGTGGCGATAGGCGCCCGTTCGGGGCTCCAGCTCCACCGCTCGCTGGAAGGCTGCACCGGCGTCCTGCTGTCTGCGCTGTTGGAGATAAATCAGGCCCAGTTGGTCCAGGGCACTGGCCTGAGCCGGGTCCAGTCGCACCGCTTCCTCCAGCTCCGCCGCAGCCTCGTCCTGCCTTCCGGCGGCCGCCAGGGATACACCCAGGTGGTAGCGGAAGGATGGGTTGGCAGGCTTGAGGGCCAGGGCCCTCCGGTGCTCAGCCGCCGCCTCTTCGTGCCAGCCCTGGAGGCTGTATAGAAGCCCCAGCTCATGGAAGCCCTGGGCGAAGCCCTCGTCCAGGCCCACCGCCTGGCGCACCTGCTCCATGGCCTCGGGAAATTGGCCCAGTTTCTTGTAGGCCTGGGCCAGCTCGAAACGATAGAATGCCTGCTGAGGGGCCAGCTCCACCGCCCTGCGGTAGGATTCCAGGGCACGCTCGGCCTGGCCCTGCTGCATCAGCACCTTCCCCAGTTCATAATGGGCGTCAGCGTAATTGGCATGGAAAAGCAGAAGCGACTTCTGTAGGGCCTCCTGGGCATCTTGGGCCTTCCCCAGCCGAGCCAGCACTACGCCGATGTTCCGCTGGTACGTGGCTTCCTGCGGGTTAAGGGCCGCCGCCTTCTGGTAGACCTGGAGCGCCTCAAGGTAGCGCCCTCCCTCCTCCAGGGTCTTACCCAAGATGGCTATGATATCCGTGCGGTCGGGCTTCAGACGGTGAGCCTCTTCCAGCTCCTCCATGGCCTCCTGGATAAGGCCCATAGCCTGGAAGGCCATGCCCAAGTTCATCCTCAGGTTTACGTTAGCCGCGTCTATGGAAAGGATCTGGCGGTAGAGATGGGGAGGCTCGTTGGAGGTAACCAGCCTCACTGCCAGGGCGACCCTGCTCCGATCTTCCCCTTCGTCGATTACCTCTGTAAGGATATCCCTTCGCTTGGAGTATGTGCCATAGAGAAGGGTCAGAGGGAGCTCCCAGTATCGCTGGGCATCCTCATCCTTGATGTAAGGGTCGATCGCCTCGCCACTCTGTAGCCGCTCGCCCAGGGCCGCGGCCGCGAAGAAGTCGGCCAGAATGGGCTTCCAGAACGAGAGACGCTGCCGGTCCTCAGAGAAACTAATGAGGCCGGTATCCAGCACCGCATGTTGCAGGTCCCTGGCCACCGTCCCTTTAGGAGACGCTTCTCGGAGCAGGCCGCTCAGGGTCAGGTAGTCCACGCTGGTGCGGCCCTGCTGGCGCATCCAGAAGGCCACCTGGGCCAGGGCCAGCTTGACTTCCCGGAGCCCAATACCGGAGCCGGGCGGCGGCTCCCGCCCGCAAGCGGCTGGCCACTCTAACAGGCCCTGGACCAGGGCACTCAACGCCTCTCCCTGACGCCTGGCCAGCGGCTGGCCTTCCCCGCGGGAGAGGACCCTCTCCCGCAACAGGCTCAGCACTAGGGGATTGTGCAGCAGCTCCCAGAGGCCAGGCCTCTGGCGGAGGCCATCTAGAAGAACCTGGGCCGCCTCGGCTCCCAAAAGGGACGTCAGCTCATTAACAACTCGGGCGTCGTCCCATTCTCGTGCCCGCACGGACTGGGCGCCGGCAAACCAGGTCTTAAAAAGCGAAAAGTCCTGAAGGCGGCAGGTTAGCAACACCCGGTGACTCTGGCTCCGGTAGTTGACGAAGGCCGTAATGGACTCCATAGCCTCCAATTGGTATGCCCGCGGCACTTGGTCAAGTCCATCCAGCATCAGCATGAACGAAGCCCTGGAAAGAAGGCCCTCCAGCGTTTCCCAGGTGATATCCTGGACTCCGCTCTGCCGGAAAGACTTGAGCATAAGCTCTTCGATCCTGCCCTCACCCATGTTGGCCAGCGGCAGGTGTAGGGGGATCAAGAGGGGAAGCGATGGCAGCCAGGAGAGTTCGCTGGTGGTATCGCCCAAACAGGCTCGGGCCAGGGCGCCGGCCAAGCATGTCAGAAACGCGGTCTTGCCGCAGCCGAGGTCCCCAAGGATTACCACGGGGGCGCGTCCAGTCAGTAGGTCGCCGATAGGGACCGGGGTCAGGGATAAGTCCTGCTGGAATGCCGGCGGCACCAGGCTCCGCCCGGACGAAAGGGATGAATGGCTGGAGACGAGAGCCTGAAGATACCGGTTTAGGAGCGCCCGCTCCATAGCGGTGAGTTCAGGCCCCCCAGCGGATCCATTTTCGAGGCTAGGCCCCATGCCACCTCCAGCGTTCAGTTGTCAGTTATCAGTCATCAGTTATCAGTTATTGGTTGTCAGTTGTGAGCCGCCAGCTATCAAATCCCCCAGACTGGGGATCGCAGACTGACCACTGAAGACTCAAAGCTCACAACTCAAAACTGAAAACTGACGACTGTTCACTTCGACAGCATCCAGAACCCCAGGACGGACATACCGACACCCAGCATGGAAAGGAAAGCCCCTACCCCAACAGCGGTAGCGATGAGGCGGGTGACGGCGTCCAGAAGGCGGGCCATGCCATCCAGTACCGGAGCCATGCCCTCTTCGGTTATGGCCCGTCCACTGAGCCTGGTGGAATGGCTGGAAAGGACACGAAGAGTTTCCTGGTACTCCTTGCCCAGGATGATAACCATCCCGAGAGCAATGGCCAACACGCCCACACCGAAGATGGTCATTCCCATGATATCGCGGATTAACACCATTTCACCTCAAGGAAAGGGTTGGGAATACTGCACGGCATCGGGTGAGTTGGAGAAATTCTAGCATAAGAGATGACATAGGTCAATGCTGAGATGACCGTTTTTTCACCTCCCTTTCCAGAGTAATCTTGGCTGTCACGGAGGCCAGGTGCCCCAGGGCATCCTTATAATCAGGCCGCAGCTTGACAGCCTCCTGCAGGACCTCCCTGGCTGCCTCATAGCGATGCAGTCTTTCCAGGGCCACCCCCACATTGCGATGATGGAGCGGCTCCTTGGGATCCAGGTAGAGCGCCCGCTGGAAACAGGGCAGAGCCTCCGCCGGTTGCCCTTCCTCCTCCAGCAGCTCTCCCAGCTCGTTTTGCCAGGCGGCTTGCTCACCCAGCGCCAGGGCAGCCCTGAGGGAGGCCGCGGCATCCTGTCTCCTTCTCAACAGACGGAGAACACCGGCAGCCCGGTAATACAGCTCCGCTCGTTGTTCTTTCTCCAGTCCTTGCCGGTAGACGCCCAGAGCATCTTCGGGACGCCCCATCTCCTCCAGGATGCGCCCGATCCCCACCAGGTCTTCGCTCCGCGCCGACGGGATTGCGGAGGCTTCCCGCAATTGGACCAGGGCCTCTTCCTGCTGGTTAAGCTCCATCAGCGACCTGGCCAGGGCGCAACGGTAGCGCGGCTGATGCTCGTCCAACTCGGCGGCCCGGGACAGTGGAGCCAGCGCCTCGCCGTGCCAGCGCTGATCCGCCAGGGCCAGCCCCAGATAATAATGGGCCGGGGCCGATTCCGGCCACTCCTTGGTAATGCTCAGAAGCCGCTTGGCGGCCTCCGCGTGGTCTCCCCGGATCCTGTAGGCGTTGGCCAGGTCTATCTGGCAGAGCGGCTCCCGGGGAGACAGGTCAACTGCCCTCTGCAGAGCTTTGATCCCCTCATCCGGTAGACCCAAATCCAGCTTGACCAGGCCCAACTGGCGATGCCCCTCTGCCCTGGACGGCGCCAGGGAGACAGCCCTTTCCAGCAAGGAGAGGGCTTCCCGGTAGAGTCCGCCCTCACGGTAGAAGGCCCCCGCCTGGAGGTAGTTATCGTAGCTTGGCGGGGCAAGGTCCAGGGCCCGCCGGTACTCTCTACCGGCCTGGTCAGTCTCGCCCATCCTCCCGTACAGGCCCGCCAGATCAACGTGCCAGGATGCCTGGCTGCCCTCTAGCTCCAGCGCCTGGCGCAGAGAGGCCACAGCATCCTGGAGATCGCCAAGCGCCTCCAGGGTCTTGCCCAGGTGAAAGTGGTACACGGCCACCTGAGGGTCGAGACGAGAGGCGGCGGCGTATTGCTCCCCTGCCCGCTCCAGGGAGCCAAGCCCTTCCAGTGCCCGCCCTAGAGTGAACCGGGCTTTGGGACTCTCCGGCGCGCCCTCTACGGCCGCCTGCAGGTCCGCCAGCGACTCCTCCATGCGGCCCAGATTCAACAGGAGCCTACCAAGCTCCAGATGGAAGGCCGGCTCTTCGGGTGACAGCTCAACAGCCTGTTGGTAAAGCCGGAGGGCCTCTGGCACGTCGCCTTTGTCCTCCAGGGCCAGGCCCATTTGCAGCAGGTTTTGAGGATCGCCCGGCGCTAGGTCCAGAGCCCTCTGGAGGTAGTTCATGGCCGAGTTCAGGTCGCCCTTCAATCTCAAGACGCTACCCAGATGCCGCTGGAACTGGGGGTTGGTGGGATCAGCGAAGGCCGCCTTGATGGCCTGACGCAGGGCCCCCTCCGTGTCACCCAGCCCTAACAGGGCCAAGCTCAGGGTATGGCTAACTCGGGGCTCGGCGTAGCCCCGGGAGGCCGCCCCTTCCAGCTCGGCCCTGGCCTCCTGGTAACGTCCCATACAGACCAGCAGGCTCCCCCTCCGCTCGTAGACCTCTCCCCGATCACCCAATAAGGCCCGGGCCGCGTCGTAGGCCTCCGCGGACTTCTCCCAGTCCCTGGTATCCTGGTAGAAGTCGCCAATATCGAGCAGCCAGAGACCGCGGGTCTCCGGGCCCTGACCAGCCGCGTCTTCCAGGGCCTTCTGCAGCTCCTTAATAGCCTCCTGCCGCCACCCCATTCTGCGGTAGAGATGGGCCAGCTCACGGCGCAGGTTGGGGTCCGCCCCCAGTTGGAGGGCCCGCTGGCAGGCCTGTTGCGCCTCCAGAAGCCGTCCCGCACCGGCATAGACCTGGCCCAGCTCCCTCAACCAGGCAGGCTCGTCGGGTCGTAGAGACGTGGCCTTCTCCAGAGACTCGATAGCCTCCGCCTCCCTTCCCAATTTAAGAAGCGCTCGAGAGGCCAGGTAGAAGGATTCAGCGTATCCGGGGGCCACCTCCATGATGGTCCGGCAGTGGTCAAGGGCTTTCTGGAAGTCGCCTCGGTCCAGGCAAAGGCCGGCCATGAACGTCCGCGCCTCTACACTGGCAGGGTCCAAGGCTACTGCCCGTTCCAGCTCCTCCAGGGCTTCCAGGCTCCGTCCGAGGCGGTGATGCAACCTGCCCAAGAGATAGAAGCTTCGGGAAGAATCGGGGTCCCACTGGCAAGCCTTCTCATACTCAGATAAAGCGTTTTCCCTTTCCCCCATCTCCTCCAACAGCAGTCCCAGTTCCATATGCCAGTCTGACCGGTGAGGCTGGAGCTCCACCGCCTTATTCAAAGAAAGCAGAGCATCTTGGTCCCTGCCGGTCTCTTTGTAGATGCGGGCCGCCTGGTGATGGTAATGGCCGACCTCTGGGTCTCCCTTGATGGCGGCCAGGGCTTCCGCCAGGGCTTCCTGGTGGCGCCCCTGGCGAAGATACGTCTCCGCCATCTCACTACGGGCGGCGGTATGGGCTGGATTCAAGAATATCACCCGGCGCAGGGCAGCCTGCGAGTCAGCCAGGCGCCCCAGCCCCCGGCAACAGCGGCCGAGGGCCATCCAGTACTCTTCCCGGTCCACGTCCAGGCGGGCTGCCCGCCGGTAGCACTCCTCTGCCTCCAGTCCCCGGCCGGCTCCTTCGAGGGAGAGTCCCAACTGGTAATGGGCATCAGCATCTGCCGGCATCAGGTCCCGGCAACGCGCCAGGGATTCCACGGAATCCTCCATCTGCCCGAGGGTTCTCTGGACTCGGCCAAGGCTCTTCCAGAGGCGGCCTTCCCGGGGAAGCATCTCCACTGCCCGCTGGTAGGCCTCCAGCGATTCCTCAGCCTGGCCCATGGCTTCCAGAGCCTCGCCCAGGTGGTAGTGGGCCAGGCCGTCGTCTGGCCTCATCTGCACGGTCCGCCTCAGGATGTGAAGCATGCGGTAGGGCTCGCTAAAGTGGCCGTAAGCCAGGGCCTGGCGCAGACGATAGGCGGACTCTGTAGGCATCAGCTCCACCGCTCGCTGGTACTCCCGCAGCGCTGCCACACCGTCCCCCATGTTCTCCAAAATCTGGCCCCGCTCGCTGTGGGCGTCGGCGGCGATGAGATTGGTCAGCAATGCCGGCTCGCCCCTGGCTCCGGGGAGATGGCAGAGCTCCAGCGTCTGGTCAAAGGCCCTCAGGGCCTCCTGGGCCAGGCCAAGCTGCGCCAGCGCTACCCCGACGTTGCGATGGTAAAGGGGGTTCTGAGGCTCCAACTGGGAGGCCTGCTGGTATGCTCCCAGCGCCTCCCGATGCCGCTCCAGGTCCGTCAGGACCACACCCAACTGGTTATGGTATTCGGCCTGACCCGGTTTCAGGTCGATGGCCGCTCGCAATTCAGTCTCGGCATGTCCGGGGCGGCCCGCGAGCTTGAGAAGCCAACCCAGGCGATAATGGTAGTCCGCCTCCCCGGGACGCAGGTCGATGGCCCGGCGAAGCTGCTCCGCCGCCTCGTTGTAGCGAGCCTGTGCCTCCAGAAGCGCGCCCGTCTCAGCCAGCGTGGGAGCATGGCTGGGGTCCAGGTCCAGGGCAGTCCCCAGGTAGACCTTCGAGAGCATAAACTGCCCTTTGAGGCGGTAGACCCTCCCCACGTTCAGGTAATGCCCAGGCTCCTGGGGCTCTCTGGCCAGGGCGGCGCTAAAGTGGTCCAGGGCCGCCGTCAGATTCCCCTCCTCCTCCAGCACCCGTCCAAGGCCCAGAAGAGCCACCACCAGGCCCGGTTCCTGCGCCAGGGCCTGCCGAAAATACTTCCCTGCCTCCGCCCTGTTACCCAGACTCTCCAGCACCCGCCCCATCTGGCCTTGATAAACAGCGGAGGTCACCGTTCGCAGGGCTTCCCCTGCATGGGCCAGCGCTTCTTTGAACCGGCCCGCTTCCAGATACATCTCCGCCAGGCGATAATGGGTATCAGCCTTCCGCTGGTCCAAGGCCTCGAGGGCCTGTTCCAACGCGGCCGCCGCCTGGGCGGGGTCCTTCCCCCGGGCCCGCTCCAGCGCGATCTCCAGGATTACCTCAGAGCTAGGTGGGCCCAGGCTGGCTGCCCGCTGGTAAGAATTCAGGGCGCTCTCCACTTTGCCCAGGGCCCTCAGGACCTGAGCGTGCTCATAATGAATGTCCGCCCTGTCCGGACGGAACCGCAGTGCCTCTTCCAGCTCCAGCCTCGCCTCTTCTGGGTATCCCAATTTTCGCAACGCTTTGCCCAGAAGGAAATTGACCTGGGGATCGAAGAAATTGGGGTGGAGGGCCTGCCGGAGCCCGTCCCGGGGCTCGTTCTCTGTCACACAGAAGGTCGCTAGATAGATGGCTTCGAAGGGCGATTCAGGAGTGATCAGGGCCTCCAGCAGACGCTTAGGCTGGGGCATGGACCCATAAAGGAGGCTCAATGTCTCCGCCCAGGCGAAGCTGAAGCTCCCCAGGATAGAGACCAACGACCCTCCTCTCTCCAGGACCACTGCCAGGGCCTGCCCAGCCAGGAACTGTCGCAGCCCCCTGTGGCAAAAAGCCAAGCTCTCTTCCCCGGGCACGGACCGCAGCACGCCTGCCCCAAGCAACGCCCGGCAGGACTCCTTGCCACCACCAGTCTCCTCTTTTTTGGCGTCCAGGATATGGCGGCAGCGTGTCCAGTCAAATTCTTCACGGCCCTCCCCTTCCAGGGCCAGGGCCAACTCGGCCAGAGAAGCCCGCAAGGGCTCCGCTCCCAGCAGGGCCTTTTCAGCCACCTGCGCCAGGATCTCGGCCCGGCCCGGCTCTTGCGGCCCAGGGCCTTTGGTAAGCCCGGCTATAACGGAAAGTAAGAACGGGTCTCGTACCATGTCCCACAGGCCGCGCGTCCTCAGCAACCGGACGATCAGGCGCGCCTGGACCTCGCCGTACTGAGTGTGAAGGAAGGTCAGGACGTCTTCCTCCGCCAGGGGCATCAAATTCAGCACATGGGCGGGAGGCAGCCAGTCCTCCAGAAGGGGATATTCGTGCTCCGGCAGCGCCAGGACGTACCTCTGCTGAGGGTACTTGTCCAGCATCAAGTCCCTCAGGGCATTGAGCCCCTCCAGATGCTGGCGCCCCACCAGCCGGTCCATGTGGTCCAGGAGCACCAGGCACTCTCTGCGTGCCAGCAGGTCGGACACCTGGCTGGTTCTTAATTCCTGGCCTGCCAGTGGTGTGCACCAGCGTGCCGCCAGGCCCTCCAGGGTCTCGCTGGAAGCCAACTGACCCAGGTCCAGATACAGGGGTATCCTGGCTTCCTCGCAATAGGAGGAGCGCGCGCCTGCGACGTCATCCCTGCCGGCAACTTGGCTAGCGTATTCGTAGAGGATGGAAAGGAGGAGAGTCGTCTTCCCGTAGCGTGCGGGGCCCGTGAGGATGGCCCGCCCGTGGCTGGCCAGGGCCTGGCCCAGGTCCAGCGGGCCCTCCGGCGGCTGGGGGGTGGGGTCGGAGACTTGGAAGGGAACGGACTGCTGGCGGGGGGGCTTTTATTCGGGGGAGGGGAGGACGCCCTCCAGGGGGGGCGTCACCCAG
>Ga0082335_1004074_pt1 | contig 22736 bp, 17 predicted proteins | sample Subgrocontami58m_FD_72375 | JGI IMG/M metagenome (GOLD analysis project Ga0082335, IMG submission 72375) | Subsurface groundwater microbial communities from S. Glens Falls, New York, USA - GMW37 contaminated, 5.8 m (SPADES assembly) (version 2) ...
TGCGCTCGGCGCGGCTCTGGATGTAGCGCTGGAACGAGGGCTGCGTGCGCCAGGCGCCGCTCGAGACGTATTCGAACGACGAGGCGAGGTGGAACGGCCTCAGGTAGGACTCGATGCGGAAGGCCTCGACGCCCCCCGAGTCGAAGAACGCGATGCTCGGCGTGTAGGTGATCTTGAGCGAGCGGGCCCATGCGTCCGCAGTGGTCTTCTTCCCGTCCGGCGCAACGAGCGGCGTGCGCTCGGCGAGCCCGAAGCGCACCACGTCGAACCTCGCCAGCAGCGCGCGCACCTCGGGGCGCGTGAAGCCTTCGCGGTGCAGCTCGTCGCAGCCCGAGCAGAAGGGCGTCTCGAACACCACGGCGAGCGGCTTCGCGCCGGGCCTGCGGCGCAGGTCGAGCGGCGGCTTCAGGAAGAACGGTTCGTCGTGGAGCTTCCCGCTCGCGGCCTCCTTCAGCGCCGATTTCATGTACGCGGGGAACGCCTGCCTGGCTTCGAGGCGCCCGGCGACGTAGTCGAGCGCGGCCTCGAAGCGATGCGGAGGGAAATAGCCGTTCAGGCGCAGGACCACGGTGCCGCGCTCGTCGAGGAAAAGGATTGTGGGCGTGAACTGGACTTTCAGGTGCTCCGCGAAGGCCTTCTCGGAACGCGTCTTGCCGTCGCTCCAGACCGTTTCGCGGTCGCCCCAGATGTTGAGCGCGATCGCGACGAAATGCTTGCGTGCCTTGTCCACGATGGCGCGCTGGGTGAAGTTGGTCTGCATCAATTGGCGGCAGTACGGGCAGCCGTCCTGGCCGAAGTACAGCATGAGGCGCTTACCCGAGCGCGCGGCGTCGCGGACGTCCTCGGGAAAGTTGAGGAAGGTCTCCTCGAACCAGGGCGGTATGTCGATCGCGTGCGGGCTGGGCCGCTGCGCAAGCGCCACACTCGCCGCAAGCAGCATCGCCGCGAGGACGACTTGCAGCACGGTCGAAACGAGTCTGCCGCGCCCCGCTGGCGCCCCGATCGCATCCATAGCAAACATTATTCGGGTTCTCTCGCTCGGCTGCAATGCGCGTTTGACAAGCCAGCACCGCGGCATTATTCTAATAATCATTAGACTAATTGAATGGTGCCGGAGCAGGCATGAAATCGCTTCTTTACGAGCAAGTTGCGCGTATCGGTCAAGCAGCCGCAAGCCCGAAGCGGCTGGAATTCATCGAGTTGCTGTGCCAGTCCGAAAAGACTGTTGATACGCTTGCCAGTGAAGCCGGGATTAGCGTCAAGCTCGCCAGCGCTCACCTCAAAGTACTACGCGCCGCGCGGCTCGTGGAGGGGCGCAAGGAGGGTCGGAATATTTACTATCGGCTATCGGATTCGAACGTCGCCGAGTTCTGGGTCACGTTGCGCACGCTAGCGGAGGAGCGGCTGCTCGAACTCCAGGTCGCGCTCGGTTCCATGGTCGCGGCGCCGCAGGAATTGGTCCCGGCGGAGCGCCGCGAGCTCATCGCGCGCGCGCAAGCCGGGGAAATCGTGGTCATCGACGTGCGCCCGAAACCGGAATATCGGACGGGGCACCTTCCTTATGCGCGCAGCCTGCCCCTGCGCGAACTCAAGCTGCGCCTCGATGAGCTGCCCAAGAACAAGCCGATTGTCGCCTACTGTCGCGGGCCGTTTTGCCTGATGGCGCCCCGAGCCGTAGAAATGCTCCAAGCCTCCGGCTTCCGCGCTGCGCGCCTGGAGGACGGCGTCGCCGAGTGGCGATCCCGCGGCCTGCCCGTTGAAATCGAACCCGAGAGAAGCCCGACATGAAAACGCCTTTATCCTGAACGTTGCGCCATACGTCGTGGGCGATTGAAGTCATCGTGTTCCAGAAGGCGCGGTGAGCCGCGCCTGCCGAAAATGTCGCCGGACCTTGAGCCTCGCGCTCACCGCGTCGCGGAAGAAAACATCCGAGGAAAGCCATGGCCAAGTTCTCTCTAGTCGAATTCTCCATCCATCGCCCGAAGCTGGTTATCGCGGCGACCGTGCTGCTCACGCTGCTGTTCCTGACGCAGTTCCCGCGCATCACGACGGACACCAACCCGAAGAACATGCTGCCGGAGACCTCGGACGTGCGCGTCTGGAACGACGAGGTCGACAAGATCTTCTCGCTCTACGAGGACACCATCGTCGTGGGCGTGGAAAACGATGCGGGGGTGCTCAACCGTGAAACCCTCGGCCGCATCGCCCGCATTACCGATGAGATCCTGCAAGTCAAGGGCGTGGCGAGCCGCGACGTGAACGCCTTCACCACCGTCACCAACGTCACCGCCGAAGGCGGCACGCTCAAGGTCGGGCCGCTCATGCCGGCCGTCCCGCGGAGCGAGGCTGAGGTCGCGGATCTGCGGCGCGCCCTGTTCGGCAATCCCCTCTTTGTCAACCGCATTATTTCACCCGACGGCAAGACCACCGCGATCTACGTGCCACTGGAAAAAGGCGCCAACGGCGCAGACATCGCGGAGAAAATCCGCGCAATCGTCGGCAAGGAGAGCGGTCCGGAGCGCTACTACATCGCCGGCGACCCGGTGGCGCGCGACACCTTCGGCGCCGAGATGTTCAAGCTGATGGGGATTTTCTCGCCCATCGCCGGCATGATCATGTTTATCACCATACAGCTCATGTTCCGCAACCTGTCGCTGTCGTTCACCATGATGGCAGTGGCGATGGCGGCGATCATTTGGAGCATGGGATTGTTGATCGGAGCCGGCTTCCCGGTGCACATCATGAGCTCGATGGCGCCGGTGTTCCTCATGGCCATCGCCACCGACAGCATCCACATCTTCAACGAGTTCTACTTCCGCTACCGGGAGAAGCACGACAAGCTCGCCGCGATCCGGGAGACGATGGCGGCAGTGAGCCGGCCGGTACGCTACACCGCGCTCGCGACTGCCGCCGGCTTCGCCGTGCTGCTCTTCATGAACATCATCCCGGTCAAGGTCTTCGGCGGGCTGATCGCCTTTGGCACGGTCGTGCTGCGGCTGTTCTCTTTCAGCCTGATTCCCGCCATCCTGACCTTCATCAAGGAGGAAAAGATTGCCCGGGCTGCCGAGACCGAAAGCGTCGAACTCGACCGCACCGCCCGCCTTCTTCGCCGCATCGGCGAAGTGGGCGCGACACGTCCCTTGGCCACCGTGCTGGTCGGACTGGTTCTTCTGGTCGTCGCGATCGTCGGAACGTCGAAGATCCATGTCAACAACAACCTGGTCGCCTGGTTCAAAGAATCGAGCGAGATCCGGGTGGCCGACTCGGCGATGAACCAGGCGCTGGGCGGAACGTCGCTTGGCTACGTCGTGGTGCTGGCCAACGATCCGGAGTTCATGAAGCGTCCGGAAGCCATGCGCTGGCTCGATGGGCTTCAGCGCCACCTCGAGCAACTTCCGGTGGTGGGCAAGACCTTCTCGGCGGCCGATTATGTGAAGCGCATCAACCAGGTGTTGCACGACGACGACAAGAAGTACGACGCGGTACCCGATACGAAAGAGGCGATCGGGCAGTACCTGTTCCTGTTCAGCATGTCGGCCAAGCCGTCGGATCTGGACAACGTGGTCGATCCCGCCTTCCAGAAGGCGAACGTCTGGGTGCAGCTCAAGACCTGGGACGCGGAGGCCATGCGCCAGGTGATCCACGCGACCGAGACGTACCAGAATGCCCACCCGCTTGCCGTCAGCGTGAAGCCGGCGGGGATCGCCTACTTCAATCTCGTGTGGAACGACGAGGTGCTGGGCGACATGGTGCGCGGCTTCCTGATGGCGCTGGTCGCGGTCTTCGTCATCCTCGCCCTCAGCTTCCGCTCGGCCAAGTGGGCAGTGGTCGGCTACATGCCGTTGCTGTTCACGATTCTGCTCATCTACGGGGTCGTCGGCTACGCTGGCAAAGACTTCGACATGCCGCTCTCGGTGTTGAGCACCCTGTCGCTCGGCATGGCAGTGGACTTCTCCATCCACTTTATCAGCCGCTTCCGGCAGCGGATGGCCGAGACGGGCGGTGAAGTGCGGGAGGCCCTCTTGTGGACCGCGGCGCGGCCGGGCAAGGGGATATTCCGCAATGCGGTGCTCTTCGCCGCCGCCTTCTCGGTCATGCTGTTCGCGCCGCTCACGCCCTATATCGCGGTGGGGGCGTTCATCGTGGCGATGATGATGCTCTCCGCGTTGCTCACGCTTCTCTATCTGCCCGCCCTGATCATGCTCGGGCGGAAATGGCTGCTCGATGAACCCCTGCCGGCGGTTGACTCCGCTGGAGCGAAACCGAAAGGAGGCTGAGATGAAACGCTGGTGGATGTGGATCGTCGCCGGGCTGGTGCCGCTGCATGCGTTGGCGCTTACGGGCGAGGAGGTGATGAAGAAGTCCCAAGCCGCCTTCCTTTACCCGGGCAAGGACTTCAAGGCGCGGGTCGTTATGAAACTCATCAACAAGGACGGCCAGGAGCGGGTGCGCGAACTCACCATGCTGCGCAAGAACGCGGGCGAGCCGGGCGGCGACCAGAAATACTTCATGTACTTCTTCCAGCCGGCGGACGTGAAGGACATGACTTTCATGATCCATAAGTATCCGGCCAGGGATGATGATCGCTGGCTGTTCATACCCGCGATCAACATGGTCAAACGCATCGCAGCCCAGGACAAGCGTTCCAGCTTCGTCGGCTCGGACTTCACCTACGAGGATGTTTCCGGGCGCGATATCGAGGACGACAAGCACGTGATCGAGCGCGAGGAAAAGGTGGGCAACCGCGACTGCTACGTGGTAAAGAGCACCCCCAAGGGCACGGATGCCGACTTTGGCTACAAAATGACCTGGGTGGACAAGGCGAATTTCCTGCCGCTCAAGGAGGAGCAGTACGACAAGCGGGGTAACCGCTACAAATTATTCACCGCCGACGAGGTGGCGGACATCAAGGGCTTCCCCACGGTGATCAAGCGCACCATGAGAAACCTGCAGACCGGCCACCGCACCGAGGTCGCGTATACCAAGACCGACTACGACCTCGGCATCGAGGACAGCCTGTTCTCGGAACGGTTTCTGCGCCAGCCGCCGCGCAAGTGGGTTGACTGATGCACGCCCGGCCAAGCGCGGTCTGCTTCTTCGCCTTGGCGGCCTTGGCGCCGGTGGGCGCGCAGGCGGATCTCTCCCTGTCAGGCTTCCTGCAGCAGAACTCGGCGTTCAACACGGTGGCGGCGAATCCCGACGGCCGGCGTTACAAGTGGCTTGAGGAGCGCGCCCAACTCAAGCTCGATGCCACCGGCGGCGCCTGGCGGCTGCTGGCGAAGGGCGATTTGGCTTACGACCACCTCGGCCGCAAGGATCAGAGCGAGCTGCGGGAAGGTTACGTTGACTACACGGCCGGAAACTGGGATCTGCGCGCAGGCCGGCAGGTAATCACCTGGGGGCTCGGCGACCTGGTGTTCGTGAATGACGTCTTCCCCAAGGACCACGAGGCACTGTTCGCCGGCCGGCCGCTGGAATATCTCAAACGCGGCGTGGACGCGGTGAAGCTGGGCGCCTATCCGGAGTTTGCTTCGTTCGAACTGGTTGTCGCGCCGAATTTCAGGGAAAGCCGCATCCCGGATGCGCGGCGGTTCTGGCTCTACGACCCGATGCCGACGGTGACCAACCGGGAGACTATCAAGCCGGGACAGGGTGACGTTGGGCTACGCGCCTACCGCGGCATCGCCGGCTACGATGCCGCGCTTTATCTCTATAGCGGGTTCCAGCGGACGCCCTCGATGCGGCCGGACAACATGACGGCCCCCACCAGGATCAGCTTTTTTTACCCCAAGCTCTCGGTCTATGGCGCCAGCCTCTCTGGCCGCGCAGGAGAAGGAGTGTTAAGCCTGGAAGCGGCCTATTACGACTCGCGACAAGACAGGTCAGGCAGCGACTTCACCGTTCCCAACTCGCAGACCCGGTTGCTGGTCGGCTACCAGATCCAGCCGGCGGAAGATCTTTCTCTCGGCGTTCAGTATTACGCCGAATATATGCACGATTACAGCGCCTACCGCGCCGCGCTGCCCGCAGGCTTTCCGGTCGAGAAGCGGTTGAGCCACACGATCACGCTGCGCGCTACCCAGCTGATCAAGCACCAGACTCTGCGGCTTTCCCTCTACGCCTCGTACAACGCGAGCAACGGCGACCATTTCGTCAACCCGGAACTGCGCTACAGCTTTACCGATCGGGTGTGGGGCGCGGTCGGCGCCAACTTCTTCGGCGGCAAGCCGTGGGGCCAGTTCGGGCAGCTGTCGCGGGACGACAATATCTATCTTCAGCTCAGGTATGAAATCTGATCCGGGCACTCCCTTCGATCCGATCGGGACGATCAAGAACCGGAGCGACGGCCTGTCTTGACCGCGAACGACCGCCGTGGGCGACGGCGCATCTTTCGGCGCTACGCGACCGTCTGCACGCGCTCCCGCGAGATGCGAGAGGAAGTTCCGAGAAGCCCTGCATCGGCTCGTCGGCGAATTGGCGAACCAATTCGGCGCGTCGCAATAGCGGTGCAGAGAATGCCGACGTCAGGTCTGCACCCGCTTGGTCGACTCGGCGATGCCGTACTTGCGCATCTTCTCCCAGAGGTTCTTGCGGCTGATGCCAAGGAACTCGGCGGTCTCCCCGACTTTCCAGACGTGAGCGGCCAGTGCCTGCTCGATATAGTGCTTCTGGCAGGCATCGAGGTGAGCGATCAGCGTATCGCCGCTAACAGGAACGCTGGGAACGGGGTGAGCCGAGTCGCCGAACAGCACTTCAGGACCAAGCTGGGAACGGTCGGCCAGGATGCACGCGCGCTCGACGCAATTTCTCAATTCGCGGATGTTGCCAGGCCAGGGGTGGGACAGCAGCGCTCGTTCTGCGGCAGGGCTGAACGAGAAAGACACACCCCCCTTCTTTGCGGAACGTTCTTCCGCAAAGCGTCGCGCCAGCCAGAGGATGTCCTCGCGCCGCTCGCGCAGAGGTGGAACCCTCAGGTGGATGACGTTGATCCGGTAATAAAGGTCCTCCCTGAAGCGGCCGGCCTCCACCATCTGGCGCAGATCCTCGTGGGTGGCGCAGACAAGGCGAACGTCGACGCTAACGGGCGTTTCGCTGCCGACGCGGGTCACGGTGTGATCCTGAATTGCACGCAGGAGCTTGGCCTGCATGACGAGCGGCATGTCGCCCACTTCATCCAGAAAAAGCGTACCGCCGTCGGCTTGTTCAAAGTAGCCGCGACGCTCTTTCGCCGCCCCGGTGAAAGCCCCCTTCTCGAAACCGAACATCTCGGCCTCCAGCAGCGTCTCGGGAATGGCCGCGCAATTGACCGCCACAAACGGCGCGGCCTGACCACCCTTGCCAAGCTCGTGCAACCTTCGTGCAACATGTTCCTTGCCGACGCCCGATTCACCCGTGATGAGGATCGTGCCGTCGGATGTCGCCAGCCGACCAAGCATGTGTTCGATGCGCCGCATGGCGCTGGAGGCGCCGAGCACCATGCCTTCCGATGCAATCGATTCCGGAGGGCCGCCCAGTTCACGTATCCGCTGAATCAAGGCGTCGACGTCGAGTGGTTTGGCAACATAGTCGGCTGCGCCCAACTTGAGCAAGCGCACCGCCTGATCGATGGCGCTATAGCCGGTCATGAACAGGAACTGCGGGGGCGTTACCTGCGACTGGCGCAGCCGGATAAATACCTCTTCCCCGCTCAGGTCGGGAAGGCGGATGTCACTGACGGCGACGCTGAAGCGCTTGCGCTGCAAGGCAAGCAAGGCGTCTTTTCCGGACTTGCACCAGGCGAATTCGAAGCCCTCCATTTCGAAGCGTTCGCACAAAGCCTCACCCATCAACTCGTCATCCTCTATCAGACAGACGCGCAGCGGCTCGGCGCTCATAATCCTTCTCCGGCTGGAAGCAAAAGTGAAAAATGCGTCAACTCGTCGCGGCTCTCGGCCGTGATGTGGCCGCCCAGTTTCAAGACAATTTGATACGTGACCCACAGTCCGAGCCCGTGCCCGGCGTCGCTGCTGTTGACGAAGGGCTCGAAGAGATGGCTCATCACCTCCGGCGGCATGGCACGACCGGCATTTTCGGTTTCTATGGTCAGCTTGTTGTCGGCGTGGCGCATCGTGCAACGAACGATGCCGGACGGATCAGAGGCCTGCACGGCGTTGAGCAACAGATTCATGAGGATCTGGCGCACCAGCGTCGCCGGAAGCGCGACGGGTTCCACGATGTCGCTGTCGACGCGAACGACCACGCCCCGCTTGCGCGCCTCGCCCGACAACAGCATTTGCACGTCCTCGACGTCTTGCGGCACGAAGTCTCGGCTTTTCACCTTCGCCTCGACCATCATGGCGCTCACCGTGTCCCGGACCTGCGTCAGGCCGCGCTCGATCATGGCCACGGTTTTCAACGCGCGCTCGTCATTTCCGGCCCGGCGCTTGAAGTTGTCCAGGGCGACCAGCATGCCGCCAAGCGGGTTGTTGATCTCGTGAGCGATGCCGGCCGACAGCCTGCCGATGGCCGCCAGCCGCTCCGAGCGGATCATCTCCTGCTCCAACAGCACCTTTTCCTGCAGAGCCTTCACCATCAGGCCATAGGCTTCGAACAACTGACCGAGCTCGTCCCGATAGGCATAGGTTTCCAGCGGCAGTTCCGGCGGTACGCCTTGCGCCACCTTGCCGATGCTGCTCGCCAGTTGCGCCAGGGTTGTGGCCGTCCGCTGTCCCCAGTACCAGTTGATCGGTACCAGAACGGCGAGCACGAGAAGGCCAATCATTGCACCTCGCTCAGCGACGTTCTTGAAGCGCGGCAAGAATACGTCTTTGGCGTACACGATGACCAGCGTTCCCAGCCGCGCGCCCTCCTCGGCCACGGGCGCGGCGATGTAAATTCGGCGTGAGCCGGAGAACTCGATGATTGCCGCATCGGGTTCCGGTCTTTCTCCGATCCGATCCGCGAGCCGCGCATACTCCTCGCCGAGCTGCCGGATGTCGGCCGACAGCGAAAGGGATTTCGGCTGACTGGAAACGAAGACCCGCTGCCGGTTGTCGAGCGCAAAAATAATTTCCGGCTCGACCAGACTGCCCTTCGGCTCATCGTGCAGTGGTGCCCGGATGATCTCAAAGGCGCGCCATACCTCTTCGTGCATCATGACGGGGAACAGGGTCTTCGCCAGCGTCCGGCTCAGGTTAACGGAGCTGTGCAGCAGGTCGCTCTTGAGGTCGTCGTAGGCCTGTTTCGTGAGCGAGGCGGAAACCGCCAGCGTGGCAGCCACGATGAGGACACTTCCCCACAGCGGGACCTTGTAGCGGAAGCTGAGATCGAACAGTGGATTCATTTCTCGCCCACGACATTCATCATCCGGGCGACCTTGTCATAGAGGTGCGGGCTGCCCGCGATAAAGCCGTCGAGGTTCAGCCTCCGCAGCAGCGCCCTTCCCTCCGAATCCGCTGCCATGCCCAGCAGCACCTTCTGGAAATCACGGAAGTCCTTTTCGGGCACCGAGGGTTGAGCGACAAACGGCGGGAATCCGTACTCCGGCGACTCGGAGACGATGCGCGTGGCCGCCGTCAACTCCGGCTTGACGATGGCCAGCGTGTCCCAAACCTGGCTGCTCACTGCACCGCCATCTGCCATACCGGTCGCGACGGCTTCCACCACCTTGCGGTGCGACCAGGTAAAAAAAGTCTGCCGGAAAAACCGCGCCGGATCCTCCCCTATCTGGTGAAGCTGGTAACGCGGCGTGAGATAGCCGGTGTTGGAGTAGGGGTCCGCATAGGCGAAAACCATGTTCCGGAGCTGCGCGATCGAAGTCGCCGGATTCGCCGCTGACACGATCAGGTAAGACCGGTAGTACGGGCGCCCGTGGTAGAGGGGCACCGCCAGCAGTCTGACCTGACTCCTGAAATACACGAAGGGGTAGTCGCAGATCCAGGCGAAGTCGAGCTTCTTCAGTCGCAGCAGGTCCATCGTCTCGATGTAGCTATCGCGCCGGATGAATTCGACGCGCCGTTTGAGCTTGCGCTCCATGTAGCGGCGCCATTCCTCGATCAGCCGATACTGATCGTCCGGGACGGTCGCCGTCAGACCGACGCGCAGCGCCTTGGCTGGCTGCTCTGCGGAGAACGTCGGATCGGCAAAAATCACTACTGCCGCCAACAGAACAACTCCAATCAAAAATTTCATCTTATGGCCCGGTTACCTGGCGGTAGCGGAAATAGGGTCTTTTGTCGATTTGGTTACGCCGTGGTAACCGAATATGAATTCTTCGCCTATCGATGATCCATTTTTTGACCTAAATCGCATCAAACCAAAATGCCATTTAGAAAAATTAGGCTATTCATGGCGTTAAAAAATAATCGAGTATTTGGCCTGATTTGTGCAGGGTAAAAATGGAAGCTAATAAAACGGAAAACATGATTTCAATTATCTCTCATTCCGCAATTAGCGTGCCTAGCAATATCAAGTCGACGCGCGATTCGAATTGTTCTTACAAGGAAATGGTGATTCCCCGCGGCGATAGCGGGCGGAAATTTGCGGAAATATCCTTTCGCGGTCTTCGTTGCACCTTGGCGCGCAGGTCGGCGTTCCAGCGGAGAAGGATTTCTTGGCGCCAGCCAGGCTGATGCCGCAATGACTTGAAGACTTCACGAGCGGTTTCTTGTTACCGGGCGGTAATACTTTTTTGTGCACGAAAACGGATGAATACGACCAGGCGCCTCATCTCGCAAAGAACGAGGCGGATGGGTAGCTGAAACTTTTCAGGAGAGCCATCACATGAAACTGCATGAGAACCATCTGACCCGGCGGCAATTTCTCCAAGTATCCGGGGCCGTCGCAGCGCTCACCCGCATCCGACCGGTGAGTGCGCAGGAATGGCTGGCGCAAGTAGGCAAGACGGGCTCCAGGCCGGATATGGTGGGCGACGGCGCGCAGATCGTGCGCAGCGTTTGCCTGATGTGCCACAGCGGCTGCGGCATCCAGGGCACGATCGTCAACGGCGAGTTGGTCAAGCTCGACGGTAACCCCTATCACCCGAACACTTACGACTACGTGGCCAAGAGCGATATCGTCGAGGAAAGCGATCTCGACGGCGGGATTGGCGGCAAGGACGTGGGCACGCTCTGCGCGAAGGGACAGGCCGGCATCTATGCACTCTACAGCCCGGCGCGCCTGAAGCATCCCTTGAAGCGCGTCGGCCCGCGCGGCTCCGGCAAGTGGCAGACCATCTCTTGGGATCAGGCGCTGAAAGAGATCACCGAAGGCGGCCTGCTCTTCAAGAACGTGCCCGGCGAGGAGAACCGGCATGTCGAAGGGCTCAAGTCGATCCTCAACAACGACAGACCGATCGGACCCGAAGATTCGGACTACATGGACGAGGCGCCGCCCGAGGGCTATGGCCCGAAGCGCAACCAGTTTGTCTGGGCCCACGGACGCAACGAGCAGTCGCCGCTGACCCCGCGCTTCGTCTTGAACGCGGCAGGCGTGCCGCACATGCTCAACCACTGCGACCGCTGCGCCGGCACTTTCTACAACGTGACCGAGCACTGCCTGAACGTGCCGCCGTACGAGATCGGTGCCTATGCCGACTACGAGTACTGCACTTATCTCATGAGCGTGGGCTCGAACGTCACCCACGCCGACTACCCCGGCCAGACCCGGGCGCGCTACCTGCAGAAGTTCGCCAAGCGCACGGGGCCTGACGCCAAGCAGTTCAAGCATGTGGTCGTCGACCCGTGGCTCTCGCCTGCCGCCGCCAAAGCGCTGCAGTCGTCCAAGGGCGAATGGATTCCCCTCAAGCCGGCGACGGATGGCTTTTTCCTCCTCGGCATGATCCGCTGGATGCTCGAGAACAGTGGGTTCAAGGCGGACTACCTCGCGCTGCCGAACGAGCAGGCGGCGAAGAAGACCGGCCGGCGCAACTGGACCGACATGACCTACCTGGTACGCACCCGTGAACCCAAGCTTTACCTCGCCGGACGGGATGCAGGCCTGGGCCAGGCCGACTATGTGGTGCTGGTGGGCGGCAAGCCGACGCTGTTCCACGAGGTGGACGGGCCGGCCGATCTGGACGCCGAGGTCGAGATCAAGGGCGTCAAGTACAAGACGGTGTTCCGCATGCTGCGCGAGCGCGCCCAGGAGAAGACGCTGGAGGAATGCGAGCAGGTATGCGACATCCCGAAAGGAACGATCGCGCGCCTGGCCAGGGAATTCTCCAGCGCCAAGCGGCCGGTGATCGAGATGTTCCGCGGCCCGATCCAGCAGTCCAACGGCTGGTGGAACGGCCAAGCGCTCGTCACCTTGAACATCCTGATGGACAGCATCGACCGCAAGGGCGGCTACATTCCCGGAATGGTGTATTTCGGCGGCGAGGTGAAGGGAACGAATCTGCGCAAACCGCAAGGCGTCTCGATCGAGCGCAGCAAGGTCAAGTATCAGGGCAAGAAGCCGGTGTCGACGCGGCCGTGGTATCCGCTGGCGCTGCGTACGGTGGCGAGCGAGTTCTTCTCCTCGGTCCGCAAAGGCTACCCGTACCGCATCAAGGCTTACCTGAACTATTACAACGACCCGGCCTACACCCAGCCACTCAACTGGACGGTGATCGAGGCCCTGCTCGACACCAAGGCGATGCCGCTGACGTTCAGCATCGACGCCTACATGGGCGAAACCAGCGCCCTGTGCGACTACGTCCTGCCGGACACGGAATACCTGGAGCGCATCGGCGGCTTCAAGACCTACCCGCCGGTCAAGACCCGCGTCGCGGGTCTGCGCCAGCCGATGGTGGGCACCCTCGATCCGAAGACCAAGAACTACCGCGGCATCCACCCGGACGTGCAGACGGCGGACGACACGCTAATCCAGATCGCCCTACGCTGCGGCCTGCCCGGCTTCGGCAAGGATGCCGGCGGTCCCGGGGTGGATCTCTTCAATTCCTGGCAGTTCTGGAACGAGTACTACAAACGCCATGACTTCAAGGGCGAGCCGGGGCTGGATCCGAACAGCCGCCTGGTCAAGCTCGGCGGCAAATTCCAGAACCCGGGCGACCAGTACGACAAGGAGCGCAACGAGGAGTACATCAACTTCTCGGGCGGGCGCAAAGTGCGCGGCCTGTTCGGCTACGCGAGCCACGTGGCGGCGAACAAGAACAGCATGACCGGCAAGTATTACGACGGCCTGCCGCAGTACCGCACCATCATCGACTGCAAGGAGCAGCCGCTCGATCCGGCCATCTGGAAAGAGTATCCGTTCCAGTTGCATACCCACAAGGACGCCTGGCATACGCAGTCGCGCACCATGAACAACCTGTGGCTGGCCTCCATCAAGCCGCAGAACTACGCCGAGATGAACCCGGCGGACGCGCAGAAGCTGGGCGTCATCACCGGCGATTGGATCAAGGTCAAGTCGCCCTCGAGCAAGCATGTCCCGATGCTCGACCTCTCGCTGGGCGACGGCTGGTACAAGATGCAGGTGCGCGTGACCAGCCGCATCCGGCCGGGCGTGTTCTCCGTGAGCCATTCCTACGGGCGCTGGGGTGCCGGAGGCAAGGCCTGGGCCGCCGACGGCAAGCCGCAGTACTACGACAAGCGCATCGCCGCGGGTTTCACCGTCAACCCGCTCTACATGGCCGACCCGATTCTGGGCGATCGTATTCTGATTGATCCGGTGTCGGGCGGCACCCAAAGCTACGGCACCCCGCTGCGCGTGGAAAAACTGTAAGGAGATCGTCATGACTGAAAGAAGTCCCGTTATTCCCCGCGAAGCCGTTGACCGTTCCTTCGCAAAGCGGGGTCCGAAGCAATACACGCTGTGGATCGATCTCGAACACTGCATCGGCTGCAACGCCTGCACCATGGCCTGCAAGGCGGAGAACAACACGCCGGTGGGCGTGGACTACAACCGGGTGATCGAAATCGAGGAAGGCGACTTCCGCGATGCGCAGAAGACCCCCAACGTCGGCGTTACCTTCGTGTCCATGCCCTGCATGCACTGCGGCCGGCCGGCCTGCCAGGCGGCCTGCCCGGTAGGGGCCATCACCAAGCGCAAGGAAGACGGCATCGTCCTCATCAACAAGGACAAGTGCATCGGCTGTCGTTACTGCTCGTGGGCCTGTCCCTACGGCGCGCCCCAGTTCAACGCCGAGGCCAGGGTCATGGAGAAGTGCACGCTGTGCGTCCATCGCGTCGAGAAGGGGCAGTTGCCGGCATGCGTCAATACCTGCCCGGCCAAGGTGAGGTTCTTCGGCGAGTTGAATGAGCTGACGGTGCTCATGCGCGAGAAGCGGGCGCGCAGCGTGAACATCGCCGTCTCGGGAGCCGACACCAGGCCCAGCGTGCAGTACACCCAGTAGCGGGTCGCGGAGCCGAGCGAGCATGGACGAGCGAGTGGAAACCCGGACGGCGCCGGTGCAAGTGGTGAGCGAACTGTGCTCGCGCTTCCGCTGCACGAAGTCGCAATGTGCTGCGTGCGCGGCCGTGTGTCCGGTTCCCGGTGCCGTGCGCCTGGCCGAGAAGGGCGCCGAAGTCACCGCTGCGTGCGTCGGCTGCGGCGCCTGCGCTTCGGCCTGTCCGAACGGTGCCATCAGGCCGCTTGAAGATGATGGGCAGCTAGCGCAGCGCATCCGCGAGCGGGTTCGTTCTGGAGAGGTATTCCGCATCGCCTGCTCGCGGGCGCGAGGCCGGGTGGATCTGGTCGTGCCGTGCCTCAGTCGCCTGACCGAGGCGCTTGTGCTGGAGCCGATCCGGGGCGGGGCGCAGCGCGTCGAACTGCTCGATCCGGACTGCACAACCTGCGGACTCAAGAAAGCGGCGCCCCAGTGGCAACGGGTCATTGCTTTTGCGCGGGGACTGTGCGAGGTGGCAGGACTGGAGACGGAGCGGGTGGCAAGCGTGCGGGTGCCTAGCGGCAAGGCCGGGGAAACACGCCAGCCGGCGGAAACGCCCAACTCGCGCCGCGCGATGTTCCGTGCCATTGCGGAGCGCTGGAAGGAAATCGGCAAGGCCACGATCCCGCCGGACGAAACCGCCGAGGCGGCGCCGATCCGACCTTTTCGGGAGGTGGTGCAACGGCACCTGGAGAACCCCAAGCGGACCGATCTGCTGCGGATGTTGGATGCGCTATCCGGTGTCACGGCCGTGTCCAAGACGTTCTCCGTTGCCGGGCTGCCTCTCGCGCAGATGGAGGTGGATCACCGCTGCGTGGGCTGCAACGTGTGCGAAACGCTTTGCCCGGTGGGCGCCCTCAAGCACCGCGACGAAGGCGATACCTACGTTCTCGAGTTGGATGGCGCGCAGTGCACCGGCTGCCGGGTGTGCGAGGTGGCCTGCTATCACCAGGCTCTGCATATCCGCGAGACGGTCGATCTCTCGCTGCTGTTCGAGCGCCGCAGCGTCACGCTGGTGTCGTCTACACGGCGGACATGCCGCGCCTGTCGGGAGAGCTTTTTGAGTGAAGCGTCCGAGTTCTGCCCGTCGTGCCTCTTGAGCGGCGGCCGCCGCGATGCCGTCGCAAGGCGCTTCTTCATCGGAGGAAACCAGAGTGATCGATCCTAAAGAAATGCAAACCACCGCCGCCGGGCGGGCGAAGACTTACGCCGTCCTGGCTGCGCTCTGTTCGGCGCCGCCTTCGCGGGAAATGACGGAACTGATCTGTGCAGGCGGTCTGGCACAGGAAGGGAATGCCCCGTTGAGCGCGGCCGCCAATGCGCTGACGGAGGTCTTCCGGCGGGCCGCTGCGGAAGGACTCCCGGACGGCGAGCCGGTTGCGGAGCATACCCGGTTGTTCGTGCTTCCCTCCGGCGTGGTTCCCCACGAGTCGTTTTACGCCGACGAGAACCGACGCGTGGGCGGCCAGGTTACCGTCGGCGTGCAACGGTATTACGAAGCGGCGGCGGCGCAATTGACAGGCGCATGCCTCGATCTTCCCGACCACATCGGCGTGGAACTTGAGTTCATGAAGTTCCTCTGCGACATCGAGGAGCAATTCTGGCAGGAGCCCAACGGTGAAGGGCTGAAGAAATGCCTGGATTTTCAGAACGCCTTTCTCGCCGACCACCTGCTGCGCTGGTACCTGCCGCTATGCGAGAAAGTGCTCGAGGAAACCAAGCTGGACCTGTACCGGGCGCTCGCCCGCCTCACCATCGAGTTCTTGGATGCCGAGCGGACGTTCGTGCCGGAGCTGACCGAGGAAATCTCCGAATGGAGGAAAGCATGCGTATGCGAATCTTGACTCTTGCGTTTCTGACACTTGTCTCGACAGCGAGCCTGGCGCTGGAGCCCCAGTCCGCTGTCGTCTGGCCGCCCAAGGCGGTTCCCAACCAACAACAAGGCAAGGTCCCCGACTTTACCGGCAAGAACCAACTCTGCCTCACCTGCCACGCGTACATCATGGACGTAAAGGCGGCGCGCAAGGACATCCCCAACCTGCACCGCCGGCACCTGGAATCGAAGAAAGTCGCTTACCAGGGCAAGAATCGTGACTGCCTGACCTGTCACGAAATGTGGACTCGCGCGACGGACGCCCGCGAGAAGGAGGGATGGTTCGTCATGGCAGACGTCTACCACCCGAATACGGCACGTTCTCCGGCCGGCGTGTGGAAGAAATTGATCGTCCGTGCCGACGCGACGCCAAACTTCACCACCGTTGAGGCGCTGCGGCAGAGCGATCCCGATCTGTTCAAGCCGGTGCTCAAGCGGCTGGTTTGCGCGGAGTGCCACGGCCCGGACAGCAAGATCAAGACTTTCTACGGGGCGCCGCAGGCTACCAAGTGACGCCGGAGCCCTGACGCAATCTTCGACTGGCTGGGGAACATCGTGAGGCACAAGAGTTACCTGAAGCGCAGCGTTTCTGCCTGCGCCTTCATCGCGGGATGCGCCGTCCTCGGCGGCGGGACCCTCGCCCAAGCGCAGGACGCGCCGGCGGCGAAGAAAACGAAAACCACCCCCACCAAGCGGGAGACCTCGGAGAGCGAAGTCCTGCGCCGTCTTCAGGAACTGGAGGCCCAAGTCGCCCAGTACCGGAAAGAGACGGCACGACTGCAGGCGGAACTGACGCAGAGACAGGGGGCTGCTCCGGCGCAGGCCAAGCCCGCCGCAGCCAAGGCTGCCGCGGCCGGGGACGAATGGGACGAGCCCGAGGTGGAGAAGAAGGCGGAAGGCCGCGACGAGGAAGCGCGCCGCCGCATCCTCGCGCTGGAGACCCAGGCCCGGAAGTCCGCGGCAGAGACGGCCAAGCGGGAAGAAGAGCAGAAGGACAAGGTCAAGTTCGAGTTTTCCGGGAAGTACAAGGCGCGAGTCAACTCGCGCCACAACTTCAACCTGGGGAATCCGCTCCAGCAGTGGAAATATGACAACGCCAGCTTCGTCGACCAGCGCTATTCGCTGCAGGTCGACGCCACGTATGACGCGCTGCTGACGCGGCTGGTGCTCGACAAGGGCAACTTCACGACCGACTGGAAGGAAGACAGCGAGGGCACGCTGGAGCGCTGGGGGCAATTCCAAACGATCGGCTCCCAACTCGTGCGGGAGTTGTTCGTCCAATACACGGGTCCCTTCATGGTCCGGGCCGGGCGGCAGAGCTGGGATGTCGGGCAAAGAATCGTCCTCGAAGGGCCGATGGACGGCATCCGCCTCCAGTATCCTTTCGGGCAGCTCCCGTGGGGACAGACCACCCTGTCCGCTGGCTATGTGGCTGTCGGGGGCGGCTGGGGCAGCTACGACAACTTCAACGCTACGGGCGGGCGGCTGGGCGGCAATCGCCAGGAAGTATTCGGCGCCTCCAACAAGCTGGACGCGTACTACGCGGACCTTGACATCCGGGCGTCGCGCTCCCTGCGCTTCAAGCCCTACGTCCTGAAGGTGGCCGATCGCGGCGCGTCGGGCGACGCCGACCTGAACCTGGACAAGGACTTCAACGCGGCCACCACGCCGCGGGACGGCCGCTTCCGGCCATTGTGGACGGGCATTTCGGCTTCGGCGGATTTCACGACGTGGACGTTCGACGCCGAAGCCGTGTTGCTCTCCGGCGACTACACGGCGGGCCGCAACCTGCGCGCGAACGCGCTGCTGCTCAAGGCCGCACGCGACTTCGGCAAGGTCGGACCCCTGGCGAATCTCTCCGCGGGGTTGCAGTTCGGCCGCGGCTCGGGAAACGGGACGAGCGATCCAAGTACCGGCACGATGCGCAACTTCAACGCGCTTTTCATGTGCCGTGAACGTGACAAGTTCGGAAATATCTTCAGCGAGGACATCCGCGCCGGTTATTACTTCTGGGACAGCAACCTCTCCAACATCACCTACCTGCGACTGCACACGACTCTCGAGCCGCGCAAGGGCCTGAAGGTGACCCCGTCGGTGACGCGCATCTGGACGACCGGGGAGGTGTTCGCTGGTCGCGGCCCGGTGTTCGATTGGAGCCAGGGCACGGCCACGTCGACCGACAGGACGAGGGACGTCGGCTGGGAGGCGGACCTGAACGTGGCCTTCCCGATCTACAAACGCCTGGACGGATTCTTCTCCCTCGGCTACTTCCGGCCCGGCGCGGTCTACGCGCGTCCCGACGGCAGCAACCCGGAGCCGGCGTGGAAGATGGTTCTCGGCGCGGAACTCAAGTTCTAGCCATGAAACGGATCACGCTTGCAGTGTTGCTCCTGTCCGGATGCGCGGCGAGCGCGCCGGTGTCTCAGGCAACACGGACACACGACGAGCCCTCGGTGAGCATCATCGCGACCTACGGACATGCGACGTCGCCTCCGGTGATCGTGTCGCTGCAGGCCAAGACGACGGGGATGACGCCGCCCCTGAAGTTCCACTGGAGCCTGGGCAACGGCAGGGAATCGTTGGTCGCGCAGCCGCTGCCCCAGGCCTATGGGGTTGGCCGTTACGACGTCGTCCTCACGGTGACCGATGGCGAAGGACGCACCAAGCGGGCGAGCGTGGCCATCGACTCGAAATCCCACGGTTGCGGATTCTGAAACGTTTTTTTCATTGAAGAGATAGAGACATTCATGAAACACCTCCTAACCGTCGTACTGCTGATGTGGGGCGTCCTCGCATGGGCCGAAGATGCGTCGAGCGTGCGCATTGCCCAGAGCGACGGCAGCGTCGAAATCCGCAGGAGCGGCGCCAAGGACTGGAGGCCGGCCAAGGAGGGCGACGTGCTGGAGCGTGGCGACCGCCTAGCCGCCCGCGACAAGTCCGCCGCCGTGCTGCTGTGGTCCAACGGCGGCATGGCGAAGGTCTACCCCAATACGGAGATCGGGCTGGCGGGCGTGAGCTTCGACCTGGAGAAGAAGATGGAGAAGACCTTCCTCGACTTGGACAGGGGACGGGTGTTCGTCAAGGCCCAGGTACCGGAACACCTGTTCATGGAAATGAAGATCCGCATGGGTGGGCTCGAAGTGCGATCCCAGGGCGCCGAGTTCGCTCTGGCCTACGATCCCGACAAGAAGAGCTATACAGCGTGGACCCTGGTCGGCCGCCTGGTGGCCGACGCAGGCACGGAGCGCATCTACATCGATGAGGGCTTTCAGGCCAAGATCGCTGCCGGGGCCAAGCCGGCCAAGGACGATGTGAAGGGCATGGACGACAAGATCAAACAATCTCTGGCGAAGGTCTCCAAGGACATGGGCGGCAGCCTCCTGACGGAAGAGGTCGCCGCCGCACCGGGCGGAAAACTCGTGGCGAAGATCGGCGGCGTGGCCAGCCGCCGCGGCAATACGCCTTTCAAGGTGAACTTCAAGGCCCTGATTGCGGGCGGCAGCGGCAAGCTTAAGTCCATCACTTGGGATTTCGGGGACGGCGAGTCCGCCGCCGCCAAAGAGACGCAACACACCTTCACTCAGGGCCTGTACGTCGTCATCCTTCGCGTAGAGGACGAGAACGGCGCGAAGGCCTCGGCCCAGACAGGCATCTCGGTGGAGGCGGACTGCGGCTGCTGAAACCGACGCGAGCGTGATGGGCCATCACGATTATAGGCAGACTATCCATTAGTCCAGGCGGGCCAGGACATGCTGCAAGACGGATGCGGTCGCAGCATCGAATATCTGAGACTTTCGGTGACGGATCGTTGCGATCTGCGTTGCTCGTACTGCATGCCGCTGGGATTCAAGGATTACGAGGAACCCGGGCACTGGTTGAACTTCGATGAAATCGAGCGCCTGGCGGCCGTGTTCGCCCGTCTCGGAGTCAGGCGCGTCAGGCTTACGGGCGGCGAGCCCTTGATGCGCAGAAACTTGCCCGATCTTGTGCGGCGGCTGGCTGCCTTGCCGGGAATCGATGACCTTTCGTTGTCCACGAATGGCACACAGATGGCCAAGTTCGCCTCCCCGCTGCGCAAGGCTGGGATTGCCCGGTTGAACGTCAGCCTCGATTCCCTGGACCGCGAACGTGTCATTCGCATCACCAGGCGAGACGTACTGCCGCAGGTCCTTGCGGGGCTGGAGGCGGCCCGGGACGAGGGCTTCCGTCTCATTAAGATCAACATGGTTGCAATGGCGGGAACGACGGATGAGGAGATCCATGCGATGGTCGCCTACTGCATGGAGCGTCAGTTCGTTCTCCGCCTGATCGAAACGATGCCGATGGGCGCGACGGGACGCAGCGCGGGGTTCCTCGATCTCGGTCCGGTGCGGGAGCGGTTACGCCGCCGGTTTGGCCTGATCGACGGCGTAGTTGCCGGCGGCGGACCGGCGCGTTACCTGGTTTCCCCCGACGGCCGGTTCCAGATCGGCTTCATCACGCCGATCTCACAGCACTTCTGCCAATCCTGCAACCGCGTGCGACTGGCGGTCGACGGCACCCTCTATCTGTGCCTCGGTCAGGATGAGAAGGTCGAGTTCCGGGATCTTTTGAGGGGAAACTGCACCGATGCCGCGCTCGAGGATGCGCTGCTGGCCGGGCTTCGTAACAAACCCGCGCACCACGAATTCCGGGAATGCCCGCACCAGGTCGTGCGCGTCATGTCCACGACCGGTGGATAGGCCAGGCACTCCAACTGTCTGCGCTTCACACGCCCGCGGCTTCGGCACTGCACGCGCCCCGCACCTCGATCTCCAGGAAGATGCGCGGGCCGCGCAGGCGAGGGGGTGCCGAGCCTGGAGGCGGCCCACTACGGCCGGCGTTCCAATGAACCAAGCGCCGGATGTTCTCGGCCCCTGGTTCGCCTCCGACCGGTCGGCGCGGCTTACATCTTCCAGCCGTAGGCGATGCCGAGCGAATTCTGGTACATCTTGAGCGATTCGGTGCCGAAATTCGCGCCGCCCACCATCGTCGTGATGGCCGAGGGGCCGGTCACCGTATTGGTGAACGCGTGCATGTAGGCGAACGTCAACTCGCCGCCGCCGCTGGTTTTGTAAGTGAGGCCGAGCGTGAGGTGCTTTTCGACCACACCCGGCGCGATGATGTTGAACGAAATGTCGTTGGCGGTGTTCCCGATCGGCGACTTGCCGTAGTTGTAGCCTGCTCGCAAGGTCCATTGCTTGTTGTACTCGTACTCGACCCCCAGCTTGTATGCCGTCTGGTCCTTCCAGGAAAAACCCGATCCGCAGGGCGATCCGAGGGGACATCCGACCGGGTCAACGAGGCTGTTCAGGACACCGTTCGCGATCGAGGTGATCTTGCTATAATTGATGCGCTGGACGTCAAACGCGACCGTGGTCTGCGGCGCTGCCTTGACCGCGATGCCGACATTGTAGTTCTCGGGAATGTCGAACATGCCCTGGTCGGCGAACAATCCGCGGTACTTGTCGAATTTGCTCATTTTCATCTTCGACGAATAGGCGGCCCCGAGCGTGACGGTGTCCGAAAGCTTGCCCATCCAGCCGACTCGCACGCCGGATCCGGTCGACGTGTCATACCCGAGATTGGTGACCGCAGTCCCGTCCGAGCTGATGCCGGTGAAAGCCTGCAAACCGTCAACCTTGAACCGCTGATACGCCAGCAGCGGTGAAATTCCGAGGGCGTTGTTTTCGTTGACCTTGAAGGCCGCGGTAGGCGCAATGATAAGCTGCATCAGGTCCACTCCCAGCTTGCCGCAGCCCAGCAGCATGTTGGCCTGGGCGCCGCCGCAAACGGGAGCAAATGACGGGCCGGCAAGCGGCGTATTGAAATCGGTATTCATGCCGCCGTTGCCGTACACCGTGACCCCGAGCGAGAGGTTGGGATTGATCAGCTTGTTGTAGCCGAACTCCGGAACCAGGAAGGCATTGCTGCCACTGTCCGCGCTGCCGTTGTAGGCACCACCGAACGCAGTTTCGCCCTGGCGCGACACCGACCGCCGCGGACTGAACAAGTCAGCACCGAAATCGATGCGGTCGCCGACGAAAACCATTTTCGCGGGATTCACGGCGCCGCCGAAGGCGTCGCTTGTCGTGGCTGTAGCCGCCCCCCCCATGCCCTTCGCGTTCATGCCGTAGCCGTGCGAAAAATAGCCGTTGGTGGCCATTGCGCCCATCGGCGTGAAGGCGAGCAGCGTCGCCGCCGCCAGTGTCGTTGTTTTCATGATCCGTTCCTCCCCCTGTTGAGTGCTTGAGTACCACTAGATGAACAGCGAAACGTCCGCGTCCTTCGCCATCGGCAGGAAGGTCGCCGCGCCGCAGTATTCCTTGACTTGCGGAATGAAATCGTCGTGCGTGAATCCGAACAGGTCGACCGTCATCTGGCAGCCGATCAGGTTCACGCCTCCCTCGATGCACGCCTCGCGCAGTTCCTCCACGCCGGCGACGCCGTTGTTGTGGATGGTCTGCTTCATCAGCGTGG
>Ga0082335_1004076_pt1 | contig 22724 bp, 26 predicted proteins | sample Subgrocontami58m_FD_72375 | JGI IMG/M metagenome (GOLD analysis project Ga0082335, IMG submission 72375) | Subsurface groundwater microbial communities from S. Glens Falls, New York, USA - GMW37 contaminated, 5.8 m (SPADES assembly) (version 2) ...
AAGCTCGAATAGCCCGGCAGCACGCCGAACGGCGGGTGCTCCTGCTGGTCGGTTTTCAGATCGTCGGAGTTGTAGGTGGGCAGCCGCGTGATGTCCTCCAGGCTGCGGATGTCGCCCGGCGAAATCCCCGCCTTCTTCCACAGCGCCTGGTAGTACGGGTTCTTCCAGCCGACCTGCATGGTTTCGAGAAACCGCTTTTCCTGCAGCTCGCGGATGCGCGCCGCGGGCCACTTGTACACCGTGTCGACGAACACGTCGGGCGGCGGGAACCTTGCGTAGAACGCGTCCCAGTCGAGCGCATGGGAATAGAGCGGCAGTTTGCTTCGCTGCATGGCCTGTTGCATGTCGGTACGCTCCCTGGAATGTCTACCGTTTCGCCGCGCGCTCGTCGCGTGCGGCGAGCGCGCGCTTCACCTTGTCCTCCAGGCGCAACACCCGGATCGCATTCTTGTAGAAGATCTTCTCCACCACATCGTCCTTCAATCCTTCCATCTGCAGCTCGTCGAGGCATTGGCCCGTCGACCAGCCCGGGTAATCCGAGCCGTACAGGATCTTGTCCTGCAGGCGGCGGTTCATCTCGACTTTGAGCACCTGCGGGATGTATCGCGGCCGCCAGCCGGAAACGTCCATGAACACGTTCTTCTTGTGGACCAGCACGGCGATCGCCTCCTCGGTCCACGGCCAGGCCGGATGCGCCATGACGATGGTGAGCCTGGGGAAGTCCGCGGCGACCGAGTCGATGCAGGGAATCGGCCGCGCATAGTCCAGGTGCAGTCCGCCGCCGCCGTCCATGCCCTGGCCGAGCGCGGTCGTGCCCGAATGGATCAGCACCGGCGCGCCGAGCGATTGGCACAGGTCCCAGAAAGGATAGAAGCGCCGGTCGTTGGGATAGAACGCCTGCAGGATCGGCATCCACTTCGCGCCGGTGAGTCCCAGCGTGCGGATCGCGCGTTCCAGTTCCTGCAGCGCGTTGGCGCCTTTCCACGGATCGACCACCGCCCAGCCGGGCAGGAACACGTCGGGGAACTTCGCCGTCAGCCCGGCGATGAAGTCGTTGCTGACGATGCCTTCGCCGGTCGAGGATTGCGCGTCCATCGCGATCATCATCGCGAGCACGTCGTCGCGCCGGAAATCCTCCGCCATCTCCTCCTCGCTCTTGGCCTTGACCGGCCGTCCGAACATCGCTTCCATCGCCGCGACGAACTTGCCGATGCTGACCGAATGCTCCTTGGTCGAAGGATGGCAGTGCACATCTACCGCACGCATGCTGTTGCTCCCGAAGACAATGAATTCCGTTGCCTGTCATCCCGAGCGCAGCGAGGAATCTGCTTCTGCAGTGACCGCCCGGAAAAGCAGATTCCTCGTCGCTGCGCTCCTCGGAATGACAATTTCCGCTGCGCCCCTCGGAATGACATGGTTCAGCTCATCACCAGACCGCCGCTCACGCTGATCGCCTGGCCGGTGATGAAGCCGGCGTCCTCCGAGGCGAGGAACGCCATGGTGCCGGCGACGTCGCGCGGGGTGCCGATGCGCTTCATCGGCACGCGCCGGACCATCTCCTCGACGATGCGCGCGCCGACGTCGCCGTCGTTGCGCACCGCGTCGAGCGTCGGCCCCTCGGTCGGCCCCGGGCAGACGACGTTGACGGTGATGCCGTAGCGTCCCACTTCGCGGGCGAGCGACTTCGCGAAGCCGATCACCCCGGCGTTGCCCGCATTGGGGACCGCGAGGCCGCTCTCTCCCACCTTGCCGCCGTCGGAGCCGAGCGCCATGATCCGGCCGGCCTTGCGCTCGAGCATGTGCTCGACGACCGGGCGGCACAGGTAGATGAAGGACAGCAGTTGCGCCTCGATGACGGCGCGCCACGTGTTCGGATCCTGCTTGATGAAGAGCGAGAATCCCTCGGGCAGGTGCGCGCCGGTGCAGCTCGCGAGCACGTCGATGCGGCCGTATTCGGCGAGCACCGCTTCGATCCAGCGCCGCGCCCCGCCCGGATCGGTCGTGTCGACCCGGTCCAGGCGCGCGCGCCGGCCGAGCCCGCGCGCGTACTCGAGCACTTCCCTCGCCGGCGCCTCCCTGGAATGGCAGCCGAGCGCGAGGTCGCAGCCGCACTCCGCGAACATGCGCGCCACTCCGCGGCCGATGCCGCCGCTCGCACCCGGAATGACTGCGACGCGCCCCGCAAGGTCGATCATGGCTCGCACTCCGCTTGTATTGCCGCCCGCGTATTGCCGCTCGCCCGAAGCCAGTCCGCCGCCACTTCCTCGCGCGACAGGCCGCGGGTGATGAACACGATGCGCGAGCGCGGATCGCGGTCGGGTCGCCGCGGCAGGCGCACCGGCGGATGGAACACGTGGTGCACGCCGTGGATGGCGACCGGCTCCTCGACGCCCGCGACGTTGAGGATGCCCTTCACGCGCAGCAGTTGATCGGCGTGGCGGATCTTGAACGCGGTCAGCCAGCGGGAAAATCCGCTCCACTGCACCGGCTCGTCGATCGTCAGCGAGAACGTGGCGACGCCGTCCAGGTGGACGTGCGCATCCCCGGCATCGAAGGTCCGGTCGTGCGCCAGATCCTCGGCATCGGCGCCGAAGAGCTGCGACGGCGCGATGCCGCGGTCCTGCGCCTGCAACACGGGCGCGCGCGCATTGAGCCGCGCGAGCCGATGCACGAGCGCGTCCACGTCGGCGGCCGGCGCCAGATCGGTCTTCGTCACCACCAGCCGGTCGGCCAATGCCGCCTGCTTGACCGCCTCGGGGTGCTCGCGCAGTTGCCGCATGCCGTGGACGGCATCCACCGTCGTCACGACCGCATCGAGCCGGAAGTTGTCCACCACCAGCGGCTGGTTCAGCAGCATCTGCATGATCGGCGCCGGGTCTGCGAGCCCGGTGGTTTCGATCAGCATGCGATCGAACGCCGGCACCTCGCCGCGCCCGCGCTTGCCGAACAGCGTGCCGACGACGCCTTGCAGGTCGCCCTGCACGTCGCAACACAGGCATCCGTTCGCCAGCACCGTCACCTCGCCGTCGCTCGACTCGATGAAATGCTGGTCGAGCGCGATGTCGCCGAACTCGTTGATGACGACGGCCGCCTTCGACATGTCGGGATGCTGCAGCAGCCGGTTGAGCAGCGTCGTCTTGCCGCTGCCGAGAAACCCGGTCAGCAGCGAAACCGGAAGGCGATCGTTCGAGGGTTCGAACACGGCACGCCCTATCTGGAGGCCACGGCGCGCTTGCGCACCTGCTCGCGCCCGGCCGCGCGCCGCTTCGACCCGGTTTCCAGCGGAATGACCGCCGCCCCGTGGTAGGTCGCCATCGCATGCTTGCCCAGCTTCTTCGTCAGCCGGACCAACTGGCGCTGTTCCGCGTCGGTCAGCGAGGAAATCAGCGCGGCCATGGTGCGGGCGTGGCTTCTGGAGGCCGGCCGGATGAGGTCCTCGCCCGCCCTGGTGAGAGCAACGAGCGACGTGCGGCGGTCGGTCGGATGCGCCTGGCGCTCGACCAGCCCCTGCGCCTCGAGCCGATCGACCGCCGAAGTGATCGAGCCGCTGGTGAGCAGCACCTTCGCGCCGATCACGTTGACCGGCAGCGGGCCCGTGAAGAGCAGCGCCTTGAGCACCGCGAAGTCCGTCAATCCCAGGCCGGTGGAGACCACGCTGCGCAGCGCGTGCTGCTCGATCCAGTACGCGGCCTTGCGGATGACCAGCCAGACGTTCGCGCTTTCCGGTGTGCTCGCCATGATGCGTTCCGGCAACTGGTGCCACGTCAAGATACTTGATATCAAGATATCCGAGCCGCCGCCGCGCCGTCAAGCGCTTTCGCGTGCTGCGTTGCGGGAAGCGTACCGCGCGGACGCGCGCTCAGTCCGGCCCGCCGCCGGTCGCGTACGGCCGCGTCGCGCGAGCAGATCGGCGATCCTCGGGTGCGAGACTTCGAGCATCTCCGCGGCCTGGCGCAGCGTCAGCGCGTCGCGCCGCATCTGCGCCTCGAGCACGCAGGCGAGCTTCGCGATCAGCTCGCGGCGCAGGCGCAGGTCGGCGGGCAGCTCGGCCATGGTCCTCGATTTGGTACGGGTTTACGTACCGGAGTATAGCGTTCAGCCGCTGTAGGTGCGGCGGCCCGTAAAACAATGTTTACGATTCATGCGGCCGCCCCCCCGGGCCCGGCTTGGAACCGGCTGCAAAATGACCTGTCATTCCGAGGCCAACGGCCGAGGAATCTGCTTGTTGCCCAATGGAGAAGCAGATTCCTCGCTGCGCTCGGTTGCCTGGCGGGCGCAACTGCGTCTGAGTGCCAAGTACCGGCGCCTGAACGCCTGGCGCCTCAATCACAACAAGATCGTGGTGGCGCTCGCGCGCGAACTCTCGGGCTTTGTCTGGGCCATCGGCCAGAGCGTCCAGCCGCAGTGAGCTGAAGGATCGCAACCGTCCATCAATAACTGCCCGCCGATATCGACTCGGCAAAGGAGACCAACGACATCTACCACTCATGCCAGATAGGCAACGCGGCGCGGCCGCGGAAAGGAGAATCCTTGCTGAACGTTATTGGTCCGGCTCGCGCCGGCATCCCAGATCCTAGACCGAGGCAGCTCCGCGACGCACAACAGTCATGCCGCTACCCAACGCGCGAATATCAGCTTGATCGACCGTCGCTACAGATGGCCCCGCCGCGTTCCCTATCTGGCAATCGAGCATTGCAATTCACTCACCGCGCGCTGTGGGCAGAACCAACTCGCCTCCGTTGACAAAAAAAGCCATATCAACGTTCATGTTCAAGGGCGCGCAAACGATGCTGGCGAAACACATGACGACCGCCGACGCGCGCCCGTTGCGACGTGTAGTTAAGCCTCGGCATGTTTAACCTGCAGAATGCGAGCAGTGTTGGATAAGCCATGGCGTTTTGATAGGTCCACGCTCTAAATTTTGTCATGGCCCGTGAAATGACATGTTGTAAAGCAATAAGAAAGCGTAGTAGGCAGCCAAGATAAACAGTGCAGCGAACGCCGACCATAACGCGAACTGGAGCGCGGAACAAAACGACTTGTGCTCGTGGAAGATATTTGTGATGTAGAAGGACACAACCATCCAGGCCGCCAATACGACCGTGGCGCCAGACAGGCAGAGCAGTCCAATGACGATAGATGCGACCACGGCAGTGGCATCGATCGCGGTTCTGGTAGCAAACAGCGTAGCCACGACGCTTGCAATTGAGACACCGATAATTGATACAAGGTCGGCGGTTATAGCCAAACGTTCTTTGGCTGATCCGATTTTCAGCGCTTCCCAAATGCTTCGCAATTCCTAATCTCTATGAGGGGCTTAACGTCCGAATTGTACGGCGCCGACAGGCGTCCGCACCAATGAATAGTTCGGCGTCATTTTCGGAACACTGAGTCGAGCCATTCTTGAATGCCAAGATAGTCTTTGAGCGATATCTGATTTGAGAGGCGCGTCTGGAACTCTTTGGCTCCCTTTGTAAAGAATGAGGTTGTCGCCAGAATTCCGGCGGCTGCCCTCTCTGCTTGTACTACGCCGTTTAGCTCGCGTATCAGGCCAACACCAACACGGTGGTCTGGAGCGTACTTCTTGCATTCGACAACATAAATGAATGAGCCGAGGTGATCTTTCCTTGCCGCGTAGATGTCCTTGCCTCCGTCTTTGGACGCGGGCGTGAGTGTTATCTGATAGCCCAATCGATCCAACACTTCCGCCACAAACTCTTCGAATCCTCGCGAAGAAAGTTCGTATAGCAACTTCGGATTGGCGTGAACCTTTCTTAGAAGATCATCGCTAGCGGAACATACGTCAACGACTATTTGTTGCTCGACCGCTCCTCCGCGTGCGAGTGGTTTGCCGTCCGTGCCGACCAACCCGGAATACTTGAACGACTGAAGGCGGCGGAGAAGATCCCTTGGAGTTAGTGAGGAAGACTTAAGCAGGTCGGCGGTAAGGCGCGCCAAAAGTGGATTTCCACCGAATGCGCCAAATAGATCTGTATCCAAAACACTAGGGTCATGTGTTCCCCGGAGTTTTTCGACCAGCTCATTGAATTCTGCTCGGCTTAGATTTCCGAGTTCCAGCGTTAGGTCCGATTGACCTGACCAACCGTATCTTGTAGCGATGCATATTATTCGTGCGGAAGGACGCGAGGCGCGTATCCCCTGTAGTTCTGCATATTGTTGATGCGGGGGACGTGCTTCGAGTTCATCCAAAATCAACAGGTAAGGAGCAGATGGATTGCTGACATTTGCCGCAACAGTGTCCTGCAGGGGTTCCCACGGGGTTGCATGAATATGGTAGGTCCCTGCTGGGAATGCATCGCGGTGCAGATGAGCGAACGCCATGGCGAGAGCTGTCTTGCCGGCGCCTGGTGCCCCAGTGACGGCGACTACCTTGGCATCCGGAAGCAACAATTCGCGGCCGAGCAGCTCCAGCTCTTGGCGCCTGCCGGTGAACCCCTTGTCAACGGTGAAGTCGGTCAAATCCATGGCGAGGTTAGAGACCGGTTGTATGTTCATGACGCCGAACGCTCCCCATCACCGGGCAGCAGCGGCGCGAAGCGGAACTGTTGAACGGTCCGGTGCATGCGGTTGTTGGGCGGCTCACTGTCCAAGATCTACTTTTCGTCGGAAGCTGGCAATCTTTTGCTTCCCGAATGCAATCTTCGCGAGCGAACGTGACGCGTGCAATTCCTCAACAAAGACTTTCCGAGTGAAGAATACTTCCTTTGCCTCAAATGGATGAGCCAGCGCGAGCACGTAGTCGAAGCCCTGGCCGAGACGCAGGACTCGACCGGGAATACGGGAAAACCCGCCAAGGATCAGACCATATCGTACGTACGGATAGACCGCGCGAATGCGGCGAGCCTTCTCGCTGTATACGATTGCGTCATGCGTAGTGACGTGCCGGTATTTCACTTCTGCGATTACTCGCGGAACCACCGGCAGCGCGTCGGATTGTGGGCTTTCGTAGATCAGGAGATCTTGCTCGAATCCCTTGCCCCGTCCGCGTAAGGGCTCGCCAGTTTCGGTATCAACACCCATCCGAACTACACCATCGTCGTCTATGGTGAGGTCGTAAAGAATACTCTTGTGGGTCGCTACACGACAGTCAGGTAGCTTCAGGTCGAGCTCTTGCACGAGCTCGCTTATGAACTGACGCTCATTCATCGCGCTTGCTTCGAGACGCCCAACGTGGAGTTCAGGGGCGCTGCGCCGCATTATGGCGCAGCGTCCTCTGGAACGCAGGGTTATGTTTCATGGCGTAATCTTCTTTTGAACTGCTGCAGGAAATTCATAGATAACCTTTAGCAACATCTGAACGAATGCCAACAGTTCCTCTGCATCGGCTTGTTGCATCAACGTGATTTCGTGGTTTGCTTCGTTCCCTTTCTTTCGAATGTGATCTACCCATCCCTTCGCACCAGGCGGTACATAGTGGTTGTCAGCGAGAAACTGGACATAGTTGATAAATGGATCGCCAGCCGCAGCTCCTAAAGAGACTGCAAGATGCATGAGCAATTTGCGACAGCAAAGAACTGCCGCTGTATAGCAACCTGCCCCTGTACAGGAACGGGCCTCGTTGTATAAGGTTTCTGTATCTGGATCGGGTATGTCGCCAACCGATTCGCCAAAAACAACTCCGGGAGTTTGCTTTCCGTTGTCAAAGTCATCAAACAAGGTGGGGCGAGTGCACTGGTGACAAACGTACAGGTAGGCAACGGCCCGAGTTGCTCCGTTAACTACACCGTGCGCATACCAACCTTTCTCCGACGCGACCGATGCCCCGCAGTACCCGCATGTGTAATTGCGTGATTGGAGCCCGTTAATGTGCTGCCAGTCGACTTTCTTCATGGATTATCCCGGCTGAGACTGACTTGCTGAAACATAACGTCTTGTTGTGCGGCGTGCCGCTACAGGAGCCAATTCTGGCATGGCGCTTCAGGCACGTGATCTTCATCCGATTTGGTGGACACATTGCTAGGCATTGGCCAAGCATTCGAACTCGACCGGTGAATGATAGCCCAAGCTGGAGTGTGAAGTTGACCCGCTTTCGTGGACACGTCATTCTTTGAGAAGAAGGAGTCCACGATGCCAAAATCGCATGCCCCGTATCCGGCGGAGTTTCGCCAACAGATGATTGAGCTGGTAGGCAGCGGCCGTATCCCCGAGGAGCTGTCGCGGGAATTCGGCTGCACGGCCCAATCGATTCGCAACTGGGTGGCGCAAGCCGCCATCGACCGAGGGAAGCCCCTGCCCGGCAAGGAGGGGCTGACGAGCGCCGAGCGCGAGGAGCTCGCTCGCTTGCGCCGCCAAGTGCGGCAGCTGCAGACCGAGCGTGACATCCTGGCAAAGGCTACGGCCTGGTTCGCCGGCAGGAACGGGAACTCTTCGAACTCGTGAACGCGAACCAGGCCGTCTTTGCTGTGCGCAAGCTGTGTCGGGTGCTCAAGATCTCCGCGAGCGGCTTCTACGCCTGGCGGGAGCGAGCGCCGTCGCGGCGCACGCTGGAGGATGCGGTATTGACCGAGCGAATTCGCATGATCCACGCCGCCTCTGATGGTGTCTACGGCAGCCCCAACATCCACGCCGAGCTGCGCGATGAGGGCACGCGGGTAGAGGTCGCAAGCGTGTCGTGCGCCTGATGCGCGCGGCGGGCATTCGCGGCGTGAGCCGCCGGCGCGGGTTCGTCGTGACCACGCGTCGCGATGAACGCGCGCGCCCGGCGCCGGACTTGGTCAATCGGCGCTTCGTCGCCCAGGGCCCGAACCAGCTCTGGGTGGCCGACATGACCTATGTGCCGACCTGGGCCGGGTTCATCTATCTGGCCGTGGTGCTCGATGTCTGGAGCCGGCGCGTGGTCGGCTGGGCGATCGGCGAGCACATGACCGTGGAGCTGGTGCTCTCGGCGCTGAACATGGCCGGCGCGCAGCGCCGTCCCAAGGAGGTCATTCACCACAGCGACCAGGGCAGCCAGTACACCAGCATCGCCTTCGGCGCGCGCTGCGCGCAGATGGGCGTGCGCCCCTCGATGGGCAGCACGGGTGATGCTTACGACAACGCCATGGCCGAGAGCTTCTTCGCCAGCCTGGAATGCGAGCTGATCGACCGGCGCAGCTTCAAGACCAAGACCGAGGCACGCTTGGCGCTCTTTACCTGGATCGAAGCCTGGTACAACCCGCGCCGGCGCCACTCGGCACTCGGTCGCGTATCCCCGATCAACTTCGAAAGGAGTCACCTCGACACCACCGTCACGCACCGATCGATCCCTGAACACGGGTTGCCCACCGCGCCGCGCGCCTCCGGCCTGAGAAAGGCCGGCGGCGGCGCCGTGGACAACCCTGCGGCGCAGCCCTAGCCCGCGCTTGGGACCCAAGCGCTAAACCGTCCACGGAAACGGGGTAACTCCACTCCAACTTCAACTTCACTTGATCCCAAACCTGACGGTCAGGTTCTCCGAAAGCAGCCGTTCAACGTCGAAGTTCAGCGGACGAACGCAAGCGGTGCGAAGCGCCGCTTGTGGCCGGTCCGCTGGAACGCCCTGTTGGGCGTCGGAATTGGTGTGGAGGGGAGGACTCGAACCTCCCTACGTTCACTCTTGGACCAAGCGAAAGATCGGAACCTCTGTGCATCTCTCGAATGAGGGCGCGAACCACCGACTGGTCTCCACAGGAACGCCGCGCTAACCCACACGCTTTGAAACAACATGCTTGATTTGCTCATGAACATTCTCCCGAGTTGAATGAAACACAACGCAGAGACAAGGCCCACGCCCTCAAGCGAGATAGCCACCGAGGCCTTCACAGCCACTTTTAGTGCCAAGCCGGTAGAAAACGATTAGCCACGAGGAAGAAAGCCCTTCTCATTACGCGGCGGGACCGCGAGCCCTTGCCGCTTGATATGAGCAAGAAGGACTTCCTCGTGATGCGGCGCCCAGCCATCGTGATTTCCGTTCCAACAGGGATCGCATGCAAAGATGTCGCCATAGAGTTTGAGCCGATGGCCTTCGTACCTGTGCGGACCGTGTTGATAAGATGAGCCGCAGACATCGCACTCAAACATGAATTTCTCTCCGGGCATTGCGCCTCCTCCTAAGCCAGTGATCTGACGCCCAACGTTAGAATTGTGCGGCGCCGACAGGTGTCCGCACCAATGAGCAGTCATGCGTCACTCTTCACCCTCGATTTGCGAATGGCACGGGCTTCCAACTATATAGGTTCGTCCGCAATAGCCGCATACCTCAGCGTCTACAGTCGTATTGCACCGGAAGCAAAATGGCTTCGAGTGATAGCCGGAGACCAAGAAGCTATCTCGGCATATAGGGCAATCATTCGTGCCAGGGAACTCGTCTGGCGAGTCAGAAATCTCGTTGTTCCAATCTGGCCAAGTTTCGTGCATCCATGCTTCCAGGCGGTGCATGGCGATCCAGTACATCTGGTCACGTGCAAAGACGATATCTTGGATCTTACGTAATGTCTCGGGAGGAATATCTGCTTCCAGCTTGCCGCGGAGCACGCTGTCTACAAAGAACAGAATGAACTGAAGCGACTCGGCGATTACGACCTCGTCTTCCTCTCTCTGGTCGTAACGGTGGTGCTCAATTCTGTTCCGGCGTTTCTGAATATTCTCAATAACCGTACGCTGCTGCTTTGGAAGGCCAAGCCCTACGTTCTCCAGACGAGAAAGGGCCTCTTTGATTCCAACTGTCTGCGAATCATCCGTGATCGGCACATCAATATTTCGGTAGATGAGTAGGCGGTTTGTTCTATAGAGCTGTTCTTTGAGAAACAGTTCGACGGCGTGGAATAAAGTCAGGATCGCGTGCTTACGGCTTGAGTAATCAGATTCCTTGAGAAAATGCTCAATCCCAATTCGCAATGAGTCGATCGCGTTGGCATAAATGTCACTCAACGTATGGTTCCTTGTGACGCATAACGTTACCGTTCACCCGGCCGAGGGGGACGCGGAGCGCCCCTCCCGAGGATCGGGTGCAACGGTTGGTTAGATTGATACGGGCGCATTTGGATGTTCCTTCTTGTAAGCGCGGATGATCAATTCAATATCATCGCCGTCATAGGAAGGAACTGCCGAATCCTCATTCGTCAATTCCAACAACGCTTGTCTAAGCACTTCGTGTGCGGACTCGGTTAGCCAAATGAACTCGTTTCCGGTGAGGTTTGCTTCCTTCCAAGGCTTATCAGGATCATCGATTGCGCTCCGATCGACGTGTGAGTGAATCTGATCTCGTATCGGCTTTAGCTTTGCTGCCAGCTTTTCAAGCTCGGCAAGCGATATTCCAGATTTTTCCGCCGCCCTGTCGATCAACGCCGGTGCAATGTTTCTTATGTACCAAAAGGACGCGGAGTCTTGGTGCATTTCCAACGCTCGATGTGCTCCTGCGTACAGATCATTCTGCAACGCAGCCGCAGCTACCCTGAAAAAATTCAATCCGTGAGCTGCCTTCAATGAGACAAGCTTGTTGAATGCTCTGCGCTTGAGAATGCAATTGTTTAACTCCATCAGCACTCGTCGAAGCGAGCCTTTCAGGCGCGGGTGGTGCTTCATTTCATCAATCTAAAAGTTGGGGGGCGTAATAGGGGCGTGTAGGGACACCTTTTGCGCCCTGTTCATCGTTATCCAGTCCTCGCACAAATGCCTTACGCGAACCGGTTATTGATACGCCTAAGCAAATGCACCCGCAACAGGATACCCTGGAAAGGTCTGCGCCGGACTCCGAGCATCAGCTGCTTAACGTGGGCACACTGCCGACCCGGTGCGCACGGGCAGCTTTCCAGCACGCGGGCGCTCGAACTCGACGCTCAGCTCAGCCGCTTCGAACGCCGGCTTCGGGTCGAAAGGGCGAGTTCGCCATCTGGAAAACCGGACGCTCACCAGTTACCTCGATGATTCGTTCGGCAGCGAAGCGTGAGCGTCCGTTTAGGCCGAGAACGGTCCGTTCGACCCCACCCGCTTTGACTTCTGCTCCCACCCACATTGCGCCCGATTACCCTGAGCACGGGCGACGGTCGCTTCGCGACCCGGAGCGTCCCTTCAATCGGTTCCCCTGCCGCGCGCCGTCCAGGCATGCTTCCTCTACACACGTCGGGACACTTCAACCAGGCTCTCCAACCGGATTGATCTTTTTGTCGCTTAGCTCGTCGATGCGCCGGCGTAGGTCGAGCCAGCGGCGCAGCGATTTCTCCTGCTCATCGGTCGGTGCGGCAATGAGGCGGATCCGCCGAATCGCGGCCAGCGCGTCGTCCACCGTTGCGCCCGTTGCGCGGCAGAGCACCGCGGCTGCGATCGTCGGAGCACGGTTCTGTCCGGCCAGGCAGTGCAGCAACACCCTGCGGCCTGCGGCGCGATGTTCCCCGATTACGGTGACTGCCCGGTCGAACCTTTCGAACGGAATCGCGATCCAGTCGGTAGTTGGCAGTGCGACGAAGCTGACCCCGCGCCTGCCCCAGTCGAGGACTTCCTCATCGCCCGGTTCTTCCAGCGTCACCACGGTGCCGATACCGCAGGCAACAACGGCGTCACGCTGGTGGGCATAGGGCTTCGAACCGATCGCGAAGCCGGGGGCAAGCCAAGCCAGATCGGGCAGCGCGCTCCCGCACCCACCGCTCATCGCGCGCTCCGTTGATTGCGGTACTCTTCGCTGGCATGCATGGCTTTGTCGATGATGCCGATCAGGTCAGATCTGCGGATGTTGATGCACCTTTCTACCACACTGATGTCAGGCGGTCTTCGACCCTGCAGCGTCCATCGCCATCGCCCGCTGAAGCGCGGCAGCCCGCATGTCGGCCGCGATCTCCACCGGACCGCCCAGCGCCATGGCATTGATCGCCGCCCGCGCGGCCTCCTCGACGACCCCGCCCACGAGAACGGCCAGATCCGCCGAGCGGTGAAAGACGAGCACGCCATGGTTTGCCAGCAGCACGGCGGGAACGCCGGGCAGCACCGCCGCCCGGATGTTGGCGACCGCCTTCTCGGATCCGCGCGGACCGTATTCGGCAACCGGCACGCCGTCGGCCATCCCGAACATCGCGAGCGCCTCGATCCAGCAGGCGATGCGACGATTGGCGACGGCGAACGCGGTCGCATACGGCGAATGCGTATGAACCACGCAGCCCACGTCGGAACGGTCCGCGTACATCGCGGTGTGCATCGCCACGACGGCGCCCTGGATCGGGGGCAGCTTCCCTTCAAGCAGCGTGCCATCGAGCGCGACGCGGACGATGCCCTCAGGCCGCAGCCCGTTCAGGGACGATGCGGCGGTGAAGTACATCTCGTTCGCGCCGGGGACCCGCAGGCTCACGTTCCCGTGCCCGTTCTTCGAGATGGCTCCGCCGGCGATCACTCGCGCCGCCGTGTCCAACACTTGATCGACGAGGTTTTTATCCATGGTGTGCCGCTCGTTCATGTACCGCTACACTCACTCGCCCTGATCGAGCCCCGCGGTCCGCGCGACCGCAGGACAGATTGGCAGGGCCTGCCGTTGTGAGCGCCGCAGTGCGCACCCCGTGTGTCCCGCACCACGCCTGGAGAGGGCCCGCAGTTGAAATGTTACCTCTATCGAAGTAATGAAGGGCGAAGAAGGTGCTTGTTGGGCGATTCAAAAGCAGATTCCTCGCTGCGCCCGGAATGACATCAACGCCCTCGGAGTGACATGGGTGCGCTCGGAATGACATCGGCGCGCTCGGAGTGACATGGGTGCGCTCGGAACGACAATCGCCGCGCATTGTCATCTTGAAACAGACTCCAAGCGATCGCCCGGGCCACTGCCCGGACGCAGCGAGGATTTGGTACGTCTTTCCGTACCGCAATCCAGCGTTCTTCCGCTGTCTGAGCGGTGACGCGTGGACTATTGTTGAAGATTCTTCCGCCTCTTCCCGCCTCAGGCCGCGGCGAACGCAGCGTCCAGCGCGGCGCGCCAGCGCGCCTTGTCGGCCTGCGGGGCGAAGCTCGCCTCGAAGCTGTTGGCGGCGAGCTGCCAGGCGTGGCGCGCCGTCAGGCGCGCCTGCGCGGCGAAGGTCTCGGTCCAGTTCCGGTTCATGTAGCCGCCGAAGTAGGCCGGATCGTCGGAGTTGATCGTTGCGCACAGCCCCGCGTCGAGCAGGCTCCCGATATTGTGCTCGGCGAGGCTCGCGAACACGCGCAGCTTCACGTTCGAGAGCGGGCACACGGTGAGCGGCACGCGCTCGCGCGCGAGGCGCCGGACCAGTTCCGCGTCCTCGAGCGAGCGCACGCCGTGGTCGATGCGCTCGACCCCGAGCACGTCGAGCGCGCTGCTGATGTAGGCCGGCGGACCCTCCTCGCCCGCGTGCGCGACGGCGTGCAAGCCGAGCTCGCGGCAGCGCGCGAACACGCGCGCGAACTTCTCCGGCGGGTGGCCCCGCTCGCTGCTATCGAGACCCACGCCGATGAACCTGCCGATGAACGGCCGCGCCTGCTCGAGGGTCTCGAACGCGGCTTCTTCCGGCAGGTGGCGCAGGAAACACAGGATGAGCAGCGCCGACACGCCGAGCTCGCGCTGCGCGCTCTCGCAGGCGCGCGAGAGGCCGCCGATGACGGTCGAGAAGGGAACGCCGCGCCCGGTGTGCGTCTGCGGGTCGAAGAAGACCTCGGCGTGCACCACGTTGTCCTCCGCCGCGCGGCGGAAGTAGGCCATCGCCATGTCGAAGAAATCCGCCTCCTCCCGCAGCACCGAGGCGCCGGCGTAGTAGATGTCGAGAAAGCTCTGCAGGTCCTTGAACGCGTAGGCCGCGCGCAGCGCCTCGACGCTCGGGTATGCGAGGCGGACGCCGTTCCGCTTCGCCAGCGCGAAGATGAGCTCGGGCTCGAGCGAGCCCTCGATGTGGATGTGCAGCTCCGCCTTGGGAATGCGCGCGAGCAGCCCGACAAGGCGCTCGCGGGGGATGTGCTCGAGGCTCATTGCGATGCGACTCCTTGCGCTTTCCGCTCGCCGCTCGTCATGTCAGCGCCCGCCCCAGGAGGCGTTCGAGAACGCGAACCGGCGCCTGCGAAGGATCCAGCATGCAGTCGACGGGCAGGTAATAGGTTTGCTCCATCGCGTACTGACCGCTCATGGCTGCGTGCGAAACCTGGTCGCTGAACAAGGTCCACGTGCTGCCGGCGTGGAACTCCCAGAAGCTTTGGGCCACCTGCGATTGATACACCCGGTCCGCCTTCATCCCGTCGTGCAATCGCAGCATGAAATGATCATAGGCACTGCGTCTACCCTTCGTGATGCCGAGCAATTCGAGCACATGGCCTGCACCCCGGATCGGGCCGGGCAGCGAAGGCAGGTGGCGGCGCGCCGCGCCCTCGAACGATTCGCCGAGCCTCCACGTGCGCGCCCGTCCATGCGGATTGATGTTGGAAAAGACGCGCAGGATCCGCCTACCCTGGGTGGGCGACGACGGAAAACTGTCCACGTGCAGGCGCGTGTCGTCCTTGCGCCAGGAAACCGCTCGCCCGGCGATCTCGACGGGCCGGAAACTGGTGCGCGCCTGCTGCAATCCCGCCGCGTATTGCGGCAACACGTTGCCGAGCAGGGCCTGGCTCGATGCGGCGAAGCGCTTCATCATGCTCCGCAGCAGTATCAGGTCCGCCCCATCGGCCCCGCTTCCGCGCAGTCTTCCGCTGGCCGGATCCAGACTGACATGCTTCCCCCGCCCGGCGACCGCCGGCGACAGTAGCCGGCGTTCGCCATCGTCTATCGTGAAGCGGAGTTGCGGGAACAACAGGACGCTCCCCCGCTCGAGCGCAAGCAGTGCAAGCTCGCGCTCGGCAGCCGAGCAGGGATGATCCCAACTCGCGATCGGGAGACTGACGATGTCGGTCATGTTGCTCGCTCCCGTGCAGAGCGCCGCGAGCCGCAGGCGGGTCCGCGGGTCGAGCGCGACCACCGCCATTGCGGAGTCTTCCGGGCTGCCGCGGCGCGCCCCGGAAACGGCCGGGCCGCAGCCCAGACGCTATTGCTTGAGCATCGACTCGAACTTGGCGATCCTCGGATACACGTCCGCCACCGCCTTGGCGTATTCCTTGCTGCCGACCGGCTGCAGCACCATTTTCCGCTTCGCGGCGATGTCGATGAAGCCCTGCTCCTGCGCCGCCTTCCTGAAGGCGTCTTCGAGGACCTTCACGACCTCGGCCGGCGTGTTCGCCGGCGCCTCCACGCCGCGCAGCGTCGGGATGAAGCTCATCTCGAAGCCCAGTTCCTTGGGAATCGGAACGTCGGGGAGGTACGGATCGCGCTTGTCGCTGAACAGCAGCAGCGGCCGCAGCTTGCCGGCCTGGATGAGGGGCACCGCGGAGGTGGCGAGGCTGATCGTGAAATCGAGGTGCTTGCCGGCGAGCGCGGTGACGCTGCCCGCAGAGCCTTCGTAGGGCACCCAGTTGACCTTGTTGATGCCCAGCTCGTCCAGCGCGATCAGCCCCATGAGGTGGGTCGTGCTGCCCCTGCCGGAGAGCCCCCCCGAGAGCGGCTTTTCCTTGGCCGCCTTGAGGAATTCGGCGAACGTCTTCCACGTCTCTCCGTTCACCACCAGGATCTGGCTGGAGCGCGACCAGGCGAAGATCGGCGTGAAGTCGCGGGTCTTGTAGCCCGTCTTGCCCTGGTACTCGATGATCACGCTCTTGGGGAAGGTGTAGGTGATCAGCGTGTAGCCGTCGGGCTTGACGTTCACGAACTTCTCGAAGGCGATCTTGCCGCCGGCGCCGGCCTGGTTTTCGATGACGACCTGCTGCCCCAGGTGCTTCTCGACGAAGGGCGCGATGGCGCGGGCCTCGGTGTCCTCGCCTCCGCCCGGGGCCGCGGTCACGATCAGCTTGACCGGCCGGGTCGGGAAATCCGCGGCGAATGCCGGCGCGGCGAGCAGGGCCGCGGCCAAAACAACTACGAAAGATCTCAGGCTCGACATTTCTCTCCTCCTTTTCACTTCTCACCTTGCGTCAATGTTTTCCAGAAGGGCCCCAGGTACGGCCCGATCAGCGACAGAACGGTCAGCGCGATGAGCACCTTGCAGATGAACGACGCGTAGAAGATGGTATACGAGCCTCCGGACACCAGCAGCGCCCGGTGGTAATTGGTCTCCACCATCTCCCCCAGCACCAGCCCCAGCAGCAGCGGTATCGGGGTGAAGCCGCCCTTGAGCATGACGTAGCCCAGCGCGCCGAAGGCAAGACTGATGATCACGTCGGCCATCTCGTTGCGGATCGCAAAGCTTCCCAGAAGGCTCACCACCAGGATCAGCGGAACGATGACATTGTTGGGCAGAAGCGTCACCACGGCAAGTCGGCGGGCGACCGTCATGCCGACGATGAAGACCAGGAACGAAGTCAGGAACAGTGCGACGAACAGGCTGTAGATGACCTCGGGCTTGTTCACGAACGCGAGCGGGCCGGGAGCGATGCCGAAGATGATCATGACCCCCAGGAACACCGCCGCGCCGACGCTGCCCGGCACGCCCAGCGCGATGGTGCAGACGAGGTCCCCCGGCATGCAGGCGTTGGTGGCGGTCTCGGGCGCGAGCACGCCCTCGGGCGCCCCCTGGCCGAAGGTCTCGGGATGCTTCGATGCCCGCTTCGCATCCGCCCAGGCAAGCAGGCCGGCCGAGCTCTGCCCCACCGCCGGAAGCACGCCGACGAAGAGCCCGATCACCGACGAGCGGACGATGATCGCCGGGTGCCGGAAATAGACGCGCACGCCCTCCCAGAAGCTGCCCGAGAGCTTGGCGATGCGCGATATGGACGCCGCGCTCTCGGCGAGCACCAGCGCCTGGGTCACGGCGAACAGGCCCACCAGCGCCTGGATGAGCGGAATGCCGTCCTCGAGCGGCGCCCAGCCGAAGGTGTAGCGCAGGTGCCCCGCGATGACGTCGAACCCCACCGTGGAGAGCAGTAGCCCGAGGCCCGCGGCCATGAGCCCCTTGATGGTCGCGCCCTGGACCACCGCAGCGATCAGCGAGAGCGCGAGGATGGCCGTGAGGAAATACTCGGACGGGCCGAATTGCAGCGCGAAATCGGCGAGGAACGGCGCTGCGAAGATGAGGCAGATCATCCCGATCGTCCCGCCCACCAGCGCCGCGCTGGCGCTCAGTCCCAGCGCCACGCCTCCCCTGCCGCGCTCGCACATGGGATAGCCGTCCAGGACCGTCGCGGCGTTGGAAGCGTCGCCCGGGGTGTTGACCAGGATGGCGGTGAGCGAGCCGCCGTAGTTGCTGCACTTGTAGAGCGCGCCCATGAAGATCAGCGCCGTGGCCGGATTCCAGGACATCACCAGCGGAATGGCGAGCGCCATGCCGGCCGAGGGGCCGAGCCCGGGCAGCACGCCGATGATGATGCCGTAGATCGTTCCTGCGGCGAGCGCCGCGAGGTTCTGCCACTGAAACACGAAAGCGACCGCCTGCGCGATGACGTCCACGATATATTCCTCAGCCAATCACCAGAGGACGCCGTCGAGCAGCGGCACCGCCATGATGCGTCCGAACACGACATACACGAGCACCGTCATCGCGACCGCGACGACCGTGTTCCTCACGCGGTTCTCCCTGTTCCCGAACGCGAGCCCGAAGCCGGCGAAGAGGAACACCGTGCTCAAGAGGAAGCCGCCGAGAAACCCGGCGGCCGTGGAGGCGAGCAGGATCGTCCACGCCTGGTAGAACCGCTTGCGCCGCGCCCTGCGGGTCGCCGCGTCGAGCACCATCAGTTCGGTGTCGTCGACGCCGCCGACCACCCCTTCGATCACCTGCCTGCGCACGAAATCCATGCCGAGCGCGATCGCCGTCAGGACGAGGCTGATCGAGGCGAGAAGCTGGGGAAACTGCCTGGAATCCTGCGGGAAGGGAATCGCGAAGGCGTAGAAGCCGCCGAAGACGAACAGCAGCGCGATCTTGACCCACACCTCGGTCGATTTGAACCTTTCCTTCATCCTCTCTTCCCCAACCTGCCCCGCCCGATCGTTGTTCGCGGACTGTTCTTGTCCCCCGCGTCCGGCACGGAGCGGAATCTACCAGCACCGGCGCTTCGCGGCTAGCGGTCAGGTCTCGTCGTCATTGCACCACGTAAGGGGAAACACCTCAATCACCGGCCCCTCGGCCTCGCCGCGGCCGGGAAATCCGGAGTCCGCCGGCTCAGCCGCGATGGCCGCCCCGCTCCTGAACCGGCGGGCAGGGCACCGAGCCGTAGGAGCAGAAGACGCAGCAATCGCCGGGTTTGGGGCTGAGCAGCGTGTGGCAGTTCGCGCACGAGTAGAACCACTGGCACGCATCGGTCGGCATGGTCTCGCGCTTCGCATGCCCGCAGGCCGGGCAGGTCAGCGTCGACTCCAGGACGACTGCGCTCATTTCGCGGCCCCTGCCCTCGCCGAAGTGCGGCGCGCCTCTCCGGCCGGGCGCATCGATGCCCCGAGGCCGATACGGGCCTCGCCGAACCCATCGGTCCTCGAGAGGTGCAAGCGCATGGCGTAAGATTAGTTCCGTACTTAAGTACGGAGTCAAGCGACATGGAACGATCCGGCGTGAGCATCGGCGCCCTGGCGGAAGCAGCCGGGGTCAACGTGGAAACAGTGCGCTTCTACCAGCGCAGGGGCTTGATGCGCGAGCCCGCGCGCCCGCACGGCGGCATTCGCCGTTACGCCGCCGCGGACCTTGCGCGGGTGCGCTTCATCAAGGCGGCGCAGCGCCTGGGCTTCAGCCTGGACGAGGTCGCCGAGCTGCTGAAGCTGGATGACGGCACCCAGTGCCATGTGGCGCGCGGCCTCGCCGAGCGCAAGCGCGCCGAGGTGCGCGAGAAGCTTTCGAACCTGCGGCGCATCGAGGCCGCGCTGGGCGAGCTCGTGGCCCACTGCAAGTCCGCGCGCGGAAACGTCAGTTGCCCGCTGATCTCCACGCTGCAGCGCGCCTGAGCGCGGCGTTGGGTCCGGGCCGATTCTTCCCTAAATATCCTAGGCTTACTGCCGATATTTGGAGGATGAGTACAGCATCGACCCGGACTAATGTGCATTACCTGGCGCAGCGCCAGCCGCGGCCTGCGCCGCATCGCGACCCCTATTCGGGTTTCGATCGGATCAACGGCGAGCACCCGTGGCGACAAGCTGCTCCGGCCGGCTTCGTCGATTACCAGGCGCGGATCGTCCGCGATTCGAAGGTCGTCTATTTCAACTTCGCCCTTGCGACGGACATGGGGCTGCTCGCGGCCAATCACCCGCAGGCGTTGAACGCAAGACTGGAAAAGAAAATCCTCGAGACATTCGGCCTGCAGATCATCAACGAATACGACATCGAGAACGGCGCGACATTCGACCCGCAGGACATCAAGCCCAACAAGTACATGGCCACCCGCTACCTGCAGACGCAGCATCCGAGCCGGGCGGGCACCACCTCGGGTGACGGCCGCAGCATCTGGAACGGCCTGTTCATCGGCAACGGGTTCCACTGGGACGTCTCCAGTTGCGGCACCGGCGCCACCTGCTTGAGCCCCCACTTCGCCAGGACAGGGAAACCGGTGCGCACCGGTGACCCGCAGGCGCACTACGGATCCGGGCTGGCCGAGATCGACGAGGGCCTGTCCGCCGCGATCATGAGCGAGATCTTTCACAGCCGCGGCATCCCCACCGAACGCACGCTCGCGGTCATCGAGGGACCGGGAGGCAATGCGGTCAACGTGCGGGCCGCAAGGAATCTCCTGCGCCCGTCGCACCTGTTTGCGCCGCTCAAGCAGGACGATCGCCAGGCCCTCAAGTCCGCCGTCGATTGCTACATCGAGCGCCAGATCGCCAACGAGGAATGGGGCGGGCCGAAGCAAGCGCCGGACAAGTACGACGCGCTTCTCCGGGACGTCGCGCTGCGCTATGCGCGGTTCTCGGCGCAAATGGAGGACGAATACATCTTCTGCTGGATGGAATGGGACGGGGACAACGTGCTCGCCGCCGGCGGCATCATCGACTACGGATCGATTCGCCAGTTCGGCCTGTTTCACCACCGCTACCGCTATGACGACGTGGAGCGCTTCTCGACCAACATCAAGCAACAGAAATCCAAGGCGCGCTATCTCGTGCAGACGTTCGCGCAGATGGCGGGCTGGCTGAAGACCGGGCAATACAAGGAACTGCGCCACTTCAAGGATTCGCCCGGCCTGAAGCTCTTCGACGAGGAGTTCGAAGCCAGGAAGACCAGGCTCATGCTGCGCCGGGTCGGATTGAGCGCGCGGCAACAGGACAGGCTCCTGCTTCAGGATCCGGGCCTGGTCAGGAAATTTCACGAGCTCTACGCGTATTTCGAGCGCAAGGAGGCCGCGGGCGGATATCGCAACGTGCCCGACGGGATCAACTGGCCCGCGGCCTATTCGATACGCAATCTCGTCAGGGAACTGCCGAAGCAATACCTGCAAAAAGAAGGCGTGGTGGACGCGAAGGCGTTCCTGCACCTGCTCAAGAGCCCCTATGCGGGCCGCAAGCTGCTCAAGCCCAATGCAAAGCTGAGAGCCAAGGCGAGGGAATTCCAGACCCGCTATTGGACGCTGCTGACGAAGATCGCCGGCAAGCGCAGCCTGAAGAAGACCTTGCTCGAATTGACGATGCGCGCCTCGGTGGCCAACGGCACGGCCGTCACGGGCGACGCGGTGATTCATATCGTCGATGCACTGATCGGGACGAGAAAGAAAATGGCGACCGACGAATTCATCCGACTGGTCGACCAATTCATCGACAGGCACTCCGGCGCGCGGAAAGAACGGCAGGAGAGGAAGAAACAGCAGGCAAAACTCACTGCGCTCGGGGAAAAAACCCTGATCGCGCTGCTCGACCTCGTCGAGGATCACCGCCACACGATTTGACGCCGATGCGACATCGGCGCTGAAGGCTGCCGCGTTCAAGCCGGCGTGAAGAGCAGGATCGCCTGGCGCGCCAGGAGTTCGAAGCTGCCGGCGTCGTGCAGGATCAGCACGCCCAGCGCAATCAGCACCAAGGGCACGATCCGGTGACCGTAGCGGCGAATCGGCGCGCCCAGCGTCCGGTGTTCGACCATCCAGTGCCCGACCGCGCACCAGAGCGCCGTCATGACCGCAAACACCGCGCCGATCAGCGCGAGTTCGTAGCCGGTCCTGGTGGCGAAGAGCGGCGTATACACGCCGATGTTGTCGCCGCCGTTGGCGATCGTGACGGCGGCCACCGTGAGGGCCCGGACATGGGCGCCGCCATCGGGGATCGGCTGCAAGCCTTCATCCGCCGATTCCCGGCCGCGCCGGAGGTCGAACAGTTTCCTGCCGCCGATGGCGATCGGGACCAGCCCCAGCAGTCCGATGTAGACCTCGGGGACGACGAGCGACACCAGCGACAAGACCACGCTCGCAGCGAAGAGGGCCGCGATGCCGATGGTTTGGCCGGCCACGACATCCCGGCTTCGGAACCGCGGCTCGGCGTAGAAGCCCATCAGCACGAATATGTCGTCGATGTTCGTCGAAGCGAACACCACGACGGCAACGCCAAGACTTGAAATCGGATCCACAGGGCCGGCGTCTCCTCGGACGGTTGAACCGACACGCGACTTTGCCTCGCCGGCGGCCGTTTGTCAGCCGGAGATTTCGGCTACCATTGCAACATTCGCGGGACTGTCGGCGCGCGACCCATGCAAGACCCATCGTGACCAATACTCGGCATCCCGTCATCAACGCCGCGCTCTGGATGGTCGGGGCGCTGCTGTCCTTCAGCGCCATGGCGATCGGCG
>Ga0082335_1004078_pt1 | contig 22723 bp, 21 predicted proteins | sample Subgrocontami58m_FD_72375 | JGI IMG/M metagenome (GOLD analysis project Ga0082335, IMG submission 72375) | Subsurface groundwater microbial communities from S. Glens Falls, New York, USA - GMW37 contaminated, 5.8 m (SPADES assembly) (version 2) ...
GCCCCGCTTCCGGCCCCGAACTGCCTTCCCGCCCGCGCCGCCCGGTAATCGCGCTCGTTGCCGTGGCGCTTCTCGCCGGCGCGGCATCCGGGGGCATCACCGCCTGGACGCTCGACGGCGGCTCACCCAGCACCGCCAGCACGTCGGCCGATGGATCGTCCCGTGGGATCTCATCCCCGTCCGCGCTCAGCCTGCAGGACGCCATCGCACGCGTGGAGCCCTCGGTGGTGCAGGTGCGCACGCCGACCGGGCAGGGCAGCGGCGTGGTGACTTCGTCGCGTGGACTGATCGTGACCAATGAGCACGTGGCCGGCGCGAGGGGCAACGAGGTGATGGTGGTGACGTCGGACAACCGCCGGGTACCCGCGACGGTTGTGGCGTCGGACGCCACGCAGGACATCGCGATCCTGAAGCCCAAGGGCGCCGTGGGCGCCGGGGTGACGATCGCCAGTGAGCCCGACGGCGCACTTCGCACCGGTGACACCGTGTTCGCCATCGGTAGCCCGTTTGGCCTGCTCAACACCGTGACGGTGGGAGTGGTCAGTGCCGTGTCCCGCCAGGGAAGTCGCGGGCAGCCCGTCATCCAGACGGACGCCCCCATCAACCCGGGCAACTCCGGGGGTGGCCTGTTCGACCTACGCGGTCGCATGGTGGGAATCCCCACATCCATCGACAGCCCGGTGCCAGGCAACGTGGGCATCGGCTTCGCCGTCACGGCGGAGCGGGTGCGGAACATGCTGGGAACCGTTCCATGACAGACGAAGGAGCACCCGTGAGCGACGAACCCACGCCCGTGCCATCCCCGACGGCCTCACCCCGAGACCGCCTGGAGGCCGTGCTGTACGAGCTTCGTCGGGTGGTGGTCGGGCAGGATGAACTGCTCGATCGCGTGCTGGTGGCGCTGCTGGCGCGCGGTCACGTGCTCCTCGAGGGGGTGCCGGGGCTCGCCAAGACGCTCACGCTGGAGACCGTGGCCCGCGTGAGCGGCGGTCAGTTCAGCCGCATCCAGTTCACGCCCGATCTGGTGCCGAGCGATGTGGTGGGCGGGCAGGTGCTGGATCGCCGCGGCGACTTCACCACGCGGCTGGGCCCGGTGTTCGCGAACTTCGTGCTGGCGGATGAGATCAATCGTGCGCCCGCCAAGGTGCAGTCCGCGCTGCTCGAGGTGATGGGCGAGGGCCATGCCTCCATTGCCGGTGAGACCCACCCCACGCCGAAGCCGTTCTTCGTGCTCGCCACGCAGAACCCCATTGAGAGCGAGGGCGTCTACGCCCTGCCCGAGGCCCAACTGGACCGCTTCATCTTCAAGCTGGTGGTGGGGTACCCGACGCCGGCGGATGAGGAGGAGATCGTGCGCCGCATGGCGTCCGACCCACCCGAGCCGCGGCGCCTGCTCGACCCCGAGCAGATCATGGCTCTGCAGGTCCAGGCCGACCAGGTGTTCGTTGACCATCGCGTGCGGTCGTACGCCGTGCGGCTGGTGACGGCCACCCGCGACCCGGCGTCCGAGGGCCTGGCGAATCTGGCCCCCTATCTGGAGCTGGGTGGGTCGCCCCGCGCATCGCTGTCGCTCATTCGCGGTGCACGCGCGCTGGCCGTGATGCGCGGTCGGGCGTACGTGCTGCCCGAGGACGTGCACGCGCTGTTCCACGACTCGCTGCGCCATCGCGTGGTGCTGTCGTACGAGGCACTCGCGGCCGAGGTCGAGCCCGATCAGGTGCTGAGCCAGATCCTGGATGCCATTCCGCAGCCCCGTGTGGCGATCGGTGTCGGCCACGCCGTCGCCTGACGCCGCGGCGGTGGGCGCCAGCGCGGAGGCGCTGCTTCGCCGGGTCGAGGTGCGCGTGGGCCGTCGTCTGGACGGCCTGCTGCAGGGCGAGCGCCAGGGGCGCCGTCCCGGGCCCGGTGGCGAGGTCGCGCTCACGCGTTCGTATCAGCCGGGCGACGACGTGCGGTGGATCGACTGGCCGCTGTCGGCGCGATCCCCTGAGCCCATGGTGCGCGTGCCGGAACTGGAGCCCGTGCTCACCACCTGGGCGCTGGTGGACATGTCGCCGTCGATGGCCTTCGGCACGCACGGGGGCACGAAGATCGCCCAGGCGCGCGAGGTGCTTGCCGCGCTCGGCGTGGTGCTGAGGCGCCGTGGCGACCGCCTGGGGGTGGCCGCCACAACGGGTGGCGGGCTCGACATGATTCGCCCGCCGCGTGGTGACCGCCGCGGCCTCGTGGGTGCCGTGGCGTCGCTCGACATGGTGCGCCCCGTGAAGGGGTCGGGCAGGACCGACCTGGCCCGCGCGGTGACTCTGCTGGGTCGCGTTGCACGCCATCGCGGAATGGTGGTGATCATCAGCGACATGCCGCCGAGTGAGGGCCTGGAGCGCGCGATCGGTGGCCTGGGACGCCGGCACGAGGTGGTGGTGGTGGAGATCCGCGATCGTCGTGAACGCGAGATCCCCGCCGTTGGCGTCATCCCCCTGCGTGATCGCGAGACCGGTCGCACGATGCTGGTCGACACATCCGACCCGCGCTTCCAGGAGCGCTACCGGGCCGCCGTGGCCGCCGCCGAGCGTTCGCGCCAGGGAATGGTCGCCCGCACCGGAGCGCGGCATGTCCTGCTCGAGCCCGGGCGTGACTGGCTGCTGGATCTCGCGCGGGCACTTGGCACACGTCGGCGTGTGCGGTTGGCGGCATGAGCTTCGCCAGTCCCTGGGCCCTTCTTCTCCTGCTTCCCCTGGCCGCGGGCATGGCGTGGTGGATGTGGCGCGCGCGCCGGGGGGAGGGTCGCGTCGCCGTGCCCTTCGCCGACCTCGACCTGATCGCCATGGCCGCCCCGAAGCCCCGACCCACGAGGTTCCTGCCCGGCGTGCTCCTGGTCATGGCCCTGGCGGGCTTCACGTTCGCGCTCGCGCGGCCGCAGGCCACCACGGCCGTGCCGCGCGACGAGGCCACCATCATGCTGGCCATCGATGTGTCGGGGTCGATGGCCGCCGACGACGTGGCCCCATACCGCCTGCGGGCCGCACAGGACGCCGCGCTCAAGTTCGTGGACACCGTGCCGCGGCAGTTCCAGATCGGGCTTGTGGCGTTCTCCGGCCAGGCCGACGTGCTGCTGCCGCCCACCACCGACCGTCAGGCCTTCCGCCGCGCGGTCGAGTCCCTGGTGGCCGACGGCGCCACGGCATCGGGTGACGCCGTGCTGGCGTCGCTCGATGCCATCAAGGCCACCCAGCCCGGGGCGACGACGTTGAGAAGTGCCCGCATCCTGCTGCTGTCCGACGGCGCCAACACCGTCGGCACCCTGCCTCAGGATGCCGCCGCCGAGGCCAGGACCGCCGGCGTGCCGGTGTTCACGATCGCCCTTGGCACCGCCGACGGCGTGCTGCCCGACGGCCGCCGGGTTCCGCCCGACCCCGCCTCGCTCGCCGCAGTGGCCGAGGCCACCGGCGGCCAGGCGTTCGAAAGCCAGGACGCCGACTCGTTGAAGCAGGTGTATGAGGACCTGGGCACGTTCATCGGTACGCGGCCCGTGCTGACCGAGGTGACCGCCTGGCCCGCCGGCATCGCCGCCCTGCTGCTGATGCTGGCCGGCGTGGCAGCCTGGCGATTCGGTCCGAGGCTGCCATGAACTTCCTGTCGCCCAACTGGCTGTGGGCCCTGCTGCTGGTTCCCGCACTCATTGCCGTGGCCGTGCTGTGGGAGCGCGACCGCGCAAAGGCCGGCGCGGCATTCAGTGACCCGTCCGTGATGGCCGTGGGTGCCGACCGTCGCGCGCGCCTCTGTCGCCGCATCGCGCTGGGTCTGGCCATCGTGGCGGCCGCCATGGGCCCCATCGCGCTGGCCCGCCCGGCCATGGACGCCACGGAGCAGAAGCGTCAGGGCGCGGTGATGCTGGCCATCGACACCTCGAAGTCGATGCAGAAGACCGACCTCGCGCCCAGCCGCCTGGATGCCGCGAAGGAGGCTGCCAGGCGGTTCCTGGACGCCGCTCCCGACGAGACCCTGGTAGGCCTCATCACGTTCTCCGATCGGGCCCGCGTCCAGGTGGCGCCCACCACCGATCGGCTGTCCGTCAGGTCGGCCCTCGATCGGCTGGAGATCAAGGAGGGCACGGCGCTGGGATCGGCCGTGGTGGCTGGTCTGGGTTCGCTGGCCGGTGCCGGGGTGCTCGAGCCCCTGCCGTCATCGCCCCAGACCTCCGCCGGGCGCATCCTCATCCTCACCGATGGTGCGGCCAACGTGGGGATCACGCCTCAGGACGCCACCGAGCGCGCCAAGGCCAAGCGTGTACCGCTGTACACCGTGATGCTGGGTAACGATCCCGGACGCCCCGACATGCCGTCGCCTCCCGCGACCCTGGCGTCGATGGCCACCGAGACCGGCGGAATCTTCACCCAGACCACCAGCACCGAGGATCTGGTGAGGATCTTCCAGGACCTGGGCGGGGCGCTGACCCCCGTGCAGACCACGCGTCAGCTGACCGTGCTGGCCCCGCTCGCCGCATTGATCCTGCTGGCGGGGGCGGGTGTGCTGGTGCTGCTGGGCCGACGCCGTCCGGTGGCCACGGGCCCGGGTGCCGGGGGCGAGGGTTATCTGCGCGACATCGGTGCCGACCGGTCCGATGGGAGGGTCACCTGAATGAAGATCCGCTCGTCGTCTGCGAATGAGGATGGCCTCGCGGTGCCGGTGTCGTTCGACGCCGGGCGTGGGGATGGGCTCGGTCGGGCCCTGGTGCTGGGCGGTGGCGGAGTGTTCTTCGTCGCGTGGCTCGTGGCGTATCTGAAGGGACTGGAGGACCGAGGCGTGGACGTGTCGTCTGCGGATGTCGTGGTGGGCACGTCGGCCGGTGCGATGGTGGGCGCGGCCCTCACCACGGGTCGGCTTGAGCGGCTGGCGCGCACCACCCGCTGTGCATCCCGCGTTCCGGGGGTGCTCGGGCGTCTGGTGGGGTCGAGGGACCCAGCGCCCAGCGCGCGGAGGGCTGCAGAGATGTTCGCCGCGGCGGGGGACGCCCGGCCCGAGACGGTCCGTGCAATTGGTCTGGCGGCGCTTGCCGCAAACGGAACGCGTCCGGCGGCGCGCTCGGTCGGGATGATGATGGGCAGACCGCGGTGGGCGGATCGCGACCTGCGCATCACCGCGACCGACTGCGTCACGGGTGAGCGTTTCGTCGTGACCCGGGGCAGCGGGGTGCCTTTGGCGCATGCCGCCGCCGCAAGCGCCACCGTGCCGGGCATGTTCACCCCGCAGACGGTGGGCGACCGGCGCGCGATGGATGGCGGGGTGTCGGGGTCGGGCACCCATACCGATCTTGTGGCCGGCGCCGGACGGGCTCTGGTGCTGGCGGTGTCCAGCGGTGTCACGGAGCCCTCATACACCGCTGCGCCCGGCGACTTCGACCGTGAGATGAACGCGCTGCGCGAGTCCGGCACGCAGGTTGACGTGCGCGTTGCGCGACGCCCCGAGGGCGTGGGCCTCATGGATCCGCGGGCGGCTCGCGCGGGCGCGCGGATCGGTGCCCAGCAGGCGGCCGAGGACATCGCGACGCTCGCCCCCTTCTGGGGCGCCGGCCGCTCCCCCGGGGCGTAGGTTCACGCCATGTGCTCGCGTGCCCTGTTTCACACCCCCGGCGCGGCGCGTGGATGGTGCCGGCGACATCGTTGAGGGCATCGCGCGATGGATATTGGATCGGGCGCGCGGGATGCCACGACACGCGCGCCCACCCGTGCCGATGGGCGCCCACCACTCGACGGGTGACGGGGAGGTCGCCTCGCCCCCGCCGGCCCGGGTGACGATCTCCGCCTCGTGGGCGCGGCGTGGGGAGTCGAGCACCACCGGGGCGCGCCCAGCACCGTGGAGGGGCATTCCTGCAGGGAGCCGCCGCGTGTAGGGTCAGGATTCGTGGGCCTCACCGCTCTCATCCACCGCGGCAAGGCGATCGACCGCTCGGCGATGCGGCGCCTGCTCGGCCGCATCGCCGTCTACGCCGTGATGCTCCTCATCGTCCTCGGCATCCTCAAGTTGATTCCCCGGGTGTGGCGCGATGTGGTCGCGGGCGAGCCCTGGCTCGTGGCCCTGGCCGTGCCGTTCGAGATCCTCTCGATCACGGGGTACGTGGTGCTGTTCTGGGCCGTCTACGGTGCGGCGGCCCGCAGGAACACGCAGGGTGTCGACACGCCCGCCCGCCCGCTGTCGCTGACGGAGAGCATGCAGCTCACCACCAGTCGGCTGGCCCTGGGCGACACGCTGCCGGGTGGCGGGGCCACGGGCTTCGCCGTGCAGTTCTGGGCTCTCAGCCGTGCGGGATTCAACACGGCCCAGATCTCGCGCACCACCACTGCGTTCCTGGTGCTGTCCAACACGGTGATGACCGTGATGATCCTCATCCTCGGGGTGCTGATCGGAGCCGGCATCACGGCCGGGCACCTGCACCCCGCCATCACCTGGATTCCCGCCGTGGCCGCCCTGGTCCTCATCATCGCGCTGCTCATCTTCGCCCGGCGTGGCCGCACCTTCGTGCCGCCGGCCGAGGCGTCGCGCCCACCCATCACCGGCCGCCTCGCGAAGACCCGGGGCGTGATGCGCGAGATCCTCGACCGCCTGCCACCGGGTGCGGCCGACGCCCTGCAGATCATCCGGCAGCCGTGGGCCATCGTGGGCATGCTCGCCAACCCGGGGTTCGACTTCGTGGCCTTCTGCCTTGGCTTTGCCGCGGTGGGCGACTCCCTGCCGATCTCGGTGATGATGATGGCGTACTTCATCGGGCAAGTCGGCTCCATCATCCCGCTGCCGGGTGGCATCGGCGGCGTGCAGGGATTGGCCATCGGCGTGCTCATCGCCGGGGGTGCGGACGCGGCCACCGCCACGGCCGGCGTGCTGGTGTGGACCGGTGTGGCGCTGGGCACCCAGATCGTGTGGGGCATGTTCCAGTACCTGCGCCTGCGCAAATCGATGAAGGCCTGGGAGGCCGAGGGCGCACCGACCTAGAGTCGCCTCGGGTCCGTGTGGAGCGTCGGCCACGATGAACGCTGACCACGATCCGGATGACGTCGGCATCGCCGACATCCACGGCCGACGAGGTGCTGCGCATGCTGGGCACCGCCGACCCGGCGAAGCGCGCCCGCGTGCTCACGGCCATGGTGGGGGAGGTATTCGGCGACGAGCCGGGTGCCCGTCTCCCTGCTCACCGGCACGCACATGGCGGACGGCACCCGCATCATTTCGATCGCCGTCAGGGAACCCCCGCGCGGCATGTTCCCGCCCGGGGCGGACCGTGATGCCGCGGCGCCCGACCACCTCACGTTCGACCTTGCCGAGGCATCGCGCTCCTCGGTGTCGTTCTCCGGCAGGTGCCCCGGCCCCGGCATGCGCCTCACCACGCAGAGCATGTCGTTCCCGATCAGCGAGGACGACGACCACGGCGATGTGCGCGACGCCGACGAGCGCCGAATCGGAGACTCCACCCTCGTCACCGATTCCTGCGCGGTGGAGCGTCTGTGGGAAGTCGCCGCTCCGCTGCTCGATGACCCCCGAGGTGCGCCGTGTGCCAGGGGATCATGGGGCCCGGCGGCGGCGATGGCGCGCGACGTCAGCCCTCCGCGCGGGTGGCGGCTGCCATTTCGTAGGCGGTTGCGCGGACCGCACTGACACCGGGCGCGCCTGCGCCGCTCAGGGCGCTGTCGCCCGTGTTGTGGCCGCAGCCGCTCCGGGTCCCGCGGCCCCGCGGCCGGGGGCGAAGAGCGCGATTACCGCGCCCACGCCCAGCATGGCGGCTCCCGTGAGCACCCCGGGGTTCAGGCCATCCACGAAGGCTTGTGGGTCCGCGTACGAGCCCTTCGCGGTGAAGATGGCGGTCATCACGGCGATGCCCAGTGCGCCGCCCACCTCGCGCAGCGTGTTGTTGGCGCCCGACGCCTTGCCGATCTCCACCTCGCGTACCGACTGCACCAGCAGGTTGGCCACAGGAGCGAATACCAGCGCCATGCCGAACCCGGCCAGCATGAAGGCGCCCGCCAGGGGTAGGTACGACACCGTGGGAGTGGTGACGAGCCCCAGCCACAGGAGGGCAACGCCCTGCAGGGCGAGCCCCGCGACCATCAGGGGGCGGGCGCCGATGCGGTCGCTCATCAGACCCGCCACGGGCGCCACGAACATGGGCATGATCGTCCAGGGCAACACCATCAGGCCGGCACGAAGCGGGCTGTTGCCCTGGGCGGTCTGCAGGAACTGGGCCAGGAAGAAGATCGACCCGAACATCCCGAAGTACATGGCCACCGACACCGCGTTGGCCACACTGAAGCCGCGGCTGCGGAAGAGGTGCAGAGGAAGCATGGGAGCCGTGGATCTGCTCTCCCAGATGAGGAAGGCCGCCAGCCCCACGGCTCCGGCGATGAGCGATGTCAGGATTCCGGTGGATCCCCATCCCTGCTCGTTGCCGCGCACCAGGCCCCACACGATTCCGAACAGGCCGATACCGGCCAGCACAAGGCCCGCGACGTCCACGTGCGTGTCGGGTCCACGGGACTCACGGAGCTTGCGGAGGGCCAGAGGTGCGCACACGGCACCGATCGGCACGTTGATCCAGAAGATCCAGTGCCACGACAGGCCGCCCACCACGGCGCCGCCGACCACGGGCCCCGCCGCCACGGCAAGGCCGCTGATGCCTGACCAGATGCCAATGGCCAGGCCGCGCTTACCGGGCGGGAAGGCGTCGGCCAGCAGGGTGAGGGACAGCGGTAGCACGGGGGCGGCACCCAGACCCTGCAGGGCGCGAAAGGCGATGAGGACCTCGATATTCGGCGCCAGCGCACACCCTGCGGAGGCCAGCGCGAAGATGGTGATGCCGATGGCGAACACGCGTCTGCGTCCGAAGCGGTCGCCAAGGGCTGCGCCCGTGAGCAGCAGCACGGCGAACGCCAGCGTGTAGGCGTTGACCACCCAGCCCAGGGTTTCGACGGATGCGCCGAGATCCACGCGGATGACGGGCAGCGCGGTGGTCACGACCAGGTTGTCGAGGACCACCATGAACAGCGCCAGACCGGTGATCACCAGCGCCCAGATGTGAGCGTTGCGGGATCCCGCGGCAGGTGTGGGAACGGCGTGGGTCGTCATGTGGCGGCACTGTAGGCATTGGCTGATAACCTCGCAAGGGCGAACAGCAGACGCTGGACGAGGAGACGACGTGAGCACCACGACCCCCCGCATGACCGCCATCCAGCGCCGCGCAGTCATCGTGGACGCCGCCGTGACCGAGTTCGCCCGCCGGGGATTCGAGGCCACCACCACCGATGCGGTGGCGCGCCGCGCGGGCATCACCCAGCCCTACGTCATTCGCCTCTTCGGCACCAAGCGCAACCTGTTCCTGGCGGCCGTGGACCGCGCCTTCGGCGAGATCGCACGCGTGTTCGCCGTTGCCGCCGATTCCGCCCCACCGTCGCATCGCATGCAGGCCATCTGCAGCTCGTACGGGATGGTGCTGGCCGATCGCGACCTACTCCTCATGCAGTTGCACGCGATTGCCGCGGCCGATGACCCGGGAATCCGCGATCGCGTGGCCGGCCACATGTCGGCCATCCGTCGGCAGGTGGCCGACGCCACGGGTGCCGATGACGACGCCATGCGCGAGTTCATGGCCACCGGCATGCTCCTCAATGCGGCCGCCGCCCTGGATCTTCCCGAACTTCTGGGCGCATCGGACTGGGGAGCATGCGCGCGGCATGGATTCTCCGCCCCGCGAGCCTGACACTGCTCTATACTTTCTCGCGCAAGCATCTAATCGCGCCGGCATCCCGCCGGCCGCCGACCCAAGAGGAACCTCATGGCCGAAGCTGTCGAGATCTCCATCAAGAAGGACGGCCCCTACCTCGTGAGTGGCGGCGCCACGCTCCTCGACACCGAGGGCAAGCCGTACTCCGACCTCAACCCGATCGTGGCGCTCTGCCGCTGCGGGCTGTCGAAGAACCGCCCGTTCTGCGATGGCTCCCACTCGGGTGGCGGCTTCACCGGCGATGAGCACGCCGCGTAGTACGCGTCATGGCGCACCGGGTGTCGGGCTCCTCCCGGCCCGGTGCGCCCCCGCCGTCGCGCGGCGTGCGTTGGCGCCACTCCGCGTCGAGCCCGATGGCGTGTCGTCATTCCGGTGCGGCCGGTGACGGGCGTGTCGTAGGGTGTGCGCCATGCCCGCCCGCCGCCCATTCGGGGAGTCACCCCTTCAGGTCTCGCCCCTCTGTCTGGGCGGCAACGTGTTCGGGTGGACCTGCGATGAGGACGCCTCGTTCGCCGTGCTCGATGCCTACGTGGCGGCCGGCGGCAACTTCATCGACACGGCCAATGTGTACTCGGCCTGGGTGCCGGGGAACTCGGGCGGCGAGTCCGAGGCCATCATCGGGCGGTGGATGGCCGCGCGTGGCAACCGCGACGACCTGATCATCGCCACGAAGGTGGGAATGCAGGGCGGGCCGGACCAGCCCAAGGGGCTCGACCGCGAGAAGATCCGCCGCGGTGCAGAGGCATCGCTTGGGCGCCTGGCCACCGATCGCATCGATCTCTATTACGCGCACGAGGACGACGCGGACACGCCGCTCGAGGAGACCATGGCGGCGTTCGACGAGTTGGTGCGCGAGGGCAGCGTGCGCACCGTGGCCGCATCGAACTATTCGGCGGAACGTCTGTCCGAGGCCCTGGCGGCCTCGGCCGATGCGGGCCTGGTGAGATACGAGGGGTTGCAGCCCTGTTTCAACCTGCTGGAGCGCGCGGGCTACGAGGGCGCCACCGAGGACGTGTGCCGCGAGCACGGTCTGGGAGTGGCCCCGTACTTCACGCTCGCCCGCGGGTTCCTCACCGGCAAGTACCGGCCCGGGGTCGCGTTGCCGAACACACCCCGCGCTGTCGGTATTTCGCGGGAATACCTGAACGATCGTGGCTGGGCGGTGCTCGCGGCCGTGGACGAGGTCGCGTCCGTGCATGGCGCCACCCCCGCCCAGGTGTCGCTGGCCTGGCTGATGCAGCGCCCCGGCATCACGAGCTCCTGCGCCAGCGCCACCACTCCCGAGCAGGTGGCCGAGATCATGGGTGCCGTGGATCTGGCGCTCGCACCGCAGGAGATGACACTGCTCGACTCCGTCGGTCGGTGAGCGCCAACTTCCCGGCGGCCGAACCACTGCTGGTCCAGATCCGGAGTGACTGCATCTGCCCGTTCCGTCATCTGGCGCGTGAGCGCGCGGGGTGGCGTGACCGCGAGCACGTCGTCGACGAGGCGGACCTGGTGCACAACCCGCACCCCGACGTGGTGCCGAACAGTCTCCGGGCGCTGGAGCCGACGGAGTGGGCGCGGTCACCGGGAGATGGGTCGCACACGCGGCTGCACGATGCCCTGATGGGTGTCGACTGGGTGGAGCATTCGTGTTCGACGGCCGTCTTCTGGTGAGCGGAGTGGTGCCTCATGAGGGCCGGGCCGTGGCGGTTGGCGCCGTGGGTGACGGCTCCGGCGAGGGGCATTGCGCACCCGTGCGGGTTTACCGCATACGCCATGCGGGGGCCCCGCACAGGGGCCATTGCGTGACGGATGGCGGTACGGGCGTTGACGGGGGTGCCGCTGTCATGTACCAATCCCCATCCTCCGGGAGTGATCCGCCTCGTGGCGGCACCCCGGACGCGCGTCACGTCTCAATGACCCACCGCCCGACATCCACCTCGATGATTCCCGCCGACGGGTTCCCCGCCGCGTATTCCCTGGCGGCGCGCGCCTAGCGGCGCGACCACCGGGCACGGGACCGACCGGAGACTGAGATGGCCGAAACCGACACGCTGCGCATGGTCGTAGGCGTTCCTCGTGAGGAGCGCGCGGGAGAGACCCGCGTGGCGCTCACGCCCACCGCGCTCCCCCAACTCACCCGGGCAGGCGTCGACGTGGTGGTGGAGTCGGGCGCCGGCGACGACGCCGGGTACCCCGACGCGGCCTTCACCGCCCGGGGCGCACGCATCGGCACCCGCGATGACGCGTTCGCGGCCGACATCGTGGCGATGGTGAACGTGTTCGGTGGTGATGCCGGCAGCGCCGACCTCGCCCGAGTACACGAGGGGCAGGTGATCATGGGCATGGTCGCCCCGTTCGCCCGCCCCGAACTCGTCGCCGCCGTCGCCGCCACGGGCGCCGTGCTCTACGCACTCGAGTTGGTGCCACGCACAAGCCGTGCACAGTCGATGGACGTGCTGTCGTCGCAGGCGGCCGTGGCCGGCTACAAGGCGGTACTGCTCGCGGCGAACGAGCTGCCGAAGATCTTTCCGCTCCTCACGACCGCCGCCGGCACGATCGTCCCGGCCAAGATCTTCGTCGTGGGAGCAGGCGTTGCCGGCCTCGCCGCCATCGCCACCGCGCGCCGCCTGGGTGGCCTCGTCGAGGCCTACGACGTGCGCCCGGCCGCCCGCGAGGAGGTCGAGAGCCTTGGTGCCCGCTTCGTGGAGCTGCCGCTCGAGACCGGCCAGGCGGAGGGCTCCGGTGGGTACGCCAAGGAACTCTCCGAGGAGAGCATCCGCAAGCAGCGCGAGCTCATGGCGAAGACGGTGGCCGCGAGCGACGTGGTCATCACCACTGCCCAGGTGCAGGGCAGCACCGCGCCGGTGATCATCACCACCGAGATGATCGAGGGCATGGCCCCGGGCTCGGTCGTGATCGACCTGGCTGCCGAGCAGGGCGGCAACTGCGAGCCCACCCGGGCGGGCGAGACGGTGGACGTGGCCGGCGTGAACGTGATCGGCACGGTGAACCTGCCCGGTTCCATCCCCGTACATGCCAGCCAGCTCTACGGCAAGAACGTGGCCAACTTCCTGGGCCTGCTCGTGGTGGAGGGCGCGGTGGACATCGACGTGGATGACGACGTGATTCAGCAGAGCCTCGTCGCCCGTGGCGGCGAGGTCGTGCAACCGCGGGTGCGCGAGGCCCTGGGCCTCGCGCCGCTCCCGACCCCCGAGCCCCCGGCGTCCGAGCCGGAGGCCGCAACCGACGACGACCATGCCGCTGAGGAGGTTGCGCCGTGAACGTGAGCACCGAATTCATCGTGACCGGGCTCTTCGTCTTCGCCCTGGCGGGTTTCCTGGGCTTTGAGACCATCCGCCGTGTCCCGCGTCTGCTTCACACGCCGCTGATGGCGCTGACCAACGCGCTGTCGGCGATCTCGCTCGTGGGGTCGCTGGTCGTGCTGGGCCGTCAGTACTCCACCTACGCGACCATCCTCGGGTTCATCGCGGTGATCGCCTCGACCATCAACGTGGTCGGCGGGTTCCTCATCACCGACAAGATGCTGCGCATGTTCCGCACGCGCCAGAAGCCGAAGCCCGTCAAGGCTGAGGCCGAGGTGAGCTCGTGATCGATTACTCCCGCCCACTCGGCATCATCATCGGCCTGCTGTACCTGGCCGGCGCAATGGGATTCGTCTTCTCGCTCAAGTGGATGTCCTCTGCACCCACCGCGCGCAAGGGCGTGTTCGCCGGTGAGATCGGCTTCGTGCTCGCCATCATCGGCACCCTTCTCATGCCGGGCATCACGGCGACGGGCTACATGTACATCGCCGTGGCGCTCCTGATCGGTGCGGCCATCGGTGTGCCGCTGGGCCTGCTGGTTCCGATGACCGCCATGCCCCAGCGGATCGCGCTCTCGCACGCCTTCGGAGCCCTCGCCGCCGGCCTCGTGGGTGTGGTTGAGTACTTCCACAATGCCCCGCAGATCGGGGGCTTCACCATGGCCGTGCTGGGTGCCGAGGTCGTGCTGGGAGCCCTGGTCTTCACCGGCAGCCTCATGGCCGCCGGGAAGCTGCAGGAGATCCTGCCGGGCCGCCCCATCACGTTCCCCGGCCAGAACATCGCGAACTTCGCCGTGCTGGGCGTGGCGATCGGCCTGATCATCACCCTGGTGGCGAATCCCGGTCTGACCTGGGCCGTGCCGGTCATCATCGTGCTGGGTCTGGTGTTCGGAGTCCTGCTGATCATCCCGATCGGTGGGGCCGACATGCCCACGGTCATCGCGCTGCTCAACGCCTATGCCGGCCTGTCGGCAGCCGCCCTGGGATTCGTGCTCTCCAACAACCTGCTGATCGTCGCGGGTGCCCTTGACGGCACGTCGGGCCTGATCCTCTCCATCGTCATGTGCCGCGCCATGAACCGCTCGTTCCGCAATGTGCTGTTCGGGGCGTTCGGAAAGGTCGCCGAGGCGGCGGCGGGCGAGCAGGGTGAGATGGGGTCCATTCGGTCCGCATCGTTCGACGAGGCCGGCGAGATCCTGAAGAGCTCGCGCCTCGTGGTGATCGTGCCGGGGTACGGGATGGCTGTCGCGCAGGCTCAGCACAAGGTGCGCGAGCTGGCGGACGTCCTGGCCGCGGAGGGCGTGGAGGTGAAGTACGCCATTCATCCGGTTGCCGGTCGCATGCCCGGGCACATGAACGTGCTCCTGGCCGAGGCCCAGGTGCCGTACGACCAGCTGCTGGACATGGAGGAGATCAACCCCGAGTTCCCACAGGTGGACGTGGTGCTGGTGGTGGGTGCCAACGACGTGGTGAACCCCTCGGCACGGCACGCGAAGTCCAGCCCCATCTATGGGATGCCCATCCTCGACGTGGACAAGGCTGCCTGCGTCATGGTGGTGAAGCGCTCGATGCGCCCCGGATTCGCCGGCGTGGAGAACGAGATCTTCTTCAACGAGAAGACCCTCATGGTGTTCGGTGACGCCAAGGACGTGATGGGCGAGCTGATCACCGAGGTCGCGGGCAAGAGGGACTCCCTCAGCGTCTGATCCCGGACGCACCCGCCCCCGTGGGGGCGGGTGCGGCGGCATCGGCGTGTTGATTCGATCCGGTGATTCCGGGCAGCGGGGCCGCCGGGGCCGAGCGGACGCGGCGGCGTGGGGAGTGATCACGGATCCGCGGCCCTTGCATTGGGGCACCGGGTCGTCGTAGCGTCACGGCATGGTGCGCGCCGTGGCTCGAACCAGGTCGCTTTTCGTGGCATCCCTCATCGGGGTGATGTTCGTCGGCGTGGTGGTGGCAAGCGCTGCGCCAGTGCCCGCGGCCAGCCTGGCGTCGGCGGGGAGTGGCACGCGGATCGTGGTCACCGTCACCGGGTCGCCGCGTCCAAGTGCCATCAGCGTTCGCGCCGCCGCCGCGACCTATCGACTGCGGCGCTCGGGGACCACCTGGCGCAGCGCGATTGTCACCGGGGCGCGAAAGGCGGCGCTGGGTGCGCGTGTGGGCAAGGCGGTGTCCGTGCGGATGCGCGTCGCCGGGCGCACGCGCATCGTGTCCACCACCCTCGGCGCCGCGCCCGCCCCTGCGGTCGGCACGTCGCCGCCGGGTGCCACCGCACCCGGGATTCCCGGCACGCCATCCGGCGGCCTCACGGGGCAGGCCGCGATCGATCGCTTCGGACAGCTCCTCGCGGGGTCCCGAATGGTGCGCGTTCGGGCGACCACGGGTACGAACTCCTCGAGCCAGTCCACGACGCGCTTGTCGTTCTGCGCGAGCGGATCAATCCTTGTCTACTCCAGCGATTGGGGGAGCGACTTCAACGGCTACTCCACCGTGGGCAGCGAGCAGGCGCAGGGCACGTATTCGGTGACCCAGGCGGCGTTCAACGCCGAGGGCACCATCGCGGAGGCGCGTGTGCAGTACCAGGCGAGCCCCACCACGCAGTTTCTGGGGGCATCGGGTCAGGCCATCATCCGCCTCACCCAGAACATCGCCTACATCGGTTCGCTGGACAACGAATACCAGTGGACGGCGGGAGCGGCGGGTTGCTGAGCGACCGTGCCGCGGCCGCCTCGGGTCCGGGCCCCGGTGCGCGCTCGGGCATCATGACCGGGCGCGGTTCACGCGCGACATCCACGGGGAGGACCCGATGACCGACCATGTGCCGCTTCCTGATCTGATCCGGCTGGATGGCCGAGTGGCGGCGGTAACCGGTGCAGGCCGCGGGATCGGCCGCGGCATCGCGCTGCGGTTGGCCGAGGCGGGAGCGGCCGTGGCGGTGGCGGACCGCGACGAGGCGTCGGCGAGTGCCGTCGCCGACGAGATCCGTGCGGCCGGTGGCGTGGCCCGGGCCGTCCGGGTGGACGTGTCCGACGAGGCCGACGTGGCGGCGCTGGTGGTCGCCTGTCGCGAGGCATTGGGCGGAATCGACGTGATGGTGAACAACGCCGGCGTGTTCCCCGCATGCCCGGTACTGTCGATGGAGGCGGCCGACTTCGACCGCGTGCTGTCGGTGAACCTGCGGGGCGTATTCCTGTGCACCCGCGCGGCGGCGCGCGCGATGGTCGATCAGGGCCGTGGCGGCGTGATCGTGAACGTCACCTCGATCGACGCCCTGCATCCCTCGATGGTGGGGCTGGCCCACTACGACGCCTCCAAGCACGGCGTGTGGGGTTTCACCAAGAACGTGGCCCTGGAGTTGGCGGACCACGAGATCCGCGTGAACGCCGTGGCGCCGGGTGGGGTGCTCACCCCGGGTGTTGAGGAGATGTCCGGTGGCGACATGGCCGGCACCGTTGCGGCGTTCGCCGAGCGCATCCCGATGCACCGGATGGGCGACCCCGACGACATCGCACGCGCGGTGCTGTTCCTCGCGTCGCCCATGTCGTCGTACATGACGGGTGCGCAGGTGGTGGTGGACGGCGGCGTGCTGCTGCGCTGACCGCCGCAGGTCAGCGCAGGTGCATCGTCATCATCGCGACGGTCCTTCCGTCCGGGCCATCGGAGCGAATACCCGACCGACGGACGCCCACCGCCTCATGGAATGACACCGCGCGGGGTCGGGCGGGTGCACGTTGACCTCGCACGGGACGCGAGCGGCGCCCCGGGCTCGTCCGGCTGCCACCGGGTGTTCGTACATCGCGGCCCTCACGCCCGCACCACGACGGGGCGGTGCCACGACGATGCGGTCAACGTGGAGATGGTCACGGCGGCGGCATGTCCACGAGTGCCACCAGACGGGCGGGACCAAGGGATCCTGGAGCGGGTGAATCCGCCTGGCTCAGGGCCGGCAGGACGTCGAGATCGGCGTCGGTCACGTCGCGAAGGATGACCCGGGGCGGATGATGCCGCGACGCCCGGGCATGATGTCTGCCATGTCGCTCCCACCCGTGCCGTCGTACCCAATCGTCACCGATCACGTGACCGTGGAGATCCGCGCCGACCGCGCGCATCCGGGGGGCCGCCTGCTGCTGATGGACGGCGTGGAGGCCAGCCACGTCGATCTTGAGGACCCCACCCGTATCGAGTTCGAGTACCTGCGTCATCTGGTGGGCGTGATCGAGGGCATGTTCCCGCCGCGCGACACCCTGGATGCCCTTCAGGTCGGCGGCGGGCCGTGCACGCTGGCCCGGTATCTCACGGCCACGCGTCGCCGGGCACGGGTCCGCGTGGTCGAGCGCGACGGCGGCATCGTGGCCGTGGCACGGGAACACCTGGGTCTGGTCACCGGCCCCCGCCTCGTCGTGGACGTGGGCGATGGACGTGAGGCCATCGCGGCACTGCCGGACGCCTCGCTGGACCTGGTGGTCATCGATGCCTTTGTGGGAATCGTCGCTCCCCATCGGCTGTCGACGGCCGAGTTCATCACCGACGTGCGCAGGGTGCTGCGCCCGGGCGGCCTGCACGCGATGAACCTGATCGACGTCGCACCGCTGGAGCTGGCGCGGGCCGTGGTCGCCGGCATGCTGGCCGAGTATCCCGAGGTCGCACTCGTCGCCGATCCGGCCGTGCTGGCGCACCGGACGTCGGGAAACGTGGTGCTTCTGGCGTCGGACCGATCGCTGCCCGCGGAGGGCCTCGGTCGGCACCTCAGCCGCGATCACGACCCATGGCAGGCCCGGACGGGCCGGGTTCTGGCCCGGATGGTCTCCACGGATGCGCCGCTACGGGATGACGAGCAGCCCCGTCATGAACTGGCCCGGCTCGCCCCGCTGTGGGGACGCACGCAGCAGCATTGATTCTCCGAGCACGCACTCCGGCGTGCGTGCGCGCTGGTCAGCCGGGTCGGCCCGCGGAGAACAGTTCGCCAAGACCCACCGGGCGCAGGCCCTTGGCCCTGAGGCCGCGGATGATGTCCGGAAAGGCCGCCGCCGTATTGGGCTTCGTGTGCATCAGGATGATCGAACCGCGTCGCGCCCCGCCGACCGCCCGCTGCACGATGGTGCTGGCGCTCGGACCGCGCCAGTCGTTGGTGTCGACATCCCAGAGCAGCACGTACCGGTAGCCCAGGCGCTGTGCGGCGGCGCGAAGGCCCGGGCCGTACGCGCCGTATGGAGGCCGGTAGAAGGGGGCCGTCGGGTATCCGGCGATGCGATCCCACGACTGGTTCCAGGTCAGGTCCTGAACCCCGGCCGACTCACTTGTGGACGTGCCGGTGCGGTGCGAGTACCCATGGCTGCACACCTCGAGCACGCCATCCCGCACGGCCTTCGCCAGCATGGTGCGGAACGAGGCGCTCCACATGGACCGGTTGATCGCGTTGAAGCAGAAGGTGATGGTGACGCCTGCCGACCGGGCGGCCGTGATCATGCGCGCGGCCTCGCGCGGCCCGTAGCCGTCGTCGATGGTGAGCGCCACGAGCGGCCGTGTGGTCGTGATGCGGCGAACGACGATGGGCGTGCCGGCGGCGGGTTGGGCGGCCCACAGCACCGGGGCGCTCTGGCCGATGTTCCCGGCTGCGTCGCGCCCCACGGCCGTGACACTCACAAGGCCCACGATGTTCCTGCTGCGCAGCGCTATCGGGAGGGCCAGCGAGGTGCCCGCGGGCTTCCATGCGCCGGTGGCCAGCACGGGGCCATTCGCGCCGAGCCTGCGCACCACTGCGCGAACCTCGTCTGCCCCGCCCGCGCGCAGCGGTATGGAATCGCCCGGGGCCATGGGTACCGACGGCGTCGGTGGATCCAGCACGGGGTGAGGAGGAGTGGCATCCACGGACACCGTCGCGGGGGTGGTCGGGAGGATCGTGCCGGCGGCGGCCACGCCCTCCAGGCGATAGTCGCCGTCGGGAACCATGCTGCCGGTGGCACCCGGCCCCCGACCGCCCGACCACGGCACGGTGACGGGCCCGGCAGCGGCCGAGACCGGGCCGATCACCGCAAGCACCTGACCATCGGCCCGAAGCACGCGAACGGTGATCGACTGCGGCAGCGGTACCTGCAGCGTCACCTGCACGGCCGCGGTGGAGGGGTTCACCGGCACGGCGTCGGCCATGCCGCTCAGCGCGAGTGCCGCGGCGAGTGTGCAGGCGAGGAGGGGCGTGGCTCTCATTGCGCGAATCACCGTAGCCGCATTCCCTGTATACGCCGGGGAACCTGCCGCCACGGTGACATCCGCACGGGTGCTCTCACTCCACAAGGTAGCGGGCCGGCACCGACCCGCCCGGGGAGCCCCGCCGCCGCGTGCTGGTCGCGGGGCGCCGGGGCCACACAAGGGTCAGCAGGACGATGAGCAGCGCATCGCGCAGCAGCAGCAGCCCCATCGCGGGGTCCTGAAGCGCCACCAGATCCCAGTACTGGCTGGGGAAGTAGGCCTGGGTGGCCAGGAGGGCCGCCACGCTGACCCCCACGGCGGCCCACCCGAACCTGCCGGTGATGAGCAGCACCGAGGGCAGAAGCCACACGAGGAACTGGGGCGACAGCACCTTGCCGGCCACGAGCAGGGAGGTGGTGGTGGCGGCGATGCCCGCGATGAACACGGCCGAGTCGGCGGCGGGTGGGCTGGCGGCAAGGGCGCGCGCGACACCCAGGGCGATTGCGGCGATCAGCACCACCAGCACCACGGTCGAGAGGAGGGCCAGGACGTCGGGCCCGCCGCCACTCAGGCCCTGCGACCCGAAGGATGTCTCCACGGCAAGGGGAATGCCGGCGAGCACCCGGAGGCCCATGAGGTACGCGGAGGCGGTCGACTCCAGCTGCAGGGGCCGGTCGAGGTGGTACGACAGCGTGCCCCAGAGGCCCGACGGCGCCGTGATGAGAACGGGCACGGCAACCAGCACCACCACGGCCGCACCCGCCGCGGCCCCCCGCAGCATCGCGCCGACCCCGTGCCGACGCGCGTGCAGGATGAGCAGCACGGGGATGAAGGCCAGCGGCACGAGTTTCAGCACGATGGCGGCACCCAGGATGACCCATGCCCAGCCCATCCGGTCGGTCACCACTGACCAGAGCATCCAGGCGATGAGCGCGGCGAGCACCAGGTCGAACCGCGTGACCAGCAGGTCGCCGAGCAGAAGTGGAGAGAGCGCGACCACGCCGCCCGCGGCCACCTGTCGCCCGGGGCTCATCCCCAGAGCGCGGGCCGTGAGCGTGACGGCCACCACGGTGGCGACCAGCGCCAGCAGCATGAGCCCGCCGAACGCGAACGAGTACGAGCCCGGGAGCACTCCGGCCACGTAGAAGAGCAGCGCGGCCAGGGGTGGGTATTCCAGGCCGAAGTCGCGATAGGGGAGTTCCCCGGCGGCCATGTGGCGGTAGGCGCTCTCGTACGTGGCGATGTCCGAGATCTGGTTGATGCCACCCGCGATCCACTGCAGGGGGCCGATCCACACGAGAATCGCCACGCCCGCGAGGAGGAGCGGCAGCCATCGCTCGACGCGCGGGCTCACGCGGGTACCGCCGACGTCTGGGGGGGCGGATCGATCTGCACCGCCGTGCGCGGGCCATCGGGTGTGCGGGTTGGCCACTCGGGCACCACCACCAGCAGCACGAGGGGAAGAAACCACGGGATGTAGAGGTAGAACCAGTGGGTGAGCGTGATCTCGAAGCCGATGACGATCGCGGCTGACAGCGCGGCCCACTGCACCAGATCGATGCGGCGCGGCCACCTGAGCACCACGAGGGCGCCGAGCAGCACCAGGATTCCCAGCGCCAGATGCACGGGCCTGAGGCCCGGGTACTGGCCCCAGATCGAGAACGGTGACTCGCGGTCCATCTGGTAGCCCACGGTGCGCGACCAGAAGGCCCGCACGCCATCCAGGCCATCGAGGAACATCACCCAGCCGGTGAGGAGCGCCGCTGCGACCAGACCGGCGACATAGGCACCCAGGCGCCGCGCGCCACCCGCCGAGCCGCGACGGGGAAAGGGATGTCGTGCCCACAGGGGAATGAGCAGGCCGGGAACGATCTTGGCCGCCACTCCCAGGCCGATCATGAGCCCGCGGCCGATGGGCCGCGCGGCGAGCACCAGGCCCCACGCGATCGCGGCCGACACCAAGGCGTCGTTGGAGTTGCTCGACAGCGTGAAGGCGGTGAAGGGGAATGCCGCCCATGCGATTCCCAGCGTCAACCCCATGCGCCCGCCCGCGATGCGCCACCCCAGCACGATCATGGCGAGAAGCGTGAGGGCGTCGAAGAGCACGGCCGCCCCGTGGGCCGCGGGAAGGTCATCCCACTTGCCGCTCCAGGGCGAAATGGCCTCGAAGGGCACATACGAGATGTAGGTGAGGGGGCCGTAGGTGTCGCAGCGCCCGCAGTTGGTGGGAAACGAGCCGTAGGGGGTGGTGCCCTTCTGAATGAGGTCGGCCCCGATCACCCCGGCGTACCCGACGTCGATGACGTTGCTGTCGAAGGCGTTCAGGCCCCAGCGCAGGGCCATGAGCAGCACCAGCACCGTGACGAGCAGCCACATGGGCATCCAGCCGGGAAGGCCCGGCCTCCGTGGCGCGGTGGCCGCCGGGGTCACCCCGGTTGCCTCACCGGGTGGCGCGCCGCCCACGGGCGCCCGTGCACACCGTGCCCGCTGCACGGTGATCCAGATCATGCGTCCCAGCAGGTACACCAGCGGCGGGTACTGCAGCGGCACGGACGTGAAGATCGCGCCCTCGTTGAACCAGTGCCACGAGGCCGTGAAGGACAGAAGCGCGAGCAGGTCGAGGGTGCGCATCGACAGGATGCGGCGCGGGCGCGTGATGGGCAGCAGCACCAGCAGGAACACCAGGCACAGGGGGATCCAGATGCGCCAGCGGTTGACGGCACGTCCGAACGCCCCCTCATAGCCACGCGCCATCATCCAGGCCACCTGTGGACCCACGCGCACCTCGGCAACGGCGCCGTCCTCGTCGGACACGTAGACCTCGGCCTCCACGACCTCGGCCTTGGCGCTCGGCCCGCCGACGAACGAGACCTTCCAGCGACGGTCCTTCTTCTCGAACTCCGCTGCCGTGCGTCGTATGGGGTGCTCGGCCGTCCAGGCCTTCAGGCGCGCGTCGTCCTTGGCGATCCTGGTGGCCTCGTCCTTGCTGAGCGATGCCCGGTACTCGGGGGTGCCGGCGGCCCGGGCACCCGCCTGGGACTGCAGGTCGGCCGCTCCTCGGGCAACGCCATCCAGCACCCCGCCCACGGCGGCCAGCGCCTCGGACGGGGTGGTGACCGACATGCCGACCGATGCGGCATGCGCCCCGGGTACCGCGACCATCGCGGCCACGAGAGCCGCCAGCCCGCAGACGCGCATCCGGCGTGCTCCCCGCCGGAACGGGGAGGGGGGGGTCACGGACCCCCCCGGGGGGTCTAGCGGAAGGACCAGCGCCGGCTGAGCAGGTAGCTCAGCGGCGTGACGAGCACGATGGCGATGGCCTGCGAGAGCGTCTCGTTCAGACCGCTGCCCACCAGCAGGTGCAGGATCGCCAGGTTGGCGGCGAGGGCCACCACGCTCACCGCCAGATAGCGCACTCCCTGGCCCACCATGGCCTCGTGCTTCGCGTCGAACGTCCAGTGCCT
>Ga0082335_1004079_pt1 | contig 22721 bp, 25 predicted proteins | sample Subgrocontami58m_FD_72375 | JGI IMG/M metagenome (GOLD analysis project Ga0082335, IMG submission 72375) | Subsurface groundwater microbial communities from S. Glens Falls, New York, USA - GMW37 contaminated, 5.8 m (SPADES assembly) (version 2) ...
TACGTCGGGCACATGCCCGTGACAACGCACGCCTCGCTCTTGATCTGATGTCCTGCATCCTGACCCAAGGGGATCACAGGGCGGATCGCACACGCAATGTGGTCGCAGCGCGACGCTTACGATGGGTTAACGTCTGGGCACAGTTGGAGTGTCGCTTCCCTGGTCACTATGCGCGCGAGCAGGAGCGCTGCGACGAAGCGACCGTCGGTCGCGAACTGAACGTGTATTTCGGCGACCAAGAGCCTTTGACGGACGGCACGGTGGATGAGCGTTTCGACAAGATGTTCTCCGCGTTGACCAGCGGCGACAAGGTTACCAGCTATCGCTATTTCCTCGGTCTTGCGGCTGAACCCGCGCAGCGCGAGCGGCTGCGCGATACGCTCCTGTTCGCCTCCATTATCGATCAGCAGGAATACAACTCATTCCGCCGGGTTCGGCATATCGGCCACAAGGCGATCCGCACCCGCGCCATGTTCGACCTGGCGGATTGGCTCGGCTGGGACAAGGCAAAGCCGTTTTTCTATCTGGGCGTGCCCGATGTCTGCAACGCGCCGATCTTCCACTCGCTGTACGACCACGCGTCGTTCCTGTTGAACCTGCACTTCAAGGGCACGCAGTTCAACCTCGTTGAAAAGAACACCGCGCCACTGTCCGAGGAGGGGCAGGACCATCTGCGCGATCTGATCATGGCGGGGGATACGGCGGCGGTCAGCGATGCCATCATAAGCTACCTGAAGCAGGGCGTGGCGCCGCTCCATATCTCCAGCGCGGTCAGTATCGCGCACGCCACGCATTCGGTACAGCGGCTGCGCACGCCCATCGCCTATACCACGCCGATGCATAGCTTCGACTATGCCAACGTGGTGAATTTCTGGCAGCGCAACTTCAAGAACGCGCATCAGGCAAAAGCGATATTCCTGTCAGCCTGGTTCGTCACCGATACAATCCACGAGATCGACTCCTATCCGGACATGCCAGGTCCCGCGAAGCCGGACCCGGACAGCCAGCGTGGCTGGGCTGAAGGCGTCGCCACCGACAGGCTGCTGGCGGCTTTGGAAGACGCGGTGTTCGATCAGGATCCGTCGCGCTCGGTCGCGCTGGTCCGGGAGTGGAACCGCCGCCACCCGCCGGAGCGGAAGGAGTCACGCGAAGCACTCATTCGCATGCTGGCCCATTGCGCCGGCAAGTATCAGGGCGATGCGCATATCTTCCGCAACGCAACTTCGGTGATCGAGGAATACCAGCTCAACACGGCAAGTCCGGCCCGCAAGGACATATTGTTCGAGTTCTGGGCACATTTTTTGTCCTTCTATAAGAAGCGCACGCTCGACACCGACTGTTACGACATGTACCATCGCTATTTCGGCACGGAAGCGCTCGTTCCAGCGTGAGCTCGGCTTTCCGCAATTCAGGCGGCCAGGCACAGAGTCTCCACAAATCGTTTGAGCAACGGGAGGGGGATTTCCACGCTTTCGGCACCTCACGGGGACATGGAACATCCCGTGGGCGACCACAGCACACGGCGAACCGCGGCCATCGCATCACTGAAGGTTGGTTCGCTCTTGTTGTACCAGGCGGCCGGATGCGGCCTTACGGCGGATTGATGCGTTTGCATCAAGCCAGTGCCCAGACGGTTACCAGGGAGTACAGTCCCAGCAACGCCGGGGTTGTACGCAGGATCGCCAGATCGGACCATTGCCGTTATGTTTCGATACCGAGATTACACGTTAACTCCTCAGCGCGCGAAAGGTCGCGCGGGCGGTCGCGCTGTAGGCATCGCCAGTGGCGGCAAAAGCAGCCATTGGAGGAAAGAGGCGAGCCCGGTTCCCCATGGCGGAAGACGCGGCATGGCGGCGGCATAGTTCCAGGATTGACGCAGATCGACATTCAGCCAATCGCTGAACACCGTGTAGGCTAGGCCGATCAGGGTCGCGACCATCGTGATGCTCCCCCATAGCTGGCTCGGCCAGTGCCAGGATCGTGTCAGCAGTATCGCTACCGCCAGCGCGGCACCAGCGATCATCGCGTCACCGCCAGTACAATGAAGGATGGCGAAAGCGATCTCGCCCAGCGTTCCCTCCGCCCAAAGCGTGTAAAGCGGGAGCTGCGCGACTTCCCAGGTCAGGTTTAATGCCAGCATGGATGCGAGGTAGCGTGCCGCGGGGGCAGCCAAGCCAGCCCACCCCTTCAGCACATGGTGGATCACCTGGCGCCGGTGCCATGACCTGAACCAGCGCTTTGCCCGCCGCCATGGCCATGCCCGCGGTGCATGAACAGGTGCATCAGCGGGCAGGCGAGGAGGGTGAGGTACGGAAGCGCGCCGAACGCGTGGCCCCATTGCTCCTGCGGAATGTAGAAGGCCGCGGCCAGCACGAAGCCCATCACGGCGACTCCCGTGTGTGTGCGCCACCAAACTGGCCGATCACCTAGGCCCGCGAGCCGAGGTTGGTCTCGTGGACCACGTCATCGCGGCCGTGCCAGGAAGGCGCGGAGCGTGGCGATTTCGTCCTCCTGAGCGCGGATCACGGCCTCCGCCAGGCTGCGCATCCCCGGATCCCGACCATGCGCCAGCTGGACACGCGCCATCGCGATCGCGCCTTCATGGTGCGGGATCATGGCAGCAGCGAAATCGCGGTCTGCGTCGCCGGTGTAGGTGATGGCCATGTCGCGGTGCATCTTCTCGTTCGCGGCCATGAAGGCGGCGGTCGAGGGGGACAGCGCCGCAGTCGTAAGAGCCGCTGCGCCGTGCTGATGCGGATCTGCTGCCGTCGGCGCCTGTGCGGCACCAGTCCCCGCCGCCGCCGCGCCAGGCATCATCCGCTGCTGCATGTGCTGCTGCATTCCGGGCATCTGGCCCATCATGCCGGGCTGCCCAGGCTGTGCGGGCTGCGGTGTCGTGCCCTGAGCGATGGCGAAGCCCGCCGCGGAGACAGCGGTGAGGCCGGCAGCAAGGGCAACTGAGCGAGCAAGGCGGGTCATCTGCTGGGTTCCTTTAGTTCGAGTACAGCAATACTGACCCCCCGGCATGTCTACGGCGTCACGCGTTCATGACAAAACGTGTCAGCGAGGGATCAGGCTGGGATGCGCTCGGCCCGCCAACCACCGTCTCGCAACGCCTGCTCCAGCCGCGCTGTGTCTGCGATCGACGTCACGGCCGCCTCCCGCGTGTCCAGCTTGATGTCGATCTTCCCTGCGGGTCGGCCTGCCGGAGCGAAGCCGTGACGCCCTTCGCACAGCCGACGCATTTCATGTTCGCGATTGGAAAACGATGCATCACGCCCTCCTCATGAGTTCTCCTCTGAAGGAGGACCATGGTGATTGCCCCAATGGGAGGGCCAAGGGTGTCAAGGGCACACGCGGCCGTTTTCGGCTCCGAGGGTGGCCTTATACCGGCGTGCCACCGCGAAAGCGCATGAACACCGAGCGACCGCCGCGCGCATCGAAGGCCAAAACGTCATAGCTGTCCGGCGCTTCGCCAGGGACTTCCATGCCCGGTGAGCCCACCGGCATGCCCGGCACCGCGAGCCCGCGGATTCCGGCAGGGCGCTCCGCCAACAGACGGGTCACCGCCGCTGCGGGAACATGACCTTCAAGCGCATAGCCTCCGATAAGGCCGGCATGGCAGGACAGCAGATCAGACGGCGTGCCAAGCATGCGTCGCGCGGCAGCCACCGAGCGCACCACATTGTCCTCGATCGGAACTCCCGCCGCGCGCATGTGGTCCACCCACCCGACGCAGCATCCGCAGTTCTCGTCCCGCCAGACCTGAAGGCGGGGAAGTGCCTCCGCCCAAGCCCGCGTGGGCAGGGTCATTGCGGCAAGACCAGCCGCCACAAAATGCCTTCGAACCATCATCGCGATATGCGCCTTCAATTCCGGGCTCTGGGGAGGCGAGCAAGAGCGAGAAGTCCGCCGCTTGGCCGGTTGCTCAACTGCAAGGTGCCGTTGTGCTGTTCTACCGCGCGTCGCGCAATGGTGAGGCCAAGCCCGTTACCGCCCGTTCCGCGATTGCGCGACGTCTCGAGGCGCCGGAACGGTTCGAACACAGCCTGCATGTCGGCCTCCGGGATCCCTGGGCCGTCATCTTCGATCCGCACCAGAATTTCGTGACCCTTGTCTTCGAGAGCGACGTGCGCGCCGTCGCCATATTTCACGGCGTTGTCTATCAGGTTCGAGAAGGCGCGTTTCAGCGTCACTGGGCTGCAAACCAGCCTGGCCTGCGATGGGCCGGCATAGGTCACGGCCGCCCCCGCATCCGTGGCCGCGTCGCACAGGGTCTGGATCATTGCAACGAGATCAGCGGGCTTGCGGGGCTCACTCTCGGTGTCGCCGCGCAGGTAGGCCAGCGTCGAATCGATCATCGCCTCCATCTCGTCGAGGTCGGCATCGATGGCGCGCGTAGCCTCGCCATCCTCGACGAACCCGGCGCGCAGCCGCAGCCGGACAATGGGCGTGCGCAGATCATGGCTGACGGCGGCCAGAGCCTGGGTACGATCGGCGATCAGGCGGTCGATGCGACCCTGCATGCGGTTGAAGGCCTGGGCGGCGTGGCGTACTTCGCGCGGGCCTTCCTCCGGCACGGGCACCACCACACCTGGCCCCCCAAAGCGATCCGCCGCATCGGACAGCGCGCGCAGTGGCCGCCCAATCAGCCGCACCACCAGCAGCCCAAGCAGCAGGATCCCCACGGCCATCGCCGTGGTGGAGAGCAGCGTGGCGTGTTCCGACGCCGGTGGGCGGAATAGGGCAGCAGAAAAGTTCAGCCAGCTGCCATCCGGCAACGGCAAGGCGCCGAGCAGCAGATGCCGCGACGCCTCGCCATCGGCCACGCCAACCTCATCATAACCCAGGCGGAGGCCCGTAATGTCGAGCTCCGGCACCAACTCCCCGAGGCGGCTGCGCAGCGCGTCGATCCGGGCGCTGCGCGCCTGCACGGGCTGCACGGTGGGTGCGAGGGTCCAATGCATGTCGAGGCTGGCGCTGGAGAGTGCATGTGCGGTGCGATCGCGCTCCTCGGCGGGGAGCTCGGCCACGGCGCGCTTCGCCGCCACCAGCCGCTCAGCCAGCTGAATCTGACGCGTGGTGCCCAGGACCGCCTCGGTGCCGATCTGGTGTAGCCACAGGCTGCCTAGATGGAAGGCCATCAGACCGACCAACAGCACGAGCACGATCCGCCCGCCCAGCGTGTCCGGCAGCAGGCGGCGCAGCTGCTTCATACCCCGCGCTTCACGGGAGGCACCAGCATGTAGCCGGCGCCGCGCACCGTCTTGATGATGGACGGGCTCTCCTCGGTCGGCTCCAGCTTGCGTCGCAAGCGGCTGACCATGACATCGACCGACCGTTCCGTGCCGTTGAAGGCCATCCGGTTGCGGGCAAGGTCGAGCAGTTGGTCGCGGCTCAGCACCCGTTGCGCATGTTCGCAGAAGGCCAATAGCAGGTCGTACTCGCCACCCGAGAGATCCACCGCCGTGCCATCGGGCGCACTGAGTTCGCGCCGCCGCGTATCAAGGCTCCAGTCTGCGAAGAGGATGCGCTCGCCTGACTGGCCCGCCATCGGGTCGCCAGCCTCGCCGCGCGAGCGCCGGAGCAGCGCGCGGACCCGTGCCAGCAATTCGGCCCGCCCAAAGGGTTTGGGGATGTAGTCGTCGGCGCCGAGCTCGAGGCCAAGCACACGGTCGGTTTCTTCACCGCGCGCCGTCACCATGATGATGGGCACGCCCGACTTGGCGCGCAGCGCCCGGCACAAATCGAGTCCGGAGGCGCCGGGCAACATCACATCCAGCAATACGAGATCGACCGGCGCGCCGGCCAGCACTTCCCACATCTCGCGGCCATCACGCGCGCCAGTGACCCGAAATCCATTCTGCCGCAAAAACTTCGCGATCAGCGTGCGCATTTCACCATCATCCTCGACGACGAGGATGTGGGCTTCCTGCGGCAGGCTGTCGGGCGTGATCACGTCAATGATGCCGGTGGCCACCCGGCATCGGACCGCTATGCCGCGGCGTGCCGCCGGCATAGCCGCGCAGGCGGGCATAGGCGGCAATCTGTTCCGTGTTCAGCAGCGCCGCCTGCGCCAAATGCGTGCGCAGATGCACGTCTCGGATCTCTCCCTGCAGGGCCGCGATGCGGGCAGTACGGACGGAGAGGTCGGCCGGGGTGATGCTCCGGTCGCGGAAGGCAACATCGAGAGCGCGCTCCTCCTCGATCACCCGCGCGCCGAGGTCGGCAGCCGCTGCCTGCATCTCCGCCATTAGGCGCTGCGTTGCCGCGAGCTGTGCGGGCGTGAGCTGCATCGGCTCTACCAATTCGAGGACATGGGCCGGGCCGGGCCAGCCATTCAGCTCCGCCGCCAGCGCCAAGCCCATGCCGCGACCAGCCAGCAGATCGGACTGCTGCTCCGCCGACAGCGCACGGATCGGCCGGTCCGCCATGTCGGCATAGGGTGAAGGTGTGTTGGCCCAGGCGGGACTCGCCAGAAGCAGGGCCAAGGCCGTCAAGGTCGAGCGCATCCTTCCCTCCTCAGTTTTGATCCATTGGCGTGAATCGCGCCTGCGCGGGACGTTGGCCGGGCAGCGTCAGTGTGACAACCGCGCGCATGCCGCGCACCGCCATGAAGTCACCGGTACCGGCCAGCACGTTGTCCCCGGTAGGGGCGAGGGCAACGGCGGCCTGGCGCCCGCCGGCAAGGATGACGGCCTGCGCCGTGGCGCCCGCCGCGGGGATGGGTTGGTCGGCGCCGTCGAACAGAAACAAGCGCAAGGTGTTGCCCTCGGCCACCAGCTCGGCGTGGTTGTTGCCGATATCCACCTTCTGGCCACCGTTCGGGCCACGACGCGGCTCGTGCGCGACGGCGGCTAACGGGGCTAGGACGAAGCTGGCGAGCAACATACGGCGTGTCGTCATGGTCAGGTCCTCATGGATCAATAGGCCTCAGCCAGCTTCGTTTCCTGCTGGACCGTGCGCAGCCGTTCCAGGGCGGGGCGACCGAAGCGATGGAATAGCAGAGGCGTCAGGAAGGTATCGAGCAGCGTCGCGGTGATCAGCCCGCCGAAGATGGTCACGGCGACAGGGTGCAGGATCTCCTTGCCCGGTTCACTCGCGCCGATCATCAGGGGGATGAGGGCAAAGCCAGCGGAAAGGGCCGTCATCAGCACCGGCGTGATGCGTTCCAAGCTACCGCGGACCACCAGCGCCAGGCCCCAGCGCTCGTCTTCGAGCAAGGCAAGGTTCAGGTAATGGCTGACCTTCAGGATGCCGTTCCGCGTCGCGATACCGGCGAGCGTGATGAAGCCGATCATCGAGGCCACCGAAAGCGGCTGCCCGGCGATCCAAAGCGCCGCGATGGCGCCCACCAGGGCCAGCGGCACGTTGCCCATGATAATCAGCGACAGCATCGCGGATTTGTAGCGGCTGTAGAGGACCATGAAGATGAGCGACAGCGACACCAGCGACAGCCCAGCGATGAGCCGCGCCGCTTCCTCCTGCGCCTGGAAGGTCCCCTCCAGCGTGAAAAAATAGGCGGGCGGCAAGGTGGCCGCCTCCATCTCGGCCCGGATGCGCGCGACGATGGCGGCCATGTCGGTGCCATCGGTGTTGGCGAGCACAACGATGCGCCGACGGCCATTCTCCCGAAGAATCTGGTTGGGGCCATCGGTGTCGCGCAGCTCCGCCAGCAGGGACAGCGGCACGCGCCCGCCAGGTGTCTCGATCATTACGGCGGCAAGCCCGGCGCCTGTGCGGTCGGTATCGCCTAGGCGCAGCACGACTTCGAAGCGCCGCGCGCCATCTACCACCTGGCTGACCACCTGGCCGCCCGACAGGGCTTGTAGGGCCTCCGCGACGGACGCTGCCGAGACGCCATGGAGCGCGGCACGTTCATGGTTCACCGCCACCTGAAGCTGCGGCACGCGCACCTGACGCTCCACCTGCAAATCGGTCAGACCAGGGATGGCAGCCATGCGTTGCTGCATTCCCTCGGCCAGAGTGCGAAGGGTGTCCAGGTCGTCGCCGGTGATCTTGAGCGCGATCTCGGCACGTACGCCGGAGAGCATGTGGTCCAGCCGGTGGCCGATCGGCTGGCCGACATTAGCGCTGCCGGGCAGTACCGCGAGCCGCGCGCGGATATCGGCCGAGATCACCTGCTTGCCGCGTGTGGAGGCATGGAGGGAGACGTCGATCTCCGAGGAATGCACGCCTTCCGCATGTTCATCCAGCTCGGCGCGGCCGGTGCGGCGGCCCACGGTACGGACCTCCGGCACCTGCATGATCAGCAGCTCTGCCTGCCGGCCCAGGCGGTTGGCTTCGGCCAGGCTGATGCCCGGCTGGAATTGCAGGCTGATGGTCAGCGTGCCCTCGTTAAAGGGCGGCAGGAAGGAGCGCGGCAGGAAGGGTACGGTCGCCAGCGCGCCCGCCACGCCCACGCCCGCCAACAGGTAAACGAGACGCGCGCGGGCGAAGGCCCAGAGGAGCGCGCGCTCGTTCCAGCGCTTGAGCACGCGGACCAGCGCGCTGTCGCCGTGGTCCATCCGCTTCATGCGCGGCAGCAGATAGTAGCAGAGCACAGGCGTGACCGTGATGGAGACGACGAGGCTCGCCAAGATCGAGACGATGTAGGCCACGCCGAGCGGCGCGAACAACCGGCCCTCGATTCCCGTCAGGGCGAAGAGCGGCACAAAGACCAGGATCACGATCATCGTCGCGTAGACGATGCCGGAGCGAACCTCCTGACTCGCCCTGGCGACCACCACGATGGCAGGCTGCGGGTCGGGCCGCGCGCGGTTCTCCCGCAGGCGGCGGAAGACGTTTTCCACATCGACGACCGCGTCGTCGACCAACTCGCCGATGGCGATGGCCAGCCCGCCCAGCGTCATGGTGTTGATCGATAGGCCGAGCAACTGGAGTACGACGACTGTGATGAGCACCGACAGCGGAATGGCGGTGAGCGAGATGAAGGTGGTGCGCCCGTTCAGCAGGAACAGGAACAGCACGACAGCGACGACAGCGACCGCTTCCAGCAGCACAATCTGCACATTGCCGATCGATGCCGCGATGAAATCGGCCTGGCGGAACTGCACGTTGTTCGCGGTCACCCCCGGCGGCATGGCGCGCTGCAACTCGGCCAGCGCCGCTTCCACCTGAGCCGTCAGCGCCACCGTATCGGCCGAGGGCTGCTTCTGGATCGACAGGATCACGGCCGGCTGGCCCATGCTGCCGGCCTCGCCGCGCTTGAGGCGGGCGGCGTAGTCAACCGTTGCCACCTGACGCACCGGGATCGGCTGGCCGGCCCGAACTGCGACCGGCGTGTTCGCGAGGTCCTCGAGGCGCGTGGTGCGGGCGATGTTTCGGATCAGGTATTCCCGCCCCGCTTGGTCCACATATCCGCCGCCCGTGTTGCCGCCGAACTCGCGAAGGGCAGCGACCACCTGCGCCTCGGTCACGTCCAGCGCGTGCATCCGCGCGACATCCGGCGTCACACGATACTGCCGCACCTCGCCCCCGATCGGGATCACCTGCGAGATGCCTGGGATAGTCAGCAGCCGCGGCCGCACCACCCAGTCTGCAAGCTCTCGCAGCTCCATGGGGCTGGCGCGCCCATCGGTGTACATCGCCACCAGCATGATCTCCCCCATGATGGAGGAGATCGGCGCCATCTGCGGCGCGACATTGGCCGGTAGTTGCGCCCGCACCAGCGAAAGGCGCTCCGCCACCTGTTGCCGGTTCACCCAAATGTCGGTGCCCCAGTCGAACTCGACGAAGACGATCGACAGTCCGACGCCGGACACCGAGCGGACGCGCGTGACGCCCGGCATGCCGTTCATCGCGGTCTCGATGGGGTACGAGACGAGAAGCTCGACCTCCTCGGGCGCCAGGCCCTCGGCCTCCGTCATCAGGGTGATGACCGGCTTATTGAGGTCGGGAAAGACATCGACAGGCAGCCGCTTCACCGTGAAGGCGCCGTAGACCACGAGGATCGCCGCCGCGACCAGGACGAAGATCCGATTCCGCAAGCTGGCCGTGACAAGGATGTTGAACACGGCTAGCGGACCTGCGCGAGCAGCCCAGCGCCGCTGGTCACAACCCGCGCCCCGCGCTCCAACCCCGCCGTGACCAGCACGCGCAGGCCGTCGAGAGGTTGGACCCGCACGGGCCGCGGCAGGAAGCGCTCGGCGCTTGGCATTTCATAGACCACCTGCCCGCCCTCGGGATTACGCACCACGGCTTCGGCCGGCAGCACGATGCCTGCAGCGCGGCGCGGCGTCTCGACCAGGACCGTCACGGGCTGACCCACAGCAAGACCGGGGGCGCCGGCCTCAATGCGGAAATGCAAGGGCAGGCCCTGTTGGCGAAGCGTCATGCCGCGCCCCACGAAGCCGAGCCTCAGCCCCTGGCCGCTGGCCGTGACGGCGGAGGCCCCCGAAACCTCTGCTACCGCGGCTGGCTCGAAGGCGATGGCCTCGATCCAGAGCCGGGCAGGATCGACGATATCGAACAGCGATTCCTGCGCCTGGATCACTTGGCCAGCGGAGACGCGCACCACGCTGATCAGGCCGGCGGAGGGTGCCAGGATCGGCTCCCGCCCCGTCACGGCCGGAAGGTTCGCCGCACGCCGCTGGCGCAAGCCCTCGAGCTCGGCGCGGGCATCGCTGATCTCTCGCGCTGCGACGGTGCCGGTCAGCGCCGTCAGCCGGCGGAACCGTGCCTCCCCGATGACGATGAGCGCATCGAGCTCAGCGATATTGGCGCGCACGCCGACGCGATCCTGTGCCGCCATGATCGGCACCACGAAGCCGAGCACCTCGCCGCGCACCACGCGCTGGCCCAGCGCCGGGAAGCCGCCTTCGGGTGGCTCGATGCGCCCTGCTTCGGATGCCTGGACGCGGCCGGAGGCGTTGGGGTCCGCCACCACCTGTCCGGCGAGGCGGATGGTGATCGAGGCTTCACCCAGCTCTGCCGGGCCGGTGCGGAGGCCAAGCAGGCGCTGGGAAGGCTTGGGCACGAAGATGCTGCCATCGGGCTGACGCCGAGGCGCATCCAGGGGCTGCGCCCAGGAGATTGCGGGCAGAAGCAGGATCGCGGCCAGGGCCAGCACGGCCGGCGCAGCGGCCACACGCTCTGGTAGTGGCACGCCGGCCTGCAGGGCGCCGTCGCGCGTGCCGATTGCCGGCGATTCGGCGACGACAAGCGGTGGCAATGGACGAGGCGCGGCGGCCCGGCCAATGGCGACGCCGATCAGCAGCAGGAACATGCCTGCCGCCCAAAGGTAAGGTTCACGCAACGCCGCAAAGGCGAGCTCCGGTGAAGCTGGTGCGGCGGTTCCTGCGGCGGGGATGTCCAGCGTCGCAGGCAGCAGGTCCATGTCGTCGCCAGCAGTGATCGTAAAGACCAGGTTTCGTTGGCCTGACCGATCCAGAGCCGGGTTGCCGAGGACATAGACCGCTTCGCCGGCAGGCGTGGCTACTCCGATGTCCTCACCATCCACACTGACATTCACCTTGGCGCCGTCGATCGGCTCCAAGGTTGCGTGCCGGTCGAGGTAAAGCCAAAGTCGACGGTCTGGACCGAGGACCGCAACGATTTCGAACAATTCAGAATGCGCCTCGGCGCGCGGTGCGGCAGCCGCCGGTGGTGCGGACTCGTCACCATGGGAATGGCCTTCGTGGCTGAAGGCAGGGCGGAGGCCGGGTGCGGCCAGCAGCGCCACAAGTAGCAAAATGCGAATTAGCACGCGCGCGCCCCCTAGGTCCCAATCACCTCCTGTCCAAAGTGACGGCTTAGGACGTCGTGGGCGTTGCCCGATCATGACAAAGTATTGCAGCGGAGGCGGCTAGCTCCCGGCGGAAGGTGACTTAGCCAACGAGACGCGTCTTACAGCACCCAGAGAACATTTGTTCCCAGCATCTCTCCCTCCGCCAGTTCTCCCGCCAGATCCCTTTCCCTCGGCCGCTTGGGGTGTCAATCATAGCGCCGCATTCCCCTTGACCCCACGCGAACACGAATGATAGCGGCCGGGAACGGCCCCTCCAACCGCCACGCCCCGACAGGAAGCACCATGGACCACCTCGCATTTGAAACCGCCGCCCGCTCCGATGGGTTTTCCATCGTGCACAGCAGCCTGAAGCCGCACACCAGCGCGTCGAACCATTGCCATGATTTCGACGCGCGCCTGTTCGTCCTGGCGGGCGAAATCACCATCACGCGCGACAACACGCCCGCTACCTTCCGCGCGGGCGAATGCTGCGAGGTGCCGAGCGGCACTATGCATACCGAACAGATCGGCCCCGAGGGTGTCGCCTTCGTGTCGGCCCGCCGCCGCCCGAGCGGTCCGATCTCGGCAGAAGCATTCGAAAGCGACCTGCGCCGGGAAGGGTTCACCGTCGTCTATGGCGGTCAGAAGCCCAACACAGTGTTCGAACCGCATACACATGGCGACGACGAATTGCGTATCATGGTCCTGGCTGGCTCTGTCACCGTGGTGCGAGGCAATGAAGCCGAGACCTTCACTGCAGGTCATCATTGCGTTGTCGAAACCGACTGTCTCCATTCGGACATTATTGGCCCGGAAGGTGCCGCTTATATCGTGGGCCGTCGCCGTGGGTGCGCCCGCGCCTAGGCATCAGCCAGTCCGGGCTAGGTCCGTTCGCATTTGAATACTCGCCTATGTCAGCGGCGAGCAGGAGACCGAGACGCCGCGCTCCATCGACCTACCCACCCTGATGGAAACACTGGTCGACGCCGAGACCGATCTCGGACACGTGGCCACCTACGAAGGTCCCGCCCATCTGACCGTCGTCGTTCGCTCGGTGTCGCTGAAACGGGCGTTCGCGAACCTGATCGCAAATGCCGTGATCTATGGTGGCGCAGCGCGTGTGACGTTGCGTGTCGACGTGCAAGGACCGATCGTCACGATCGACGACGATGGCCCGGGCATCCCTGAAGATGAGATCAAGCGGGTATTCGACCCGTTCGTCCGGCTTGAGCAGTCGCGCAATCGCGGAGCCGGCGGGGTCGGATTGGGGTTGACCATTGCTCGCCGAGCCGTGTTGGCCGATGGGGGGAGGCTCAGCCTGGTCAACCGGATTAGCGGAGGGCTAACCGCCCGCGTTGAACTTCCGGCCCGTGTGTTGACTGGCCGCATGACTGAACGGAGAGAGACCGATGTCTTTATTCACGCGACGCTTCCTGTTGACCGCGGCGGTGATGGGCGGGGTGTCGCAGGCTCAGGCCGCGCGCGTGTTGACGGTTCATAAGACGCCGGGATGCGGCTGTTGTGATGGTTGGGCGCAGCATATGCGGGCGGGCGGGTTCACCGTCACGGTTATCGAAACCGACACATTGGACCGCGTCCGGCGGGAGGCCGGCGTGCCTGACACCATGGCAGGGTGTCATACCGGCTTCAGCGGGCTGCACGTGATCGAGGGCCATGTTCCCGCCGCGGCAGTCGAGCGACTGCTGTCGGCACCGAGCGCCTGGGCCGGGATCGCCGTTCCGGGGATGCCAATCGGCTCCCCAGGAATGGAGGTCCCGGACCAGACCCCAGAGACCTATCAGATCTGGGCCTGGCAGCGTGGTGGTTCACCGACGCGCTTTGCGACAGCCCGCGGCGGCACCCTGCTGCCAGGATGATGTCCGCTACAGCCTGACACCTCGTAGTCGCAGGGAGTTGCCAATGACGGACACCGAACTCAGCGCCATGGCCAGTGCCGCGACGATGGGGCTGAGCAGAATGCCGAAGGCCGGATAAAGCAGCCCCGCCGCGATGGGAATGCCGATCACGTTGTAGGCAAACGCAAACACCAAGTTCTCCCTGATATTGCGCATTGTCGCTCGGCTGAGCGTCCGGGCCCGCGCAATCCCCGCAAGATCGCCTTTGACCAGGGTGATGCCCGCGCTGTGGATGGCGACATCAGTTCCCGTTCCCATGGCGATGCCGACATCTGCCTCGGCCAAGGCCGGGGCATCATTCACACCATCCCCAGCCATGGCGACGACCCGCCCTTCGGATCGCAGTGTCCGCACGATGCGGTGCTTGTCCTCGGGCAGCACATCGCCGTGGACCTCCTCGATGCCCAGCTTGCGCCCGACCGCATGGGCGGTCGTCTTGTTGTCCCCGGTCAGCATGACGATCCGAACGCCATCCGCGCGCAGTGTATCAAGCGCCACGCGCGTTGTGGCCTTGATGGGGTCGGCAATCGCGATCACGGCACCGGCCTTGCCATCGACCGCGAGGAACAGCGCCGTCGCCCCATCCGCGCGCAGTTCATCGGCCTTTGCGGTCATGTCACCCAGATCGACGCCAAGCGCCGCCATCAGTTTGGCGTTCCCAAGCGCTACGGGCCGGCCGCAGACCGTCCCTGTGACACCCTGCCCGGTCACGGATTCGAAGTCGGATGGCTCGTGCAGCGACATGTCGCGTTCCCGCGCAGCGGTGACGATTGCCGCGGCCAGGGGATGTTCGCTCGACCGTTCCAGACTGGCAGCCAGCGGCAGGATTTCCGCTTCCGTCAGGCCCCCGGCGGCGACGATCGCGGTGACCTTGGGCTTGCCCTCGGTCAGCGTGCCGGTCTTGTCCACGACAAGCGTATCCACTTTCTCCATACGCTCCAGCGCCTCGGCAGACTTGATCAGCACACCGGCACCCGCGCCCTTGCCGACCCCAACGCCGATGCTCATGGGCGTCGCCAGGCCGAGCGCACAGGGGCACGCGATGATGAGGACGGAGACGGCGGCGACGAGGCCATAGGACATGGCCGGTTCCGGTCCCCACACGGCCCAGCCGATAAAGGCAGCAAGCGCGACCAGCAGGACCGCTGGCACGAAGTACCCAGAGACGGTATCCGCCATCCGCTGAATGGGCGCTCGGCTGCGCTGGGCCTCGGCGACCATGGTGACGATGCGGGCCAACATGGTATCGGCACCAACTCGGTCCGCTCGCATGACGATCGACCCGGTGCCGTTGACCGTGCCACCGATCAGCCTGTCACCTGGTGCCTTCGCGACCGGCATGGACTCACCGGTGACCATGGATTCATCGACGGCGCCGCCACCTTCCAGAACCTCGCCATCGACAGGAATGCCATCACCGGGCCGGACCCGCAGCCGGTCGCCTACCTGAACGGTTGCAATGGAGACTTCCTCATCAATGCCGGCAGGGGTTAGCCTGCGAGCTGTTTTCGGCGCGAGGTTGAGAAGCGCCCGGATGGCGCCGCCAGTCTGCTCTCGCGCCCGCAGTTCCAACACCTGTCCAAGGAGAACGAGGACCGTGATAACGGCGGCGGCCTCGAAGTAGACGGCCACTGTCCCGTCATGACCTTGAAAGCCGGCCGGGAAGGTGCCCGGAGCAAAGGTCGCGAACAGGCTGTAAAGATAGGCCGCGCCCGTGCCGAGTGCGATCAGGCTGAACATGTTCAGGCTGCGATTAAGGACGGACTCCCAGGCGCGCTGAAAGAACGGCCAGCCGGCCCACAGCACGACCGGCGTGGCCAGGATGAACTGAACCCATGTTGATGTCTGCGTCGACAGGAGGCGATGCAGTTCGATCCCTGGCACATGGGCGCCCATCTCCAGCACAACAACCGGTACTGACAGGGCCGTGCCCACCCAGAACCGGCGACTCATGTCCAGCAGTTCTGGGTTCGGCGCATCGTCGGCGGTGACCATGACGGGTTCCAGGGCCATGCCGCAGATCGGACAACTGCCCGGTCCTTCCTGCCGTATCTCCGGATGCATCGGGCACGTGTAGATTGTGCCCTTTGGCGGAGGGGGCAGTGGTTCGGCCGTTGGTTGCAGGTAATGCGCGGGGTCAGCGGCGAATTTCTGCTGGCACTTGGATGAGCAGAAGTGGAACAGGTGGCCGCTGTGATCGAAGCGATGCTTCGACGTGGCGGGATTGACCTGCATGCCGCACACGGGATCGGTTACGGTTTCCCCATCCGAGATGGTTTCATCCGTATGGTGATCGTGCCTGGCAGGGTGGGCATTCCGTGCCGTCCCAGGATCGGTATGATGAGAATGGCGTTGATGACTATTCGCGTCGGCCATGGCGGGTTCCCCTCGCTCGTCGTCTGGTCACACCGAAAAGCCGTGACATCGCTCGGTGTCCATCCTATATACCCCTCGAGGGTATTGTATCAAGGAATGCCTGCCGTGCATCGTGCTACCAAGTCTGACGTCCTCAAGCGCCTCAAGCGGATCGAAGGTCAGGTTGGTGGTTTGCTGCGTATGGTCGAGGAAGAGCGGTATTGCGTCGACGTGTTGACGCAGATCAATGCGGTGCGCGCCGCGCTGCATAAGGCTGAAGAGGTGATCCTGCGGGATCATGTATCTCACTGTGTTGCGGACGCCTTCGCTTCGGGTGAAGCCGGCGATCAGCGGCATAAGATCGAGGAATTGATTGCGACGATCGGACGCATGACAAGGTAACAGCGATGCAGTGGGGCCCTGGAGGCAGACTAAGACGATTGCTTTCAGGCGTGCTGGTCCTGAGCTTAGTTCTTGTGTCCGTCGCCCAGGTAAACGCGCTTATGCTGTCTGTCGGCAATGTCTATGCCGTGACGACGGCCGCGTCGGACAAGTCCGATCATCACCACGCGACTTCCCCTACCGCCGCGCATGACCATGGAGATCATCCGTGTAAGGGTCATGAGCGTTCACATGGCGTTACTTGCTGTATGTCCGGTGGTTGCCCGGTTCTTGTGATCGCGTTGCCGACCGGAACGCGAGTTCCGCCGCCAATCACGCCCGACGTAGTCCGGAATCTGCGCATGGTCGCGGCGCAGCTTGATGGGATTGGCCGAGCGCCTGATTTGCCTCCTCCCCGACAACTCGTCTGACTGTCGCCGCGCCGGTGTGGCAGCGCCGAGCGCCTTGTCCGGCTGGCACTATAGGAACGACTGAATGACGCACAACGCGCATGAGCGCGGTCGCGCTGTCGTTTCCGCAGACGATTTATCCAGTTCAATAGCCGAGGAGGCTAACATGACCAACACAATCCGCCTGACCGTCAGCACCATTGCCCTTTTCGCGGGACTCACCGTTGCGAGCGCGCAGACACCGCCACCGGCAGACCCTCATCACCCCGCGACGACCGCGCCCGGCGGCACGTCGGCACCGGCAGCTGCCGGGGCGACGGCACCAACCCCCGGCCAGATGCCAGCTCCTGGCATGGGCGGAATGATGGGCGGTGGCATGGGCCAGATGATGGGGGGCGGCACGGATCACATGATGCCCATGATGCGGATGATGCGCGGCATGATGGCATCGCACACGGGCCAGATGGGTCGGATGAACATGATGCCGACCGAACATGTCGAAGGACGCATTGCGTTCCTCAAGGCTGAACTCGGCATTACCGAAGCTCAACTACCGAAGTGGAACAGCTTCGCCGACGTCATGCGTGCGGGGGCGAAGACCATGCGGGGAGCGATGGCACCAGCGACGCCGTCCGGTGCGCCAATGGCGATGCCAGCTCGGGTTGATGCCATGGTCGCCATGATGACGGCCCGCCTGGAATCGTTGAAGGCGACCGCGACGGCTGGGAAGGCACTGTACGAAGTCCTGACGGACGCGCAGAAGAAGTTGGCTGACGACCTGATCATGTCGCCAATGGGAGGGATGTAATGGCGTCGGGCGAGAGCCATCATGGCGGGGTGGGGGAGGTTTCCCCCGCCCCTTGGTGGAAGACCCGCAGCGGCATGGTTCTCTGTGGATTTCTGCTGGTCGCCGGCTTCTACCTTCTCACAGAACATACGGCGCACGTCTTCGGCGCTTTGCCTTACTTGCTCTTGCTTGCCTGTCCCCTGATGCATCTGTTCATGCACCAAGGGCACGGCGGACATGGAACCCGGCAAAGCCCGCCTGAACGGGAGCCAGGTGGGACGCCATGACACATGACATTTCATCCGCTTACGGGTTGTGGACCCTGGTGGTCCTAAACTCGGTCGTGTTCATCATCTTCGCGTTCAGCTTCGGCAAGCCGCGTTCGCCGCGGGACTGGCGATCGTTCAGCGCCTTCAGCGCGTTCGTGGTGGCGCTGTTCGCGGAGATGTATGGATTTCCGCTGACGATCTATCTGCTGTCGGGGTGGTTACAAACGCGCTATCCGGACACCGACCTGCTGTCGCACAATGCCGGGCACCTGTGGTCCACGATGTTCGGACTTGAGGGGGACCCGCACTTCGGCGTCCTCCATATCCTCAGCACCGGCGTCATCATTGCCGGATTTTTTCTGCTCGGTGCGGCTTGGCGCGTGCTCTATGCGGCGCAGAGGGAGGGGCGTCTGGCGACGACAGGGCCATACCGTCACGTGCGGCATCCGCAATATGTCGGCTTCATCGTTATCTTGTTCGGGTTTTTGTTGCAGTGGCCGACATTGCTGACACTTCTGATGTTTCCTCTTCTGGTCGCGATGTATGTGCGTCTCGCACGTACCGAGGAGGTCGAGGTCAGGCGTGAGTTCGGACCAGCCTATGACAGCTATGCAGCGGTCACGCCCGCGTGGCTCCCACGCCTCGGCACTTCGCGGAGCTCGGGGCGGCCTCTGGCGAATGGGCGATGACGACACATCACCCGTACAGCAAGCAGCCAGACTGGCTGGTCGCGATCAGACGCTATCTGATCGCAACCACCGCAGGGAACCTTGTGTGGGAGACAGCACAAATGCCACTCTACACTTTGTGGCACACCGGCACGGTGCGTGAGATCGCGCAGGCGATCATCCATTGCACAGTCGGCGACGTGATTATCGCGATGGTTGCGTTGACCGCGGCGCTTGCCGTGGCGGGGTCTCCCGCGTGGCCACATGAGCGTGCTGGTCCGGTGATCGCAGTCCTGGTAATCGGAGGAGCCGGATATACCGTCTACAGCGAATATTTGAATACGGTTGTCCGAGGGGCTTGGGCCTACACGGAGTGGATGCCGACCGTGCCGTGGCTGGGCACCGGCCTATCGCCCCTCGCGCAATGGCTGATCATTCCGACCGTAACACTGATCTGGGCCGGGCGGACGCTGCAGCTAGGTGTGGAACTCCGTCAGGAGGCCTATCGCCGTGAGTGAAATGATGGATGGTCCCGCCCTGATGTGGGGCATGGGATTTGCCTGGCTGCTTGTTCTCATCCTTGTCGTGCTCGGTATAGCCGCGCTGGTAAAATATCTCGTTTTGCATCGACGTTAGTGACTGAACCCCATATCGCGTTCTGGACGTGCGCCTCGTCGAATGGACGCAGTGGCGCTTAAGGCGCGGTGAGTTCTTGCTCAGTATGAACGAACGTCTTGTCCGCGTGTACGGACATCATTCCCTCAGCGACCCTGAATACCCGGAGACCTTATCATGTTCAAAAACTCAAGCTCATATGCCGCCTTTGTGCTTTGTTCGCTCTTCCTCGCGTCGCCGTCTAGCGCGCAGTTGGCCGAACCAAAGCCAAAAATGCTGGCTACGCCATCTGATCCCCTCAAGAAAGCGGTGCTGCTGGGACGTACGACGACCGGCAATATGATCTTTCAACTCGAGCTTGAGGGTGCGGAGGGTATGTGGATGCAAATGGGAACGCCGCCAGTCTGGGGTGCGCACATGCCTGCCGCTGATGAGCGCTACCACGTTGAGTTCAAGCTGACGGACCCTGTGTCAAAGACCCGAATCCCCTACGCACACGTCACCTTCGCCGCGACCAACCGAGACAATGGAAAGGCGATGACACTCGTATTGCCGCCGATGTGGGGGACAAGCGGGCTGCACTATTCGGCCAACAGTACCTTGGCGGGCGACGGAACCTATGCCGCCACCGTGACCGTCGATACGCCGACCTTCGAGCGCGAATTGAAGGACAAGGATCTCTGGGCAAAGCCGGTGAGCGCGCGGTTCCATTTTCGACTGAAGGACGGAAAGGTGGTTGAGGTTTCAGAAGGAAGATAGACGCCTGACTGCTCGTCAGACCGGGGCTTATCCGGTGGAAAAATGTCGCGATCATCGAGTTTTCACCGGAGTGCCTATTCTGAACGCCTGGGGAACAGGGTAGGTACGGAGAGCAAAATATTGATCTCCGCAGGTGGTAACTCACGGGCGGATGCGCATGGCGAGAAATAACGCTTCCAGAAACCGTGTTGCTTGAAGCGCTAAATGCTAACGTAAGGTATGTCAGAAACAATCTATTCACCAAGCTGGCCCGGTGTCCCCCTGGCGATTGCATCGGCGGTTCTGTTTGGCGTGACGCCCCCCGTCTCAAAAATCCTACTCGGCTCCGTCGACCCGCAATTGCTGGCTGGTCTGCTCTATTTGGGTGCGGGCCTCGGGCTTGCCGGCGTTCACTTTGGCCGAACCGCGATGGGTATTCCCGCCCCGGAAGCCCCGCCGCGCGCCGCCGATAGTCCCTGGCTACTGGCGGTCGTGCTGTTCGGCGGCATCCTCGGTCCGCTCCTGCTCATGTCAGGTCTGGCCAGGACGGCAGCCACCACCGGCTCCCTGCTCCTCAACGTTGAGGGCCTTGCGACGATGGGGATAGCCTGGATCATATTCCGAGAGAATGTCGATCGCCGGCTGCTCTTGGGTGCCCTGGCCATCATTGCCGGTGCGGTCGTGCTGACCTGGGAGGGACAGGGGATCACGATCGATTTCGGCGCGGCGCTGATTATCGGAGCGTGCCTGGCGTGGGGTATCGACAACAACCTGACCCGAAAACTCTCGTCCGCCGACCCGGTGTTGATTTCAATGATCAAGGGTCTGGCGGCGGGCGTCACCAATATCTGCCTCGCCTTCCTGATGGGCGCGGAGATTCCCTCTGTGAACGTGGTTGGAGCATCCGCGATCCTGGGTTTCCTCGGGGTTGGCGTCAGTCTGGTGTTGTTCGTGCTCGCGCTGCGACATCTGGGAACGGCCCGTACCGGCGCCTATTTTTCCCTCGCACCCTTTGTCGGAGCCATGATCGCCATCGTTCTGTTGCATGAGCCGCTGACACTCAAACTTCTGTTCGCGGGCTTGCTGATGGCCATCGGCCTGTGGTTACACCTGACGGAGCGACACGAGCATGAGCATGCCCATGAGGCGATGGAGCATGAGCATGGCCATGAGCACGACGAACACCACCAGCACCGGCACGACGGCCAGGTCGAGGAGCCACACTCGCACCTTCATCGGCACGAGCCGCTCCATCATGCGCATCCGCACTATCCCGACCTGCATCATCGTCATCGGCACGGATAGCGAGACCGCGCCGGAACATCGCCGGGTGATCAGCCGAAGCCGCAGGCGCGTGCCGAGGCCGCGATGACCGCGAGCGAATGATTGGTGCCGTCGGCCTCTCCCTTCTCGAAGTCCCCCTCAACGCGTGCCATCTGGTTGGTCACGTGGGCAAAGCACAGCACGGGCTGACCGCGCGCCCGTGCAAAGGCATAGAGCGCCGCGGCTTCCATTTCGACCGCGAGTGCCCCGTGCGAGCGGGCAGCGGCGATCGCCTCCTCAGTCTCTCGATACGGCGCGTCGGTTGTCCAGGATGTGCGGCGGTGCATTGACACCGGTAATGAGGCGAATCCGGCAAACGCGCGATCGTTCAAGGCCGGGTCCGCCTCAGCGAAATCCGAAGGCGGCAGATAATGGTTACTGGTGCCCTCGTCGCGGAGGGCACGGTCGATCAACACAAAATAGGGCGGTGGCCCGATCGGCACGATTTGCCCCGCCGAGGTAATACTCACCAGAAATCGGCACCCGGAGACGAAGAGTTGCTCCGCCACCAATACCGCGAATGAGGCACCCACCGCGCATCCGACGATGCCTATCGAGACGCCTTCATGGTCGGTCACGTACATGTCGGTGTGGTAACAGGCCCACCCCGTGGCCCGACGCGCCAGGCCCGCGGCGCGCAGGGTTCGGATCATGTCGCCATCGGGATCAAGCGCGCAGACGGCCGGCACGCTCTCCTCGGGTAGACCGCGTTGCCGCCGAGCTTCACGTAGCAGGTTCTCCGGCTGGAACACCGAGGCCGCAGTATATGCCTTGACGGCAAGAATGGCCGGGGCTGGCGGTTTCTGGGTCATATGAGCTCCCGTTGCCTGAGTTCGCCGGTTCGGCGGCTGAACCCGGTCAGCGTGGTTGTATACAGGCTGATGACTGGGACAACCGTGCATGGCTCGGTTCGACAGCGTCTCTTGCCGACAAGCCAAGCCAGTGCATAGTGCCGCCGGCGGCGCGGCAACGGTACGTCGTGCAGTCAACGTGGCTACGCCAAATGGCGGCACATGACAGGGGAGATGCATGATGAGTATCGCGGCGGACGTCAACGCCGAAGCGTTGAGGGAGGAAGTCAAAAGCAAGTATCGAGAGGTCGCCACCAATCCGCACGGGGAGTTTCATTTCCACACGGGCCGCTTTCTTGCGAATCGCCTGGGCTACGATGATGCCCTGGTCAGCGCGCTGCCGGATGCGGCCGTGGAATCCTTCGCCGGGGTCGCAAACCCATTCTCATTGCGACCGCTGGCAACCGGTGAACGTGTGGTTGATGTGGGATCTGGAGCGGGTTTTGATTCATTCATAGCCGCCCATCAGGTCGGTTCGTCAGGCAAGGTCGTCGGCGTCGATATGACAGACGAGATGTTGTCAAAGGCCCGTGCCACCGCGGCAACGCTGGGTTTCGATCATGTCGCGTTCCGGCAAGGGTTGGCGGAGAGTCTGCCCGTCGATGACGGCTGGGCCGACGTGGTCATCAGCAACGGCGTGATCAACCTGTGCGCCGACA
>Ga0082335_1004082_pt1 | contig 22710 bp, 15 predicted proteins | sample Subgrocontami58m_FD_72375 | JGI IMG/M metagenome (GOLD analysis project Ga0082335, IMG submission 72375) | Subsurface groundwater microbial communities from S. Glens Falls, New York, USA - GMW37 contaminated, 5.8 m (SPADES assembly) (version 2) ...
GCAGAAATGGCTCGAGGTTCACGGCGGCTCGCACTGGGCGCCGTTCTACACCGATTACGGCGTGGACCTGCAGAAGCGCTTCTTCGACCATTTCCTGAAAGGCGCCGACAACGGCTGGGATGCCCAGCCCCGCGTGCAGCTGCAGGTGCGCCACGTCGACCGCTTCGCCGGGCGCCGCGAGAACGAGTGGCCGCTCGCGAGAACGCAGTGGACGCGGTTCCACCTCGATCCGGACGGCATGCGCCTGTCGCCCGCGCCGGTTTCCGCCGATCGGTCGCTCGGCTACGACGCCATGGGCGAGGGCCTCACCTTCTCGACGCCGCCGCTCGAGCAGGAGACCGAGATCACCGGTCCCTCGGCGTTGAAGCTCTTCGTAGCGTCCTCGACCGCGGATGCGGACATCTTCGCCGTGCTGCGCGTGTTCGACCCGAACGGAAGGGAAGTGGTGTTCCAGGGCGCGCTCGACCCGCACACGCCGATCGGCCAGGGCTGGCTGCGCGCCTCGCACCGCAAGCTCGACCCGAGGCTCTCCCTGCCTTACCGGCCGTATCACGCGCACGACGAGAAGCAGCCGCTCGCCCCCGGCGAGGTGGTCGAGCTGGACGTCGAGATCTGGCCGACCTGCATCGTCGTGCCCAGGGGCCACCGCGTCGCGCTCACGATCCGCGGCAGGGACTACGAGTACGAGGGCAAGGCTGCGACGCTCTCCAACATGAAGCACCCGATGCGCGGCTGCGGCCCGTTCGTGCATGACGATCCCACCGATCGGCCGCCGGAGGTCTTCGGCGGCCGGGTGACGCTGCACTTCGGCCCGGAGCGCGAGGCGTTCCTGCTGCTGCCGGTGATTCCGGCGAAGTAGGCCGCATCCGGGCCGCGGCGAGCTGGCGCGCACCCGGCATCGCGCGGCATAATCGACTCCCGCCAAGGAAACCGCCGCATGGACCCCGCGCCGCCGCTGCCTGCCTATTCAGAGGCCGAACTTGCCCGTCTGAGCGCGACGCAGCTGATCGATCGGCTGATCGGCGACGAGGACCGCGTGCCGCGCAACCTCATCGACGAATGCGCGCGCCGCGGCGAAGCGATGACGGAATGCGTCGGTCGAGCGCTCGACGAGGGCCGCTTCTGGAACGACGGGCCCACGATGGGCGAGTGGTGGCTCGCGCTGCACGCGGCGATGATCCTGGGGCTCATCGACTCGGAACCTGCCGGACTGCTGCTTGCGCGCTTCATGCGCCGCATCTCGGAGGAGAAGGACGAGGACCTGCAGGACTGGCTCGCCGGAAGCTGGCCGGCGCTCTTCCGCAACAAGCCCGGCACCGCCGTCGAGGCAGCGCGCGAAGTGTGCATGGACCGCACGCTCGGCTGGTTTGCGCGCGTCGACGCGGGCGAAGTGGTCGTGGAGGCCGCGCGCCGCCGCGGTGGCGAGGACCTGGACCAGGCGCTCGCCTGGGTGGCCGGCATGGTCGCCGACCGGCAGGAGGACCGGGATCTGCGGTTCAGCGCGGCCTGTACGCTGCTCGACTTCCCACGCGCGCAATACCGCGGGCTGCTCGAAGACCTCGCGGCGGAACAGTCGGCCGCGGAACGATTCTTCTCCGTCGAAGACATCCGCGATGCGTACGCGGCGTGCCGCGAAGGGTCCGATCGGGAGCGGTTCAAGGACCCGTGGTCGTTCTACTCCCCGGCTTGCATCGATGAACGGCAGCGGCGCTGGGCCGAAGAGGCGGCCGCCGAAGAACAGCGCGAGCGGGCACTTCCGGAAAGCGATGCCATTTCCCGATCCGGCGCGACGTTCAAGGTCGGCCGCAACGACCCCTGCCCCTGCGGCAGCGGCAAGAAGTACAAGAAATGCTGCCTGAAGAAGGAGGAGGAGCCGAGCCCGGACGAACTCGCGTGGCGGCGCGCGCGGCGCGCGCTCGACGGCCTGCCGAAGGCGATGCTGCGCACCGCGAGCGCGCAGTTCGGACCGCGCGCGCTCGAGGAAGCCTGGGCCGAGTTCAACCTGTGGGCGAGCGATGCGGGGTTCGACGCCGAGAGCCCTTATCTGCCGGTGTTTCTGCCCTGGTATCTGCACGACTGGCGGCCCGATCCGCAGGCGACCGCGGTGCCGCGCGAGGCACGGGCCGAGACCGCGGCGGCGGCGCACCTGCGCATCGCCGGCAGGCGGCTCGACCCCCTCGCGAAGCGCTACATCGAGGCCTGCGCGGCGGCGCCGTTCAGCTTCCATGAAGTGCTCGGCTGCGAGCCGGGGCGCGGCTTGAGGCTGCGCGACGTGCTGCTCGGCACCGAGATCGACGTCCTCGAACGCGAGGGCTCCGCGTTCGCCGAGACCGGAGACCTGGTCTACGCCAAGGCGGTGCCGATCGACGGCGTCGCCCTGCTCGAGGGCTGCACGCCGGTGCTCATCCCGCCCGTGTGGAAGCCGAAGATCATCGAATTGCGCGAGCGGCTCGCCGCGCAGGGCGCGGCCCGCGATTCAGGCCTGCTGCGCAGGCGCCAGTTCGAGCTTCGCGAGCTGTACCTGGAGATCGCCGACCGGCTGCTGCATCCGCGCATGCCGCAATTGGCCAACACCGACGGCGATCCGCTCGAGCTGCGCAGCCTCGTGTTCGACATCGAATCGCCGCAGGAGGCGTTCGACGCGCTGAAGGGCCTCGCCGCCGGCGAGGCCGATGACGACCTGCTGCGCGATGCCCGGCGCGACGCCGCGGGCACGCTCGCGCGCGTGGACTTCACCTGGCGCCGCGAGGGCAGCGACACCGTGCTCGGCACCGTGCACATCGACGGCCTGCGCCTCACCGCGGAGGCGAACTCCACGCGCCGCGCCGAGGCGCTGCGGCGCGCGATCGAGGAGCGGCTCGCCGGGCGCTGCCGCTACCGCGCCGGCACGGTTCAATCCGTCGAATCGCTGCTTCGCCGGCAGCCGACGCCCGCAGAACGCTCCGCCGCGAAGCAGCGCGACACCGAGCAGGCGCGGCTCGCCGCGCTGCCCGAAGTGAAGGCCGCGATCACCGCGCATCTGCGCGAGCACTACCGCAGGTGGGTCGACGAGCGCATCCCCGCCCTGGGCGAGCGCACCCCGCGCGAGGCGGTGGGCGACGCCGCCGGGCGCGAAGCGGTCGAGGCGCTCCTGATGCAGTTCGAGCGCGACGGGTCGCGCATGCAGCCGCCGCTCGACCCGTCGATCCTGCGCGAGCTGCGCGAGACGCTGCGGCTGACGCCGAGGGGCTGAGCGGCGCTCGCCGCAAGGCATCGAGAAAGGCCGGGCGCACGGATTGAAATTCCGTTTGCGGCCCTGCCCTGCCGCAACATCGGCCCGCGGCGGATCGATCGCGTGGCATAATCGTCCGCAAAGCGCGCCGGGGCCGCGCGCCGGCATGTCCGAGAGGAGGGACTTTGCCGTGCAGAAGCTGGACAAGTTCGACCGCATCTACCAGCTCCACAACATCCTGCGCGCGCGCCGCACGCCCATCCCGCGCGCGGACCTGATGACGCGCCTGGAGTGCTCCGAGCCCACGGTGTTCCGCCTGATCCGGCTGCTCAAGGACCATCTCAACGCCCCGATCGAATGGCACGAGGAGCTCGCAGGCTACTGCTATCGGCGCGACGCCGAGGCAGGGGCCTACGAGCTGCCCGGCCTGTGGTTCAACGCCAAGGAGCTGCAGGCGCTCGTCGTGTTCGACCGGCTGTTCGAAAGCCTGGAACCGGGCCTGCTCGGCGAGCATCTTGCGCCCCTCGCGCACCGGGTGGCGGAGCTGCTCGAGCACAAGCGGCTCGGGCTCGCCGAGGCCGCGCGCCGCATCCGCGTGCTGGGCATGGCCGCGCGCCCCGGGGGCGCATGCTTCCACACCCTGGCGAGCGCGACCCTGCAGCGGCGCCGGCTGCGCATCGCCTACCACGGCCGCGCGCGCGACCGGGTGACCGAGCGCGTCGTCTCGCCGCAGCGCCTGGTGCACTACCGCGACAACTGGTACCTCGACGCGTGGTGCCATCTGCGCAAGGGCCTGCGCAGCTTTTCGGTGGACCGCGTGAAGACCGCGCGGGAGCTGGAGGAGGCGGCCGAGACGATCCCGGACGCGCGGCTCGACGAGCACTTCGCGAGCAGCTACGGCATCTTCGCCGGCCGCGCCAACAAGCGCGCCGTGCTGCGCTTCTCGGCCGCGCGCGCCCGCTGGGTGGCCGACGAGCGCTGGCACCCCAGCCAGGAAGGGCAATACCTGACCGACGGCCGCTACGAGCTGCGCATTCCCTATCGCGACGAGCGCGAACTGGCCATGGACGTGCTGCGGCACGGCGCGGAAGTGGAAGTCGTCGCGCCGGAATCGCTGCGCGCGTCCGTGCGGCGCCAACTGGAGCGGGCGCTGGCGCAGTACGGAACCCCCGCCGATGCGCAGGATCGAGCGTAAGCCGTGCGGCGAGTTCGAGTTCGAAGAGCCTCGTCAGGCCGCTTTGCGGTACGATTCCCGTTCGTGTGATCTCGATTCCGACCTTGATTCGAATGAAGGAGGCTGTAGGGCGGGAACAGGACCGCATCGATATCGAACACCTGCGCATGAGATTGGAAGACGATGCCCGGGAATGACCAGACGCCGGACGGAATCGACTGGAGCCTGACGACGTGGGAAGGCTCGCGCCGGGAGCAATTGCGGCGCTGGGCCGCACTGCCGCTGGAGCGCATCATTCTCGCCATCGAAGAAATGGAGGAACTGGCGGACCGGTTCGGGCGCAAGCCGGAGGCCGGGACCTCCGGCACCGCCGCTCCAGGACAGCCCGCAACGCCCGCCGATGACGGCTGAGGCGCAAGGGGAGTCGTCCTCTCGGAGCAGGAAATCGACGGGCGGGCGGCGGGCAGCACGCCGCCGGTGGAGCCGGACTTCGCAACTATCGCGACTTGATAGCGGGGGAGGGTAAGGTGGCGACACCGGCCGCGGTGGCCGGTGTCGACGAGGGGATCGAACATGCTCCGCCGCGAATTCCTGCATTCGCTCTTCGCCCTGGCGGGCTTCGCGCCGGGGACCTCCCTGGCCAGGCAGGCCGCACCGCCGCGCACGTTGCTGCTCCAGACCTCGCCCGTGGCCGGCTTCCAGTACCACGATGGCGAGGCCGTCCGGCCGGCGCTGCGCGAGGGGTGCGCGCTCGACCTGGTTCGCGAGCCGCACAATCCGCACGACGGGCAGGCGGTGCGCATCGACTGGCGCGGGCGCAAGCTCGGCTACCTGCCGCGCGTGGAGAACCACGCGGCGGCGCAGCTCCTCGACCGCGGCGAGCGGCTCGCCGCCCGCATCGCGATTTTGCGGGAATCGCGCGATCCGTGGCGGCGGATCGGGATCGAAGTGTCGCTCGTAATCTGAAACTTTCATGCGCTGGAGGCGAGGAGTGGTGCGGCTGAGCGGGAGATTCATATGTCAATTTTGACAAATGTTGGAATGACGGATGACTCCATGGGCCAAGCTGGGCAGGACGTCGACTGGAGCGTGACGGCCCGGGAAGGCAGCCGGGGAGCGCAACTGCGCCGCGCGCTCGAGCCGACACTGCGCGAGCGCCTCGAGACGGTGGAGGGGCCGAAGGACGTTGCGCGAGGCTTCCAGGAATTGCGCGCCCGAGGCGAATTCGAGTCTGCCGCCGAAAGGGGCGGCGCACGGCAAACCACGTCACGCGCTCATGAACCGTCCGTGCCCTACGATGCGGACAAAAGAAAATGAACTACGACGAATTCTTCAGGCGCGCGTTCGGCAAGGAATCCAACCGGGACTTCGCGCCGTTCGACTACCAGAGGCGGCTGGCGACCGAGCCGTGGCCGGACCTGCTCGACGTGCCCACGGGGATGGGAAAGACCGCAGCGGTATTGCTTGCGTGGTTGTGGAAGCGGGGCTGGCGCGCGGGCAAGCGTGACGCGGAGCGCGACGCAAATACGCCGCGACGGCTCGTGTATTGCCTGCCCATGAGGGTATTGGTTGAACAGACCTACGAAAACACCGTCTACTGGCTCGATCGCCTCGGCGCCCTCGCGGGCATCGCTGAGTGGGACGAGACGAACGGCAGGCGCAAGCGCAAGTCCTATATCGCCGCGCCAGAGAAAGACGGCGTTTCGGTGCATTTGCTCATGGGCGGAGCGGAGCGAACAGATTGGGTGACATGGCCCGAGCGCGACGCGATCCTGATCGGCACGCAGGACATGTTGCTCTCGCGTGCGCTGAACCGCGGCTATGCCTCCGGCCGCGCTCGTTGGCCGATGGACTTTGGTCTTCTCAACAACGATTGCCTCTGGGTCTTCGACGAAGTTCAGTTAATGGACGTGAGCCTCGCGACCAGCCTGCAACTCGACGCGTGGCGGAAAAGCCTGCGGTTGCGCGGCGCCGACGGCTTTCCAGAACAAATGGAAAATCCGGTCGCTCGTCCGTGTCGCTCGCTTTGGATGAGCGCGACCATGGCGCGCCATTGGCTCGACGCGGCGGTGGATTGGCAGCCGTGCGCCCAGAGCGCCTGGGACCACCGGCGCCGTTGCCTCGCCGCGGCGGATCATCGGCAGGAGCCGGTAAGACAAGTCTTTTGCAATACCAAGGACATCGCCGCGAACCAGCCTGTTGCAGAGCTGCGCGTGCCAAGGGGCGAGAACAGCAAGCCAGATGTCGATGGTTACTGCGACAATCTTGCGTCAATGATCGGCAAGCGTAAATCTCCGGATGGCCTGACGCTCGTCATCCTCAATACGGTCGAACGGGCCGTCTCGCTTTACAAGAGGCTCCGCGCGAAAGCAGACGGCGTGGATATTCACCTCGTTCACTCGCGATTTCGCCCGCTGGAGCGCGAGCAATGGAAGCTGCTCTTCGACGCCGATAACGAGCAACGCCGCATCATCGTCTCGACGCAGGTCGTCGAAGCCGGTGTGGACATCTCGGCGAAGGTCCTTTTCACCGAGTTGGCGCCGTGGGCGTCGCTCGTGCAGCGCTTCGGGCGCTGCGCGCGCCGCCCCGGCGAAAACGGAGCGGTCTATTGGATGGACGTGTCCGCGCATGAAATGGCGGCGTTGCCCTACTCTGAAGCAGAACTCGACGCCGCCAAGGAACGCTTGGGGAGCATGAAGAACGTTGGCCTCCGAGCGCTGCACGATCTGAAGCAGGAACTCGAAAAACCTGAGAGCACTGAAGCCGCCAGGAAACTCTTCCCTTACGAGCCGCGCTTAGTCCCCCGCGACAAGGACCTGCTCGACCTGTTCGACACCACGCCCGACCTGACCGGCGCGGACGTGGACATCTCGCGTTACATCCGGGACGGGCAGGAGCTGGACGTTCATGTGTTCTGGCGCGAGATCGAGGGCGAGCCCGAAGGACGCCTCAAACCCGACCGGCGCGAGCTTTGCCCCGTGGTCTTCTACCGATTCCGCGAAAAGCTGCGGGACTTTCGCAAACATGGTCGCATCTGGCGGCGGAACTACCGGAAGGGTTGGGAACTCTTATCTGCAGATCAAGGCGAGCTCGTCTATCCCGGCCAGGTATTCCTTCTCGACGTTTCCTGCGGCGGTTATGACGGAACACGCGGCTGGACCGGAGACCCGAACGACCGGGATTTCGAACCGCTTGCCGTGGAGCCGACACCGAGGAATCTCGCTGATTCGCTCGGAGACAACAACGACTCTGAAGACATCGAATCGCTGTCCGAGCTTCCGGGGTGGGTGAAGCTCAGCGAACACCTCGTTCATGTCTGCGCGCAGATGGATGCAGTCGGCACCGAGTTACTCCCCGAGGCAGACCGCAAGCTCGCAAAGCTCGCCGCCCGCTGGCACGACCGCGGCAAGGCGCACGAATGCTTCGAGGCCAATTTGAAGCCGGATTTTCTGCAACAGGCCAAGGCGGGACAACTGGCGGGAGAATTTGCGGCGAAGGCTCCCGATGGAAGATCCAAGGATGGAATAGATCGCGACGAACGCCGGGATGCCTGGAGGCGCGACAAGCCCAAGTCAGGGGATGAAAACGACAAACGCCGCCCCGGATTTCGCCACGAACTTGCCAGCGCGCTGGGGATCCTCGAAACATTACGGCAGGCGCAGCCTAATCACGACGCATTCCGCTGGCCCGAAGGCTTGGACAATAAGGATTTCCGCTGCGAGGCGCGGAGCGGGAACGACACAAAGGCAGGCAATCCGCTCGCCGAGGAGCTGGCAAAGCTCTCCCGTGACGACTTCGATCTTCTGCTCTACTTGGTCGCTGCGCACCACGGCAAAGTGCGCCTGTCCTTGCGCAGCTCGCCTGCTGACGCCCGTACCGATGTGCCCACCCCCTGCCCCTCAGACAAGCGTCAGGCCCGAGGCGTGCGCGATGGGGATCGCTTACCTGCCTCCGGGATGCCGGACGAATACGGCAAGATCGACGAGGCCCCCGAAGTTGTCCTCGATCTCGACCCCATGGAACTCGGCCTTTCCTGCCGTTACGGTCCTTCGTGGCGTGAACGCATGCAAGGGCTGCTGGACCGCCTTGGGCCGTTCCGGCTCGCCTATCTGGAGGCATTGCTGCGCGTGGCCGATTGGCGCGCGAGCCGTGAGGAACAGCTTGATGCCGAGCAGCGGGCGGCCGATAATGACAGACATGAACTGGATCGCGGCGATACAGCATTGGCGGAAGCTCCCGCCGCAGGAGCAGCGCCGGATTCGCCTTGCCCGCCTGCCGCGCAAGGTGGCGCGGAGCATGGCGTTCGAGGGGGAACCGGTGGATCAGCGGGTGCTGGAACGGGAACTCGCCCGACTCACGCGGCGACACGGTACCTGACGACTACGCTCGGCGTCCTGAGCTACGCCGAGCTCGCGCCCCACCTTGGAAAACGCGTCGAAGCCGTACAGAAGGCCATCGAGGACGGTGAATTCGACGGCCGCGCCTTAACCGAAGGCCTTTTTCTCGATCTGCACCGCCGCATCTGCGGCGAGTTGACACCCGACTTCGCCGGGCGCTGGCGCAGCAAGGACGTGGTGGTCAGCGACCACGAACCGCCGCCGCACTACCAGGTCGCGCAGCACATGCGCGAATACGCGCGCGACCTTCAGGCGCGCCTTCAATCGCTCCCGCCGGAACCCGACGAGCGCTGGCTCGAAGCCCTCGCCTTCGCCGAAGGCCGGCTGCTCAGCATCCATCCCTTTGCCGATTTCAACGGCCGCGTCACGCGCGTCTTCATTGACCTACTGACGCGCAGACTCAGGCTGCCGGACGTGGACCCTACGCCCGATCCTGGCGAGCCGACCCAGCGCTACCTTCGGGCACTGCGCGCCGCCGACAAGAACAATTGGCGTCCACTCATGGACATCTGGCGCGAGCGCTTCGAGCAGGGAGGTGAGGCATGGGCCAAGTAATCACCCTGCGCGGTTGCACGCCGGAACCGCTCGGGAATTATCTTAAGGCGTTGGGGGTATTCCGTTTGGTTGCAGAACAGGCGGATTCTGGCGCGATGGGATATTGGAAAGATGGTTTGTTTAGGTTGACTAGCAGCTTGTCTAAAAATGATCTGGCCGATTTTTTTGTGAAAGGGCTCGGAGAGACCCGTCAGCCGGTCTATAGCCCAACACCCATCTTTGCTCCGTGGGGTGGCCGACCAGGATTCTATGATGACGGCAACGAATCCGCGAAGGCGCGCTTGAGGAAAATTCAGAATCTCGACAATAAAGTCATGCGTCTTCAGACAGCAAGGAAAGTTATCAATGCCACTTTCAACTTCTTGAAGGAACGGGAATGGACAGGGCTTAACAAGAAGCAGCGCGAGAAAGTGAAGCAAGAAATCATCCGCATGTCACGCAACAGATGGCCCGCAGAGGCGTTGCCGTGGTTCGATGCGTGTCTTGCCGTTGAGGAAGACGCGCGCTTTGGTTTTCTCTATGGCACGGGCGGCAACGAAGGCAGCGCAGACATTACGAACAATTATTGGGAGCTGATCGAAGAGGTTATTGGCCTCCCCGAGGCAAAAACCAATACGGAAGAAATGCTGAAATGTGCGCTTTTTGGCTCGCCACGAGTCGCTGGCACGTCCCGCTCTGCTGGCCAGCACTTTCCATCGGCGACCGATTCTCCGAACGTCGGCCAGGACTTCACCGGCTCAACCTCAGCCAACTCATGGGATGTCGTCTTGATGATGGAGGGTGGCGTGCTATTTGCCGGGGCCACAACAAAGAGGCTATCCCAATACGGAAAGGGGAAGGCCGCGTTTCCCTTCATGGTCGACTACGTTGCTACGGGGGAACCGCAGTCGTCACAGAAAGACGAGCCGAAACAGGACGCCAAGGTTGTTCGAACTCGCGCGGAATTCTGGATGCCTCTTTGGGATCGGCCCGCGACGCTTAATGAGTTCAAGGCGCTGCTGGGGGAAGGCCGGTTACAACGGACGACGGGTGAGGCAGCAACCCATTCTCTGCAAGCTATGGAGGCGATCTCGTCCCTCGGTATTTCCGGGGGAGTTGCCGCGTTTCAGCGGGTGGGGCTTTTCGAGCGTCGTGGCAAGGGATATTACGTGGCCAGTTCACTGGGAAATTACCCGGTACCTCGCAAACCGCATCCGCTCGGCGCAGTGCTTGCCGAACTCGCTCCCATTCGAGATCAAGCCTATAGAAATCTTCGCGAAGGACCTGGAGTCCCGGAACGGGTTCTTGCGGCACGCAAGCGGATGAGTATCGCGTTGGCCGCGATCCTGAATGAACACCAGGAGGTATCTCATGTCAACGAAGCTGACATTCTCTCGCTATTGACTGCTGTTGCGTCGATCGAGTGCGAAGTCTCTCTCCTTAAGGATCGAGCTTTCCGTGTCGTGCCGTGCCAACCGCTGAGCGACAAGTGGGGCAGATTCGTTCAGCGCGAACCGGAATACCGCCTCGCCCGCGCCATCGCGAGCATCGCCTCTTGGGGCGAACGCGAACGGAATGGTCGAAGAGATCCGGCTGTCCAAGCCATTCGCGCCAACCTTGTGCCGGTCGCGCGGCGGGGAACGTCGTGGCAATGGGACGAAAACTCACGCACTGCTGTATGGGCGCGCGGGGCGACGCTCTATGACAACCTCGCCGCCGTATTGCGCCGGCGCTTGATTGACGCCTCGAGTGGCAAGGGCGAAGGTCTGCCTCTCTGGAGCGGTCACGGCGCGAGCTTCAGCGATCTGCTCGACCTGTGGAACGGCGAGATTGACGAGGAACAGCTCGCCGACCTGATACACGCCCTCGCGTTGATCGACACCGGCGCATGGAAGCCGGAGCAAATCGGCCGCGCCCAGGAAAAGCACGATCCGACGCCCGACCTGCATTCCAGCGCCGTCTGGTTTGGCGCAGACGACGAGCCGCGCGTTGACATCGAGCCCATTTCCTGGCAGGGCGGGCAGTTGCTGAGCGAGGGCGAATTGCGCAGCGCCTTCGCGCTGCCCCGTGCTTACGCATTACTCAAACTCTGCTTTGTGGGCGGCGGCCTGCCCGCTCCGCCGGTCGAGGGCAGAACCGCTGCGCGCGGCGGTGATGAACCTTATCCGCCCCAGGCTCCGGAGATTCTGAACCTGCTCGCGGGCGGCCGGTTGGGTGACGCCGTGGCGATCGCCGCGCGCAAACTGCGCGCGATAGGTTACCCCTCCATCTTCGACCCGCGCCACGCCGACTCGGCCGAGCTCGACATGTCGCCCGAGGACTGCCGGCGGTTCGCCGGGATGCTGCTTATTCCCGTGCGCCACACCGGCGTCCTCGCCGCCCTCGCCATCAAACCACGAACCTCGATTTCCTGAAAAAGGACAAGCCATGCCGCCCGATCTAACACCACTCGACAACGCATCACGCCTGCTGGTGGAAGCTGAACTGAAAGTAGCAACCGGAGGCGGAGGGCGATTCCAGCCCACCGGGTTTCCCGATCTGGGACCCGCACTCTTCAAGGGGGCGGATGGCAATGATTGGCTGCTTGTTGAATCGCCGCAATCTATGGCGAACCGCATGGAACGCGTGTGCTGGGTTGACGGGGGCTCCGAGGCAGATCGCGTTGGAAAGTACGACGCCGATTGCGATGGAATTCCCTATGTTCTTGCTGTCGATGCCGATGAAAGGCCGCTCACTGCTAGCACGTTGGAGGCTCATAGACTGTCCTCCCCGTACATTTGGGACACGCAGTCATTCGATGATCCTGATGATAAAGCGGAAGGGGAGAAGAAGCAGGTCACTTTGCCGGAATATCTGAAGAGGCTCTTCGTGATCGCCGAGAACCGGCTCGTGCCCTGGAAAAAGGTGGCCGAGGGACTGATGAAAGTAGATCCGGGATGCCTGCTTCATGGCATCTGGTTCAACGATTCAAAGTTTGCCGGAGGCAAGGTCCGCATCACGCGCGCGCTCTCCGGATACATTGAAGCCAGGGCGCCCTCCCCAGCAAACTTCAGTTTTCAGAAACGAGATACCGTATCCGACCGGACAGACAAGGAAGCTGGTCAATCCGCGGCTGAAGGTTTTGGTTCGGTGATCGGTCCGAAGCAACACTTCACGTCGCCCGAGATTTTCGCCTACTTTCAGATTGATATCGACCGCCTGCGTTCTTACGGCCTGAGCCCGGACCAGGTACATGCTTTGACGGCCTGGGCGATCTACAAGATCAGGCGTGTTCTGTTATCGAGTCGAGACGGTATCGCCGATCTGAGAACGGAATGCAAATTCGAGCCGATCAAGGTTACGGCAAAATACATCCATAAGGACACCGGTAGGAGGGAGTATTTTGAGCTGCCAGAAATAGGCAATGAACTTAATTCCGCATTCAAGCAGCTCAAAGGACAACGCATCAAGGTTAAGTGGGTACCAAATGTCGAAGGCAAGGCCGAGCTGCCGGAAGACTTTGACGAGAAGACGCTCAAGCGAGAGAACTTGGAGGCCAAGTCACGCTTCGAAAAATCGAAACCGAAGAAGGGGTCCAAGAAGCAGGAAAATGGCTTTTTCGTAGTCTTTGGAGAGTGGTCTGCCGCCGACAAGGTGTCTCTGTTGAATCAGAATCCGGAAGAGCCTGTGCAATCCATTGTTCGCAAGGCAATTAAGGATTACGAAGCCAAGTGGGAAGCGAAGGCGCAAAGCCGCAAGCCAGAGAAGAAAGAAGATGAAGTAGGAGACGGCGACGACCAATGAGCATCACAATCTCCATCCGCTTCCTCACCGGCCGCGCGCACCTGCACCACTGGCAGGCGCATCACAGCGACGGCAAGGTGGACTGGCCACCGTCGCCATGGCGATTGCTGCGTGCGTTGGTCGCGGTCTCCGGTCGCGGCCTCAGCAGGCTGCCTTTTCCCGATGACACGCCTCCGTCTAGGCAGGAGCCGGTTCTTCGGGTAGCGGCACTGAATTCGCTGAAGAAGCGAGGAGTTCCGGAGCATGCCAGAGACAAGCTTTCCTACTCGAAGGGGAAAGGAACTCTCACGCTGAAGGATGCGTTGACCGCAGAGGACGCTGCAACGTTCAAAGCCGCCAATCCTTCACATGAGTTTGGTGAAGCCTTGGATCGCCTCCGGGAAATCGCCGCAATGCCGTCGCCCCAGGCCATGGCGGATACGGCGCAAGACGAAATCCCGCTCTCGCGGCTCGCGGCGCTGCTCGCGTGCCTTGCCCATGCGCCTGAGATCTGGCTTCCGCGCACCAGCGGCGGCCATACCCGTCAGTTCTTCCCAATTCATGAGAGCGGCATGGTGAAGAATTCCGGCTCGGCGGTGTTCGATACCTTTGCCGTATTGAACAAGCAGCAGCCAATTTTCTTTTCCTGGCCGGATATCTTCTTGGAAGATGATGACCAGCGATTCACTGACCTAAAGCGCATTCTGCAACGCGTGACCTACTTCGGCCGTGCCGAATCGTGGTGTGATGCGCAAGCGCATACCGGTACGCCCGAGGAACTGGAAGGAGTTGTTCCAAGCGCGACGCACTGGCGCTGCGTTTGCATCGAGGACGGCGCGAAACCCGGAGGCCAGGAACACCGTGATTACACGCTGGAACGCAAGCTCGCTGCGCTTCCCTTGGCGGGCGACGGCGAGGATGATCTTCCCACCGAAGTGAGACGCCTGCTTCCGCGTACCAACAAGATCAGTCCGACGAGGCCAAGAGAAGCGAAGTATTTCAACGCACTCTTGAAAACGGAGGCCAGCGACAAGCTCCTGCTGCGCTGTCTGCTGCGTGAGTCGGGCCAGGACATGAAGGACGGACTCGAACGCCCCATAGGCAGCCGCTGGGTGCATTACGCCGTGCCCCGCGCTATCTACGATTTGCCACGACCCGTACCGCGTAGGCGCCCCGCGCGACAGGAGGCCGTGCATGTGGTCCGCTACGCGCTCAACACGGCAAGCGTGCAGCGGCCCGTGCTGCCGCCCCTCACGGACACCTTGCTGGTCGCAGACAAGTTCCGCAGCGCGGTGCTGGCGCTGCACGGCGCCAAAAGCCGCAACCTCAGCGGGCACGAGGAGAACGGTGACGCGTGCCGCGCCCACGATCACGCCTTCTGGTGGCCGACCGACGAGGACAACGACGGCTTCCTCGATCACGTGACGGTTTACTGCCCGGCGGGCTTCGAGCCATCCGAAGTCGGCGCGCTGCGGCGCCTAGTGCGGATCAGACAGCGCGGCGGGCGGCCGGATTTGCTCGTAACTCCGATCTACGCCGGAGCAGAGGAAGCGTTTAGGCCGTGGCACGCGAAGGACGACGCGGGAAACGGTCGCAGCGCATCGGTCTTCGTTTCCGCGACGCCCTATTTCTGCCCGATGCACCTGTCGCGGGGTAAAGGCAGGGGTGGGCGAGTCCGATCCGTTCGGGCCGAGATCATCAAGGGCTTGTTGCTGCAGGGAATCGTCGGAAACGAAGCCGACGTCAAAGGTATTGAGGAATTGGTCTTCGACTATGCGCCGGGCGAAATCGACGTGCTGCGGCAACGAGTGGATGCCGGGCAGTCACGCGAGCCGGTTTCGCCACGGCAGTATTTTCCGGTCATTGACGCGCCCGCTGAATTTCCGCCATTGCCGAGACCCAATGGCGCATCCGACGTTCGGTATCCGAACGCACTGCTGAAGGATCCGGATGCGGTTCCGGGTTATCCCTTTGGCTTGTCGGTGGGACTCTTTGTCGATAACGGAACCCGATTCGTCCGCGGACTCGGTTTCTGCCGACGTCGCCGTAACGCGGAAGTAAAAGCGTTTGGGCGCATGTTCCGCCTTACGTTCGCGGAACCCCGGCCGCTGCGGCCATTCGCCATCGGCGCGCAGTGCCACTTCGGCTTTGGCCTGTTCGTCCCTGTGACCGATGCCTAAGCCGAAATCGAACCCCGCCCGCAAGCACCGCATCGCAAGAGATCGTCGTCGATGCCTATGCGCCCGACGACCGAGCGCTCGGCTGGTACTACTACCTCCAGGAGAAGCTGGCGTTCCCCTTCAAGGCGCGCTGCACCGCCACGCGCTCAGTCTCGCCGCTCGGGAAGGGCGGGATCGTAGAGGCGCTCGCGATGGCGAAGGAGGACGACTGCATGCGCGAGCCCTTCGTGCTGATCCGGTTTGGAGCACGCAGGCTCGGCGCGGAGTCCGAAGGGGGTCACGGAGTCCGAAGAGGGACAGATTCCTGCGACCGTGACGATCTGCTCCAGGTCTTCGAAGTCGGCCGAGTTCCGGGTGTAGAGGGGCAGGCCGTTGGCCGCCGCTGTCGAGGCGATGAGCAGGTCGCCCAAGCGCGTTCGGCTGGATGTAGCAAACGGAGTCCTGGTTGCGCAGGTTGACATGGGACGGGACAACATGACGCCATTGCCGAGCTTCGACACGTTCTTCCACGCCCTCTGGCGCCCCGACCCTTCCCCTGGCAGTCCATGCTCGCGGACCCCGGATTCGTCCGGAACCGGAGGCTGCGCCGCGAACGATGCGTGGGGCGTGGCAGGGCGTTTGACCTGGTTCACTATATGGTTCACAATCTGACCATGATCAAGTTGAACATCCACGAAGCGAAGACGCATCTGTCGAAGTATCTCGCCCGTCTGCAAAAGGGCGAGACGATCCTGCTCTGCAAGCGCAACCAGCCGATCGCGGAGATCCGCCCGTTGCCGTCCGTGCCGACGAAGAAGCGCCCGATCGGGCTTGCCGCGGGCAAGTTCACGGTGCCGGACAGCTTCTTTGAGCCGCTTTCCGAGGAGCTTCTGGGTCTGTTCGAGGGTAGGGGCGATTGAGGCTGCTCCTCGACACCTGCACGTTTCTGTGGATTGTCGAAGGCAGCGCGAGGCTATCGGCACGCGCCCGCGAGCTGTTCGAGGATCCTGGCAACGAGGTTTCACTGAGCGCGGTCTCGGCGTGGGAAGTCGCGCTGAAACATGCGGCGGGGAAGTTGCCGCTTCCCGCGCCGCCCGGACAGTTCGTGATGCACCAGAGGAAGGCCCATGGCATCGTGGCATTACCGCTCGACGAGGAAGCGGCGGCGCACCTGCCGCGCCTGCCGGCGCTGCACCGCGATCCCTTCGACCGCATGCTCGTCTGCCAGGCGATTGCGCACGGCCTGAGCATTCTCACTCCCGACCTGCAGATCTCCCAGTACCCGGTTCGCATACTCTGGTAGGGAGCCGCTGCGCACACCCGGCAACGCGCCGGGTCACAGGAACGTTGTCGAGCAGGTAGTTGTTCTACGCGCTCGGGCGCAGGAGCGAACGTTCTTCACACTCGGCATGGATTCCCCGGCTGGCTGTCGTCCGCGCCCATCCAGCCGCCCCTTGCCGCCCGGGGATCAGGCCGGAGTAGACTTCCCCGGTCGCGTTCGGTCCGGAGGCATCGCATGCCCGAAGAAACCGTTTCGCCGCGGCAGTCCGAGCTGCCGCTTCCGTTCCCCGAGCTCGCGCAGGACCTGCCGCTTCTCCCGGCGCGCATGCTGAACGAATACCAGTACTGCCCGCGGCTCGCCTACCTGGAGTGGGTGCAGGGCGAGTGGGCGGATTCGGCCGACACCGTCGAAGGGCGTCACCGCCACCGGCGGGTGGACAAGCCCGCGGGCGGGCTGCCGCCCGCGCACGAAGCCGGGGAGGGCGAGCGCATCCATGCGCGGTCGATCACGCTCTCCTCGAACCGCCTCGGCCTCATCGCCAAGATGGATCTGGTCGAGGGCGAAGGCAGCGCGGTCGTGCCGGTGGACTACAAGCGCGGCAAGCGCCCGCACGTGCCCAGGGGCGCCTACGATCCGGAGCGCGTGCAGCTCTGCGTGCAGGGCCTGATCCTGGAGGAGCACGGCTATTCATGCTCCGAGGGCGTGCTCTACTTCGCCGAGTCGCGCGAGCGGGTGACGGTCGCATTCGACGAGGAGCTGCGCGCGCTGACGCGCAACGCGATCGACGGCCTGCGGCTCGTCGCCGCCGGCGGCCAGCTTCCGCCGCCGCTCGAAGCAAGCCCGAAATGCCCGCGATGCTCGCTGGTGGGCATTTGCCTGCCGGACGAAGTGAATTACTTCAAGCGCGGCGAGGAGTCGCCGCGGCCGCTCGCGGTGGCGCGCGACGAGGCGCTGCCGCTCTACGTGCAGGCGCGCGGCGGCAAGGTGGCGAAGAAGGGCGAGGTGCTGGAGATCAGCGTCGACGACGCCCCGGCCGCCACGGCGCGGCTCGCCGAGGTGTCGCAGCTCGTGGTGATGGGCAACGTCTACGTCACCACGCCGACCCTGCACGAGCTGATGTCACGCGAGATCCCCGTCTGCTGGCACAGCTTCGGCGGCTGGTTCATCGGCCACACCGTCGGAACCGGGCACAAGAACGTGGAGCTGCGCACCGCGCAGTACCGCGCGAGCTTCGACGAGCGGGCCTGCCTGCGCCTGGCGCGCGGCTTCGTGCGCGCGAAGATCCTCAACTGCCGCACCTTCCTGCGCCGCAACTGGCGCGACGAGGACAAGCCCGAGCGGCTGGTCGAGGAGCTGCGGCGCGACGCCGAGCGCGTCGACGAGGCGAAGGACCTCGCGACGCTGCTCGGCACGGAGGGCGTCGCCGCGCAGCGCTATTTCGGGCACTTCGGGCGGCTCATCAAGAGCGACCCGGACGCCGCGAGCCTGAAGTTCGACTTCGCGCACCGCAACCGCCGGCCGCCGGCGGATCCGGTGAACGCGCTGCTCTCCTACGCGTATTCGCTGCTCGTGCGGAGCTGGACGACGACGCTCGCCTCGGTCGGGTTCGATCCCTACCGCGGCTTCTACCACCAGCCGCGCTACGGCCGCCCCGCGCTCGCCCTGGACATGATGGAAGCCTTCCGGCCGCTCGTCGCCGACTCGAGCGTGATCCAGGCGATCAACAACGGCGAAGTCAGGCCGAGCGATTTCGTCAGCGCCGCGGGCAGCGTGGCGCTCACCGACGACGGGCGCAAGCGCTTCATCGCCGCGTTCGAGCGCCGCCTCGGCCACGAGATCACCCATCCGATGTTCGGCTACAAGGTGAGCTACCGGCGGCTGTTCGAGGTCGAGGCGCGGCTGCTCGCGCGCTTCCTGCTGAACGACATTCCCCACTATCCGAACTTCACCACGAGGTAGGCGCATGGACGAGCATCTGTACATCGTCACCTACGACATCGGCGATCCGAAGCGCTGGCGCGCGGTGTTCAAGCTGATGCACGGCTACGGCGAGTGGGTGCAGCTTTCGGTGTTCCAGTGCCGGCTGAGCCGGCGCAGGCACGCCGAACTGATGGCCACGCTTGACGAGATTATCTCGAACGACGAAGATCATATTCTGATGCTCGACTTGGGCATGGCCGACAAGGTCGATCCGCGGGTCATCAGCCTCGGCAAGTCGTTCGCCGCGGTTCAACGGGAGCCCGTGATCGTGTGAGGACGTTGCCGCCGGCGCGCGAGCGCGGCGGCGGCGAGGTGTCTCGTGTGGAGCGCTCGCGGCGTCGTAAGCTCTTTAACAAACTGGAATTCTTGGCCGCGCGGGCGCGGGCGCGAGTCCCGCGCGGCCGCAGTCTTGTTCCAAAAGGGGCAGCGCTCGCAAAGGCGCGTGCGCATTGTTGATTCGATAGTAGAATTGGAGCGAGCAGTTTTCCGCGGTGAAGAGCCGCGGCCTCATTGAAGCGCTACGGTACCGGCGCAGGAGCATCTCCACCTGGTCGGTTTTCCGCGGTGAAGAGCCGCGGCCTCATTGAAGCGATCCAGCCGACTCCGAGACGTGCCACGGGCCGTCCGTTTTCCGCGGTGAAGAGCCGCGGCCTCATTGAAGCCCTTCGCCTGGCGCTTTGCCGCTTTCGGTTGCGGAGGTTTTCCGCGGTGAAGAGCCGCGGCCTCATTGAAGCGCCGCGGCGCTGACTGAGGCTCTCGCCCCCTCGCCGGTTTTCCGCGGTGAAGAGCCGCGGCCTCATTGAAGCTCGGTGGCCTCTTCTGCGAACCAGCAGGTTTTCATGTTTTCCGCGGTGAAGAGCCGCGGCCTCATTGAAGCAGCGCAGCAAGCGCAACGGACGAGAGTGGCACCTGGGTTTTCCGCGGTGAAGAGCCGCGGCCTCATTGAAGCCTGGCCTTCGCTGTCCTTGCGACCACTCGGCCATCGTTTTCCGCGGTGAAGAGCCGCGGCCTCATTGAAGCCGAGGGGTTGGCGAGTCGCAACTTTCCATCTTTCGGTTTTCCGCGGTGAAGAGCCGCGGCCTCATTGAAGCGAACCTATCCTTGTCTCGTTGAAGTTCAACGATACGTTTTCCGCGGTGAAGAGCCGCGGCCTCATTGAAGCAATTCGCGCTGTGTTGCAGAAAAAGCGGGACGCGCTGTTTTCCGCGGTGAAGAGCCGCGGCCTCATTGAAGCTCACCCAGCACGAAGTCCGCCGTGCCCGGCGCGATGGTTTTCCGCGGTGAAGAGCCGCGGCCTCATTGAAGCCCGCCACCGGCGCCCAAATGCAGCAACTGGCGCACGGTTTTCCGCGGTGAAGAGCCGCGGCCTCATTGAAGCAGCTCGAGGGTGCGCTCGACGTACGCCCGCCCGGTGTTTTCCGCGGTGAAGAGCCGCGGCCTCATTGAAGCAGCCGCATCGGGCTCACGCGCGGGGGCGCCTTGTCCGGTTTTCCGCGGTGAAGAGCCGCGGCCTCATTGAAGCGCAGGCGGTGTGAGCCTCTGACCGACATGGTGTTCGTTTTCCGCGGTGAAGAGCCGCGGCCTCATTGAAGCGCGACGTGTGAATGCCGTTGCGAGCGGACTTCCCGCGGTTTTCCGCGGTGAAGAGCCGCGGCCTCATTGAAGCCAGGACGATTGCCCGACGTGCGGCGGAGTGCATGCGTTTTCCGCGGTGAAGAGCCGCGGCCTCATTGAAGCTACACCCATCGCACCAAGCGGATGGAATTCGATGCGTTTTCCGCGGTGAAGAGCCGCGGCCTCATTGAAGCCTGCGGCTGGGTCTGGTGGCACGAGAATGTGCTGGCGTTTTCCGCGGTGAAGAGCCGCGGCCTCATTGAAGCATGTGAACACTTGCTTTCTCGAACAGTTCTGCGGCTCGTTTTCCGCGGTGAAGAGCCGCGGCCTCATTGAAGCTTTACCAGCCGCAGCAACGGCCCCCGAAATCCGCCGTTTTCCGCGGTGAAGAGCCGCGGCCTCATTGAAGCCTGAGGGCTAAAGACGTTCGTTTGCGTTGCCGAGAGTTTTCCGCGGTGAAGAGCCGCGGCCTCATTGAAGCGACGAACAGGCCCGGACTTTCCTCGATCGCGGCGTGCAGTTTTCCGCGGTGAAGAGCCGCGGCCTCATTGAAGCATCCTGAGCTGGCATGGGCATATCTTCGTCGCCCGGGGTTTTCCGCGGTGAAGAGCCGCGGCCTCATTGAAGCCTGCCCAGCCGTCTTGATGCGCTCGGCGACGTCGACGTTTTCCGCGGTGAAGAGCCGCGGCCTCATTGAAGCTACTCCCTTTCGGGTATTGGAGATTTGCAGGGCTGAGTTTTCCGCGGTGAAGAGCCGCGGCCTCATTGAAGCGCAGTAGCGCTCGCCATGCTCATGCTCTCCGCGTGCGTTTTCCGCGGTGAAGAGCCGCGGCCTCATTGAAGCTAGAAGCTTTCCGTTTTCTTTCGCCCATTCTTCCGGTTTTCCGCGGTGAAGAGCCGCGGCCTCATTGAAGCTACCTTGTCACGAAGCGCATCGGCAACGTGGCGAAGGTTTTCCGCGGTGAAGAGCCGCGGCCTCATTGAAGCAAGCGCACGCAGATTGCCTGTCTGGTCACGCCGAAGTTTTCCGCGGTGAAGAGCCGCGGCCTCATTGAAGCACATAGGGCCCGAAGTCCGATTCACCCGGTCTGGCGGTTTTCCGCGGTGAAGAGCCGCGGTCTCATTGAAGCCGGCGCGATGCCGACGCCCACTTGCGGGCCGTACGGTTTTCCGCGGTGAAGAGCCGCGGCCTCATTGAAGCTGCGTCGGTCGGCATCTCGATATTGAGCAGATCCTGTTTTCCGCGGTGAAGAGCCGCGGCCTCATTGAAGCCGGCAGTACGCTCTGCACGTCGATCCGCTCGATCCGGGTTTTCCGCGGTGAAGAGCCGCGGCCTCATTGAAGCCTGCTCTCCTCGGTGGTCCGCAAGCTCGTCAATGCGTTTTCCGCGGTGAAGAGCCGCGGCCTCATTGAAGCTGTGTATCTCCATTGTGGAATTCCGTCAGCGATCTTGTTTTCCGCGGTGAAGAGCCGCGGCCTCATTGAAGCGATGAAAAAACAGGAGAGATGATCGGCATCGAAGTGTTTTCCGCGGTGAAGAGCCGCGGCCTCATTGAAGCCCTCCTGAATCTCCAGAAGGACGCCCGCAAGTACCAGTTTTCCGCGGTGAAGAGCCGCGGCCTCATTGAAGCGGGGCGTCACTGACGGGGTGCGGCTCGGTAGCGAGGTTTTCCGCGGTGAAGAGCCGCGGCCTCATTGAAGCCTCGCTCTACGAGCCGGGGTAAGCATCCGGAAAACGGGTTTTCCGCGGTGAAGAGCCGCGGCCTCATTGAAGCAATTCGAGTCGAAAAATCCCATGATTTATCGCTTGGTTTTCCGCGGTGAAGAGCCGCGGCCTCATTGAAGCTTGCGCCATTGCTTCCGTAATTCCCTGCAACGTCCGGTTCTCCGCGGTGAAGAGGGCGCAGTTCGCAAGCTGGAGAAGCCCCGGATACTTCCGCCGCTACGGCGGTGGTCATTCTGCGCACCGAGGCACCGGACCGGCGCACCGAGGCGATCGGCCGGTACGGCGAGGCACCGATCTACCGGTCGGTCGCGTTCAAGGGCATGGACTACGAGTGCGCCGGGGTCGTTTCCCCGCAATACCGGGCGCGGATCGACGAGATCGAGTTGTATCTCGATCCGGGACTGCTCTACGTGTTCTCCGGGGTCGGGCCAGGCCGCGCCGCCCAGGAAGGCCCCGCTTCGGTCCCGGCGGGAAGGCGGCGCCGCGCTTTCCGCGCTAGAATCGCTTCGCATGAGCGAAGCACCCCACAGCGAGAAGAACGTCCTCGGCGGGCCGCTGCTCGCCTGCAGCTTCGCGCCGCTCACGGGATTTTTCCGCGACGGCTGCTGCGCGACGCGCGGCGAGGAGGGCGTGGCGCACCTGGTCTGCGTCAAGGTGACCGCGGAATTCCTCGAATTCTCGTTTGCGCGCGGCAACGACCTGACGACGCCGCGCCCCGAGATGCGCTTTCGCGGATTGAAGCCGGGGGATCGCTGGTGCCTGCACGTGCTGCGCTGGATCGAGGCCTGGGAGGCCGGCAAGGCGCCGCAGGTCGTGCTCGAGGCGACCCACGAGAACGTCCTCCAGCTCGTTCCGCTGCAGGCGCTCAAGC
>Ga0082335_1004084_pt1 | contig 22706 bp, 20 predicted proteins | sample Subgrocontami58m_FD_72375 | JGI IMG/M metagenome (GOLD analysis project Ga0082335, IMG submission 72375) | Subsurface groundwater microbial communities from S. Glens Falls, New York, USA - GMW37 contaminated, 5.8 m (SPADES assembly) (version 2) ...
TTTGCTCGTTCGTCCATGCTGTTGGTCGCTTTCCAGGGCAAGGGAACACCTCCTTGCCCTTAAGAACGACCTGTAACCCATGTGCATAGATAACCTGTTACCAGTGTGCCCGGTTTATACCAGTCCGGTTCCCTCTCCCCTGGCGGGAGAGGGTGAGGGGCCGACGGGCCTGACAGCCGGCCGGTGTTGGTTGCCGCGTATCCGCCCGCTGGCTAAAGTAGGTTGAGTACCGTGGTCGTTCGCACGAGTTTCGGAGGTGCGCCATGCTGACGTTTGAGGACAATCGAGACCTGACGCAGGTCGGGCCAGGGACGCTGATGGGCGAGCTGTTCCGCCGCTTCTGGGTGCCCGCCATGCTCGGCTTCGAGCTGCCCGAGCCGGACGGCGCCCCCGTCAGGTTCCGGCTGCTGGGCGAAGACCTGGTGGCGTACAAGGACACCTCCGGCCGCATCGGCGTGATGGCGCAGGCGTGCCCCCACCGCGGCGCAAGCATGTTCTTCGGCCGCAACGAGGAAGACGGCCTGCGCTGCGTGTACCACGGCTGGAAGTTCGACGTGACCGGCGCCTGTGTCGATATGCCCAACGAACCGGCCGAATCGAACTTCCGTCACAAGATCCGCGCCACGGCCTATCCGGCGCAGGAGTACGGCGGGCTGGTATGGGTGTACATGGGGCCCGCGCACCTGCAGCCGGAGCTACCGCACCTGGAGTGGGCGCGAGTGCCCGCCAGCCACCGCTTCGTCTACAAGACCTCCATCCAGGCCAACTACATGCAGGCCTTGGAGGGCGGGCTCGACAGCGCCCACGCCTCGTTCCTGCACCGCTGGTTCAACGCCGAGAACATGCCCAACCGGCGCGGGTTCGACGCCAACCGGGTGTTCCAGGCCACGGCTCCCGCGCTCACCGTGCAGGAGACCGACTACGGCATGGTGTACGGCGCGCGCCGCGAACTGGGCGAGGGCCTCTCCCACTGGCGGGTCACCCAGTGGATGTTCCCCACCCACACCATGATCCCCGGCCCCAACTGGCCGAAGTTCGGCGGCTGCTGGATCCCCATCGACGACGAGCACTGCTACCAGTTCTACTTCGCCTACACGCCGGAGCGGCCGCTGACCGCCGAGGAACGGGCCTACTACGGGTCGGGGGTGACGGCGGTGCCCCAGATGGTGGCGGGCACCTTCAAGCCCTACGCCAGCCTGGCCAACGACTACCTGGTGGACCGCGGCCACCAGAAGACCCGCAACTTCACCGGCATCTCCGGCAGCGGGCTGGAAGACCTGGCCATGGTGGAGAGCATGGGCCCCATCTACGATCGCACCAAAGAGCACCTCGGCACCACCGACCTCGCTATCATTGCGGCCCGCCGGTTGCTGCTGCGGGCGGCTCGCCAACTGGCGGCGGGCGTCGAACCGGTGGCCGCGGCCCACGGCAACCTATACGCGGTCCGGCCGCTGAACGCCGACGTGGACCACGACGACCTGAACCGGTTGCTCGAGACCCACCGCGACGAGCTGAAGTCGGTGGTCTAGAACCGCCGCCCACCACAGGACGCCGCGGGCGTCATCACGCACATTCGAGGACGGCGGCATGACCTATAAGAGCGTTGAAGGCAACCAGGTAGCCGGGTACCGCAGCTACCGGCGGGCGCCCACCTACTACGAGTTGTTCATGGATGGCGAGGGCATCCCCGTCTACCAGGACGTGGGCGTGCACGACATGCGCAACCTGCCGCTAAAGCCGTGGGCGCGCATGGGTGGCAACGGCACCTTCATCCAGCTCGACGGCACCGATAACAAGTCGGGCATGTACCTGGTGGAGGTGCCGGCGGCCGGGGCGCTCAAGCCCGAGAAGCACATCTACGAGGAGCAGTTTCTGGTCATCGAGGGCCGGGGCAGCACGGAGATCTGGACCGACGACAGCCCCGCGCACCACACCTTCGAGTGGCAGGCGGGCAGCCTGTTCTCGGTGCCCATGAACGCCTGGCACCTGCTGGTGAACGCCCGCTCCTCGCCGGCCCTGATCCTGGCGGTGACGACGGCCCCCATCACCATGAACCTGCTGCCCAATGACGGCTTCGTGTTCAACAACCCGTTCGTGTGGCACGACCGCTACGATGGGCAGGCGGATTTCTTCAGGCCCCGCGACGACCTGGAGCCCCATCCCGAGACCGGGCACGCGCACCTGCGCACCAACATCATCCCCGACGTGCTGAACGCCAAGCTGCCGCTCGACAACGGCCGCAGCCCCGGCAACCTGTCGCTCAGCCTGCAACTGGCCGGCAACACCACCTTCGGCAGCTTCGTGCAGGAGTACCCCAGCGGCCGCTACTCCATGGCGCACTTCCACGACGCCGGCCCGGTGCTGATCTGCCTGCGCGGCAAGGGCTTCAGCATGACCTGGCCCAAGGACGTGGGCCCTCGCCCCTGGGAATCCGGCCGCGAAGACGCCGTAAAGCGGTACGAATACGGCCCCTTCGGCATGATCAGCGCAGCGCCGGGTGGCGAGGAGTGGTTCCACCAGCACTTCAGCATCGGCAAGGAGCCCATGCGGCAGATCGAGCTATCGGGCGGGGCGCGCAGCAGTCCGCTGGCGCTCAAGCGCTACCGCGTCAGCCGCGACACCGAACTCACCGGCATCGAGGTCAGCATGAAGGAGGGCGGCTATGCGCTCACCTTCAAGGACGAGGACCCGAAGGTGCGGGACATCTACCGGCAGAGGCTGCAAGAAGAGGGCGCCCAGTTCCAGATGCCCGACTCGGCGTACCAGTAAACACGGCGTACGCGGCCCGCTTTTACGGGCGGGCTGCGACCGTGGAGCCCGCATGCCGGACCGCCTAGGATTCAGCGACGCTGAGCGCCATCTGCAAGAAGAAGACCGCATCACGCTCACCAGCGTGGGCATCGACATAGGCTCATCGACGTCCCACCTAGTGTTCTCCCGGTTGGCGTTGGAGCGCCAGGACCACCGCTACGCCGTGGTGGACCGGCGCATCCTCAGCGAGTCGCCGGTCGCGCTCACGCCCTACAGCAACGCCACCCACATCGATGCCACCGCGTTGGCCCGCCTCATCGCCGATGCTTACGCCGCCGCCGGTGTCACGCGTGACGAGGTGGACGCCGGTGCGCTCATCCTGACCGGCATGGCGCTGCAACGCGAGAACGCGCGGGCCATCGGCGACCTGTTCGCCGCCGAGGCCGGCAAGTTTGTCAGCGTGAGCGCCGGCGACCACCTGGAGACCGCCCTCGCGGCTCATGGCTCGGGAGCCGTGGCGCTCTCGCTGCACACCCCCGGCGCCGTCCTCAACATCGATATCGGCGGCGGCACCACCAAGCTGGCCGTCTGCCGCAATGGCGAGGTGGTGGACGTGGCGGCGGCCGACCTGGGGGCCCGTCTCGTTGCGGTGGACGCTTCCGGCCGTGTCGTGCGGCTGGAAGCGTCGGGCGAGCGGGCTACCGCAGCGCTTGGCCTCTCTGTTGCCATGGGCATGCTGCTGACCGTGGCGGACCGCCGCCGCTTGGCGCAGTGGATGGCGGATCACGTGGCCACGCTCGCCCGGCTCGGCACGTTGCCGGCCGAGACCCTGGGGCTGCTGCGCACGGCGCCGATCGCGTATGACGGCCCCGTCACGTCGGTCGTTTTCTCGGGCGGTGTGGCCGAGTTCATCTACGGCCGTGAGACCGGCGACTTCGGCGATCTCGGCCAATGGCTGGGCGAGGCGCTCCGCAGCCGTTTCCCGCACCTTGCCCCACCGCCGGGTGCCGCCAGCGGCATTCGGGCCACCGTCATCGGCGCGTCGCAGTACACGGTGCAGGTCAGCGGCAGCACCATCTTCATCTCGCCGGCCGGCTCGGTGCCCATGCGCAACATGGCGGTGGCTGCGCCGGAGTTCCCGCTCGATGGACTGGAGGTCGATGCCGCTGCCGTGCGGCAGGCGGTCGAGCGCGCCCTCGTCCGCCTCGACGTGGACCAGACGGATGCCCCGGTGGCCATCGCCATCCGGTGGCGGGGCAGCGCCGGCTTCGCCCGGCTCCACAGCCTGTGTTCCGGCATCGTGGCAGGCATGGCGCAGCGACTGGCGCGGGGCGAACCGCTGGTGCTGGTATGCGACCGGGACGTGGCGGGCCTGCTGGGCCTGCACCTGAAGGAGGAGTTGGCGATCGCCAACCCTGTCGTAGCGGTTGATGGCATCCAGGTGCGGGAACTCGACTACCTGGACATCGGCACACTGCTGCCTGCGTCCGGTGCGGTGCCGGTAGTGGTCAAGTCCTTGGTGTTCCCACCGGGGACGGTTTAAGTCGCAGCGCTGCCGCCCGGCTCAGAGAGTGAGGATGACCTTGCCGAAGTTGCGGCGATCGCTGATGTAGCGGTGAGCCAAGCCTGCTTCCGGCAACGGGAACACCCGGTCCACGAACACCTTCAACTCGCCCGCCGCCACCCATCGGAAGATCTCATCGAGGAACGCCACCGACTCCGGGTGCTCCTCCATGTGCGCAGAGACGGAGAACCGGCCGGCCGTCGTGCCCGGAGGCGGCACGGGCTCTGGGTCGGGGAACGGCCCGCCGCTACGCCCGATGGACACCAGGCGGCCGCCTGGAGCCAGCACCTCAAGGCTCTTGTAGTAGACGTCGCCACCAACCGTCTCCAGTACCACATCCACGCCACGGCCGTTGGTTGCGGCGAGCGTCTCGGCCACGAAATCCGACTGCACGTAGTTGATGGCGGCGGCGGCCCCGAGGGCTAGCGCCCGGTCGCACTTCTCTTGAGTGCTGGTGGTGGTGAGCACCCGTGTGCCAAGACGCTTCGCGAACTGGATGGCGGCCACGCCCACGCCGCTACCGCCGGACTGGATCAGCACCGTCTCGCCCGCTTTCAGATGGCCGCCAACCGTCAGCGCAAACCACGCGGTGAGGGAGACCCACGGCACCGCCGCCCCCACCACAAAGTCCACCGCATCAGGCAACGGACGCACATCGCTCACCCGTGCCGCGGTGTACTCGGCGTACCCGCCCATGCCGGGGATGGCCACCACGCGCTGGCCCACGCGGAAGTCCGTCACCCCCACGCCCAGCGCCGCCACCGCGCCCGACACCTCGCGGCCGATGATGACCGGCAGGTCTTCCGGCCCGATGTGGCTGTTGCCCTGGCGGCGGATGAACAGGTCGGACTGGTTGACGGCCGCGGCCGCTACCTTGATGAGCACCTCGCCGGCCCCGGCCTCCGGGATCGGCACGTCCTCATAGGAGAGCGCGTCCTCCTCGCCGAATTCGTGGACCGCGACGGCTTTCATCATGGGCATGGGGGTTCCTCGGGCGCGGTGGGTTAGTGGACGGAACGGAGTTCTTCGCTGCGCTCGGTCATGAACGCGTCGAGGTCGCCGGTTGGCGAGACACCCTCCACGGGGCGAATGCGGTACAGCTCCGGGTGCGCCGCCGCCTCGGGCTCGATGCCCTGCTGCAGGTCGAGCGCCATACGGATGAGGGTGCGCCGCGCCATGATGACCGCGGCGTCGGTGGTGCCCAGGTGCTCGCGGGTGCGGTCGTAGATGGGTCCCATGCTCTCTGCCATGGCCATGTCCTGCACACCACTGCTGTGGATGCCGGTGAAGTTGCGCGTGCGCTGCATCTCACGGTCCAGCAGGTAGTCGTTGGCGCGGCTGGCCAGCGGGGTGAACGTGCCGGGGACCTTCTGCGGCACGGCGGTCACGCCCGACCCATAGTAGGCCCGCTCCTCTTCGGTGAGCGGCCGGTCGGGGTGATAGGCGTAGTAGAAGTTCCAGGTGTTTTCGTCGTCAGCCGGCGTCCAGTGGTGGCCGAAGTGGGGCCAGTTGGGGCCGGGGATCATGCTGTGGGTGGGCAGCAAGAGTTGCGTCACCCGCCAGTGGTAGCCACCGTCGGCGGGGCGGCGGGCGCCATAGGCCATGCCGTAGGCGGTGGGCCGCACCAGGATGGCTGGGGCCGGCGCTGCGAACAGGCGGGTAGCGTCGAACCCGCGCCGGTTCGGCATCTGGTCTACGTTGAACCAGCGGTGCAGGAACGCCACGTGCGCCGAGTCCATCTCGCCTTCCAGGCCCTGCATGTAGTTGGCCGAGAGGTGCACCTTCGCCACGAAGCGGTGGCTGGCGGGCACCCGCGCCCATTCGATGGGCGGTAGGCCGGGCTGCACCGCCGGCGGTCCCATGTACACCCAGATCAGGCCTCCATGCTCCCGTGCAGGATAGGCCGTGGCGCGGATCTTATGCTTGAAGTTGCTCTCGGCCGGTTCGTTCGGCATGTCGACGCACGCGCCGGTGGTGTCGAACTTCCAGCCGTGGTACACGCAGCGCAGGCCGTCTTCTTCATTGCGGCCGAAGAACATGCTCGCGCCGCGGTGTGGACAACTCTCCGCGATGAACCCGACCTCGCCAGAGGTGGTGTGGAACGCGACCAGGTTCTCGCCCAGCAGGCGGATGCGCACCGGAGGGCAGTCGGGACCGGGCAGTTCAGCCGGCAGCAGCGCCGGCAGCCAGAACCGCCGGAACAGCTCGCCCATCGGCGTGCCGGGACCGACGGCGGTGAGGATGCCATTGTCGTGGGTCGAGAGCATCGTAAACCTCCAATAGCGGTTGGCAGCGGCGCCACGGGGGTAGCAGTGCTGCCGCTCGCTCAGGGCATGGGCAGGTTCACGCCCGGTTGAATGCGGTAGTAGTCATGCAGGGCGCCAACCCAGTCGGTCACCGATTGCGGCAGCACCTTGGCCGGGCCGCGCACTGCGTAGCCGTCGAAGTGTAGCACGCCCGGCGGTGGCGTCCCTTCGTCGTGCAGCGCGCGAGCGGCATGCAGCAGAATGCGGCGCGCCATGATGATGCCCATATCGGTGGTGCCCAGGTGCTCCTTGGTGTGGTAGCCGTGCGGGCCCTGGCTCTCCACCACCGCCTGATCTTGCGCCCCTATGGTGGGTATGCCGGTGAAGGTGCCGGTGCGCTGGACCGCGCGGTCGATCAGGTAGTCGTTGCTCGCGTTAGGCTCCGGTAGGAATTCGCTGCCGGGGCGCCCCGGCAGGGCTGGAGCGTAGGCCAGCGCACTCCGTTTGCGCGTGTCGTCCGACAACGGGTGGGACGGGTGCCAGACGGCGGTGTACGACATGGTCTGCTCGTCATCCATGGGCACGTAGGCCTGGATGTTCGCCACCGGGTCCTGGCCCCAGTCGTTGCCCACCAGGGTGTAGAAGGGCAGCAGGAAGATGTTCACCCGCCAGTAGGAGCGCTCATCGTCCACCGTCAGGCGCGCTCCCACCATCAGGCCGGTATCCACCTCCACCGCCTCGTAGCGCCAGCCGGTCTGCCGCAGGTGGTAGTCCAGGTTCATCGACCGGCCCGACATGCGGCGGTCACGCTCCTGCTGGCTGATGGCGCCGTGCAGGAAGGGCGCATGGCTGGGATCGATGCTGCCCTGCAGGTTCTGCAGCCAGTTCGACGCCTCGTACATCTTGCGAATGACCACGTGGTCTTCGGGCGCTTGGGTGAAGGGGAGCGCCGGGAAGGGCGGGGGCGGGTTGAGCGGCCCCATATAGGCCCAGACCAGCCGGCCCTTCTCCACGCACGGGTACGCCGTCACCCGGATCTTGTGCTTGAAGTTGCTCTCGGCCGGTTCGTTCGGCATGTCGACGCACGCGCCGGACACGTCGAACTTCCAGCCGTGGTACACGCAGCGCAGGCCGTCTTCCTCGTTGCGGCCGAAGAACATACTTGCGCCCCGATGCGGGCACGCCTGCGCCACCAGCCCCACGCTGCCGTCGCTGGTGCGGAAGGCGATGAGGTCCTCGCCCAGCAAACGCACCCGCAGCGGCGGGCCATCGGGTTCCGGCACCTCCGAACTCATGGCGACCGGCACCCAGTACTGGCGGAAGAAGTTCCCCATCACCGTACCGGGTCCCACCCGTATCAGGAGTTCGGCATCCTCTGGTGTGAGCATGGCCCTGTCCCCCTCGTGCTTCGCCGGCGCTTGGCGCTTGCTGCTGCGGCTACTTATCGATCCAGGTCTCCGTAATGTAGGGAGTATACGACGTGCCGGCGTTTGTAAAGTTCGGGTACTGCCCCTTCACGTACGGGTGCCAAAAGTAGGCCGTTGGCTCCCGGAAGAAGGTGATGTACCCGTTCACGTTCTCGTTGATCATGCGCACGGTCTGCCGTATCAACTCCTTGCGCTTCACCGGGTCGGCCTCCCGCCGCTGCGCCTCGACCAGCGCGGTCAGCACCGGATCGTTGACCTTGGTCACGTTGTTCCCTGATGCGGGGTGCCAGCTCCCGAACAGGTTGGAGTCCGCATCGCCAAAGAGGCCTACCGTACCGCCGCCCGCCAGCGCGAAGTCGCCGGTGCGGCTGATGCCCAGCAGCTCGGCCGAGCCCATACTCTTCAGGTTCACGGTGAACCCGACCTTCTTGACCTGCGCCTGCAAGAGTTGCAGCAGGCTTACGTAGGTGTCGCCGTAGGCCGCGCCCGGAAAGATCAGGTCAACCGACAGCCCGTTCGGGTACCCGGCCTCGGCCAGCAGTCGCTTGGCTTGCTCGGGGTCGTACTTCAGCAATCCCTTGGTCTCGGCCGGAGTGAAGGTATCGGGCAGCGCACCCGCCAGCGCCATCTCGCCCTGGCCGTTGGCAAAACCGGTAATCATCGCCTCGCGGTCGGTCGCCAGGCTGAAGGCCTTGCGCAGCTTGTCGTTGGCGAAGATCTGGCCCGGCTTCTGGCTGATCCAGACGTAATATGGGCCCGGCCGGTTGAAGGGGAACATAACGGCTTCGGGGTTGCCCTTCTTAATCTCGTCGGCCGCGGAGACGCTGATGCGCTCGGTCAGCATGTCGAGCTGCTTGGTGCGGAAGGCGGCGCGCGCCGTCCCCTCATCCGGCAGCACAAGCTGCACGATCTCATCCAGGTAGGGCTTGCCCGGCTCCCAGTACGTGGGGTTTTTCTTCCACACCACCCTGCTGCCTGCCTGGGTACCCTGCGAGTCCAAGATGTACGGCCCCGAGCCGACCCGTGTGCTGTCGAACTTCCCGTCGCGGTCGTAGATCTCGCGGGGCAAGAGGGAGAGGAACACCGAACTGGTGTAGCTCAAGTATGGTGCGAACGGCTCCTTGAAGTTGACCACTGCCGTATAGGGATCCGGCGTGTCGACCGATGACAGGCCCGCCACCGTCCACGTCTCGTTCGAGGGCTGGAGCGACTTGCCCGCTACCTCGCCGATACGGCCCACGTACTCCATGGTGAACTTCACGTCCGCCGACGTGAGTTCGCGCCCATTCACCGGCGGCAGGTTTTGCCACTTCACACCTTTGCGGAGCGTGAACTTGAAGGACTTGGCGTCGGGGCTGATCTCCCACTTCTCGGCCACTTCCGGTGCAAGCGTGAGGTCGGCGAACTTGACGTCGGGACCGCTCTTGAACTGGAGCAGGCGGCTCATGGAGTGGGCCGTATAGTAGCTCTGGCGCCGGTTGGTGGTGGTGGTGTCCCAATTGGTGGGGTCGAAGGCGATGTCGAGCGTCAGCCGGCCACCCAGCTTCGGCCCGGCCGGGGCCGCCGCGGGTGCGGCGCCACTCGGCGCAGCGGCGGGGGAGCTCGGTGATGCGCATGCCACCATAGCTAGGCAACTCGCGATCAGGAACAGCCAACCCTTGTGCATCGTGGGTCTCCTCATCATTAACCGGCTGCGGCGCCGTGCCGGGCGGCAACGGTGCGTCATTTGCCTTCTAGAATACTCTACTCGGCCCGCGTTACAGGCTGGTTTCCAGCTGGTTTCCAACTGAGGGAAGCTTGTGTGGCTCATTAACTGGTGACGCTGCTCTTCGTGGTGTGGAACACCCGGTTCACCGTGTCCACATAGAGCGCTGCGGCAATAGCCTCGTGGGCTGCCACCCTTCCAGTCGCTGCAGCGTGACCTCCGGCGGCGTGCCATCTCGCCCCTCTTGGATCGCTGTGCGCATCATCATCACCCGGATGAAGGCCCAGGGCACCATCGCCGAGGGGCTGGTGCGCTACTGGTGCAGGGCTGCCGCCACTCCTTCGACCACGCGGAGGGTGCGGAGCCGGAGCACTGCCCCAAGGGGCACCTGCCCGAAACGGTGAACGGCGAGCTGGTGACGGTCGAGGTCGCAGCCCCGGCTACGGACGAGGAGCCGCCCGCCGAATAGCACCGCACCCGGTCGCCACCCGCCACAGCGGGCTGCCAGCGCAGCCTGCTGTGCTCGTCTACCGCGGCTTCTGCGCTCCCCAGAGCACCACGATGCCGATGACGATCGCCAGCACCGCGGATGACCGCAGACCACCAGGTGCCCTGCGGGCGTACCTCGTGACGGTGGCGCTCATCGGGCCCAGCAGCGGCCCAACGGGAGCAGGGAGCGCCGCCGCGAGGTCGTGGGCTGAAGCCACCATCCCCTCCGGGTCACGCAATAGCAGCACGCCCTTGATGAGTGTCAAGACGCCAAATGCGAATCTGAGTCCACGCATGGCCTGCCTCCTGTGCTTGCCCATCCGATCGTACTCCCTCACGCGCAACCATCGCTATGACGAGTTAGCGTGCATGACCCCAGCAGACCCCTGTTCCCGTACGCACCCAGCAGAGGTGGGGAAAGGTAGCCTATGCTAGCGTTCCAGCAGGGGTGCCAGTACCGGAAGCCGGACGGCGGGCTGTGCGGCGCCACCCCGCTGCGCGGCGGCACGTTCTGCTTCTGGCACGACCCTGAGCACGAGCAGGAGGCCAGAGATGCCCGCCGTCTTGGCGGCCAGCGCCGCAAGCGGGCGGGACACTCCGGGGCGTCTTCGACGTCGGGGACTTCACCTCGGTGCCCAGCATCAGGCGGGTGCTGCAGATCGCCACGCTGGACTGCCTGTCGCTGGAGAACTCCATCGCACGCAACCGCACCCTGGGCATGCTCGCCCTGGCGCTCGCCAAGCTGCTGGAGGTGGGGACGGCATCGACCCAGCGCCGGCCGCGGTGCGCCGCAAGCTGGTGGAGCTGCGGCCCAGGGTATGGGCGCTGGCCACGAAGACTGGCGCCAAGCTCAGCGAGACGGCGGCCCCCGACCTCGTCGAAGAGCTTCACGCGTGGATGCAGCGGGCGTGCAGCTTCCTGGCGTGGGCACCGCCCGAGACGCCGCAGAAAGGCAGGAGCCGGTGAGCCTGAACCCCAAGCGCCTCGACCACCTGGAGACCTCGCTGACGCCGCTAGAGGCGGTGCTGCTGTGGCTGGCGGAGGCGCACGCCCACCCCTCGCTCACCGCGTACATGCTGACGCTGAAGGGCCAGCCACTGGCGGCGTACCCGCTGGTGTGGCTGCCCGACCTGGTGGAGCCGGGCGTGCGCGCCGCCCACAAGGGGGAGCCGCGGAGCGACGTGGACCATGCGGTGTTCGAGGCCAAGCGCGACCTGGCGTTCCTGTTCCACCTGGTGATGCAGGGCAACGCCGTGTGGTTCGAGAAGGAGCGGGCACTCTCGCTTGGCTACCTGCTGGTGGTCGAGAAGCTGGCCCGGCTCACGGAGTGGGCACCGCGCAAGCTGACGGTACACCAGGGGAAGGACCGGGAGGACTACCTGCAGATGGCGGCGCGGTTCGCCGACCTCATCAACAGCCTCCACGGCGAGCTGCTGGTGCTGGACGCGGCCCTCGCGGCGGTCGGATGCCGCCGCGGAGACCCCGGCACTGGCGAAGCAGCGGCGGTACCGGGCGCTCACGGCGGCCGAGCTGTTGAAGGCGAGCGAAGGTGCGGTGGCCACGATGACCGCGTGCGTGGTGGACCGGGCTGAGGGGCACTGAGCACCGAAAGTGATAGCGGTCACTCGCCTGTTCGATCCGCCAGCGCCTTGTGCCCACAACCCTGCCGGTGCGATGGTCCCCGCAGTGGGCGGCGCAGTGGTATCCCATGGTTCCCCGCTCCGCAGCAGACGCTGGGTGTCTTAATTCTTGTTCGTTCGAGGTGTTCATGAAGTGTGTAAAGCTGTTCGCGGTGGTTCTCACGCTGCTGACGGGCATCGTTGCCGGTTGGCTATCCATCATGCAGGCAACTCCCGTCGGAGCGTCTGGCCCCACCAGCCTGGGGCGAACCCCCTGGCAGATGTACCGCCCGTCCCCCATCACTGGCCTGGGGCCGTTCTCCCAGCACGGCCAGGTCAGTGAATATGCCAGCGCTCCCGCAGTGCCGGACGCTAATGCTGCTTCCTGGGGTCCAGCCCCCAACGGCAGCACGATCGGCTTCAGCGTCCCCTCGCGGCTGTCGCAGTGCTGGACCCAACTGGACTTCGCCTTCTTCCAGACCCTGGTCGATATCCCCACCGGCACCACCCTGAGCTCCTTCACCATTGCGTTCTGCGGTATGGACGACGGGGCTCGGGTGAGCATCTACAACTCCGCCAACCCGAGCGGCCTCGTCATCCCCGGGAGCTACGTGTTCCTAGGGGGCAGCGGGACAACCAATCTGGCAACTTACGTCGTAGCTGGCGAGACCAACCGGGTGGTCGTCACCCAGGTGGACGATTGCCCAACCGGCAACAATCTGCAGTCCGCGACGGTCGTATTGAACGGCACGGTGGTGGTCGCCAATCAGGCGCCCACGCTGAGCGCGAGCACTGCCACGGTCGCAGTGAACGAGGGGCAACCGGCCTCGAACACCGGCAGCTACAGCGATCCGGACACCGGCGATAGCGTCACGCTGACCGCCTCCCGCGGCGCCGTCAGTAAGACCGGGACCAACAGCGGCTCCTGGACCTGGTCGCTCGCGACGACCGATGGTCCGGCCCAGAGTGGACCGGTCACCGTGACTGCAGACGACGGCCACGGCCATCAGGTCGCCACGTCCTTTACGCTGACGGTCAACAACGTGGCACCCAGCCTGAGCGTGAATGTGGGCGCGACCAACTCCGTGTACTACGTGGACTGGACCGCGGCCAGCCCCGGCGGCGGCACCGCTTCGGGCGTCATCAACCTACCCGATGGCTCCGCCGTCAACGTCACCTTCGACGCGCTAAACCCCGACAGCACCCACAGTTCCTTCTTCGGAGCACAGACCAGTGGCGGTACCAACTTCTGGAGCCCGTCCACGCCGTATGTCAGCACCGAGGTGCCGAATGCCCCGCCGACTACCGACATCCTGCAACTCAGCGGCGGCAACGCCACCCGGTACCGGGTCACGCTCTCACAGCCCATCGTCGACCCCATCATGGCCATCGTGAGCCTGGGTTCCGCCGGCAACACCATGTCCTACAATTTCGATTCCCCTTCACGATCGTGAGCCAGGGAGTCGGCTTCTGGGGCGGCTGCTCCACCTGTCTGGTGCAACTCCCCAACAATGTGCTGCAAGGTACGGAGGGGCACGGAACCATCAAGTTTCTCGGTACCTTCTCCACGTTCTCGTGGACCGTGCCGAATCCAGAGGTGTGGCACGGCTTCACCTTTGCTATCCGCACCACCGGCCTGCTGGGCAACACCAGCGTGAACGAAGGCGACACGGCCACCAACAGCGGCGCCTGGGCCGACCCCGGCGTGAATGACAACGTGGCGCTGTCGGCCTCGGTCGGCACGGTGACCAAGAACGCCAACGGCACCTGGAACTGGTCGCTCAACACCACTGACGGCCCGGCGCAGAGCCAGACCGTCACCATTACCGCCACCGATAAGGACGGCGCCGCCACCAGCAAGACCTTCCCCATCGTGGTGAAGAACGTGGCTCCCACCGCCAGCTTCAGTACCAGCGGGCCTGTGGACGAGGGCAGCAGCTTCACGCTGATGCTGTCCAACGGTGCCGACGCCTCGAGCGTGGAGCCGGAAGCCTGCAGTACGCCTTCGACTGTGGCAGCGGCTACGGTGCGCTGGGCTCCGCCACCACCGCCACCTGCGCCACCACCGACAACGGCACCCGCACCGTCAAGGGCAAGGTGCAGGACAAGGACGGCGGTGTCGCTGAGTACACCGGCACGGTGCTGGTGAACAATGTGGCCCCCAGCGTCACGGCTGGCGCCGACACGACCATCAACCAAAACGACACCCTCGCCCGTAACGGCAGCTTCACCGACCCGGCCACCAGCGATACCTGGACCGCCACCGTGAACTACGGCGACGGCGGCGGCGCCACTTCGCTGACGCTGGCAGGCGATCACTCCTTTGGTCTCAGTCACATGTACACCGCGCTCGGCACCTTCACGGTTACGGTGCAGGTGCTCGACGACGACGGTGGAGCCGGAACAGCGACCTTCAACGTGACCGTGAAGGACGTGACGCCACCCGCGGTGGTGTGCGGCACGGCGGACGGCCAGTGGCACGGGGCAGACGTGAGCATTGCCTGCACCGCCACCGATGCGGGCTCAGGCCTGGCGAACCCCGCCGACGCTAGCTTCGCGCTGAGCACCAATGTCACCGCCGGCAGCGAGACGGCCAACGCCAGCACCGGCAGCCGCCAGGTGTGCGACGTGGCCGGCAACTGCGTCACCGCTGGCGCTATCGCCGGCAACCAGGTGGATTAAGAAGGCGCCGGTTGCGGTGCCCAGCGCCAGCCCGGCCGCCAACGGTGCGGGCTGGAACAGCACCGACGTGACGGTGACCTGGAACTGGAGTGACGGCGGCGCGGGTGTCGACCCCGCCACCTGCGCCACCAGTTCGACATCGAGTGCCAGACCAGCATCAGAGTACGAGCGTTGCACCACTAGTGTCAGGTCCGGGATAGAATCATGAACCCGCCGCAGCCTCGCTAGCTCGCGTCAGCGGCCTGCGCCACACGGTTGATGACCGCCTCGTTGCCCAGATTTGGGGGCCACAAACGGCATCCCCGCAGGTGCGGTAGACTTCTTCCGCGTGGGTTTCCAGCGAGGTGACCGCTGGTACCGATGCTGATACCACTGGGCATCTAACCCTAATGCGCAGGGAGGCGCACCGAGAAACGAGGCGTCCATGGGCACTCCGCCGCTGCTTGGCGAACGTTGGGAGAACGCGCTGGCTTACGCCAGCCGTGCGCATGCGATGCAAGTTCGCAAAGGCACAGCTATCCCCTACGTGAGCCATCTGTTGAGCGTGTCGGCCCTCGTGCTCGAGCACGGAGGCGACGATGAGCAGGCAATCGCGGCACTGCTGCACGATGCGGTTGAGGACCAGGGTGGTGCACCCAGGTTGGCGGACATCCGTCAGCGCTTCGGGGAGCGTGTGGCCGGCATTGTGGAGGCTTGCACGGATACCGATGTGATTCCTAAGCCGCCGTGGCGTGAGCGTAAGCAGACCTACCTCGACCACTTGCCGCGGGTTGCGCCCGAGGCCCTACTCGTTTCGATGGCGGACAAGTTGCACAACTTGCGATGTATCCTCGCCGACTATCGTGTGACGGGCGAAGTCCTCTGGGAACGCTTCACCGGCGAGCGCGAGGGCACCCTGTGGTACTACCGCAGCCTGACGGACGTTTACCGAGCAGTCGTACCGGGGCGAATGTCGCGGGAATTAGACCGGACATTGGCTGAACTTGAGCGCCTGGTCCGCGAAGGGCCAGCGTTAGGCTAGCCCGGTAAACGCAAGTCAGCCTCCCAACCCCATGGCTTGCCGCGCTATGTTCCAAGGCCAGTTCCTCAATGTCGCGGAGGCATAGGCGCCGCGGGGTGAGGATGCCGTGACCGAGCGGGCTTACACAAAGAGACGTTCCCGAGACACAACCGGCGTTCACGGCACTCTTCGATCTACGCTATGGGGTGACCGGGAGGGGGCGAAATTATGGATTTGGCATGGGTGTTTCTTACCTCGTTCGTGTTCTCGGCGTGTATCGGTCTTTGGTACCACAGTAAGGGCGGCAACTGGTTCGCAGGTTTCGCCTGTAGACGGAGACCGCGTGGTAAAGGCGCTGGAACGAACGCACTGGTGTTGCTCCTGAACCCAAGAATGCCAGCGCGCGCGAATCTACGAAGTATTGGCATTGGTGTCAAGACCCAAGTGACACCGGTCACGCCAAAAGTGGTGAGGGAACGGGCCGCTGCGGGTCGAGCTATAGGGCCAACGCCAGGTTAATCCGTGCCTGGAATGTCCTGCGACCCCTGCCTCGTATCGTCGGGGAACGTGGGGCAACGCACCGGGAACGAGCAAGCATAAAATCATTGCATACGCGATCACCTTCTTCGTGGTGCGGTCCTTGTAGCGGCCCCGCCGTTCGCCAATGACCTCCAAATGCTCCAGGAGCAGCACCCGCGCCCAGACCCGCTGACGTTCACGCTGACGTTCGGCCGCACTGCGAGGGTCAAGGCCAATGGCGCGAATGAGGTCATCGATGGAGAACGCGACGTTCGCCCGCTGCGATGCCAGCGCGGTGCCGATCATCACGTGCAGTTGCAACACGCCGGTGAGCCCGCCCAGGCTGTGCAACTCCACACGCAGAGCATCAAGCGTCAGCGGCAACCGCAGCAGGTCGAGCATCGGCTCCCCCACCAGCCGCACGCTGTGCTGGTTGCGTTCGCCACGCTCGTAGATCATCGCAAGGTCATCCGTGGCGAACCGCCAATGCCGCCCGGTCGTGCCATCCGCCGCCGCCTGGGCAGCCACATGGATCTCCGGCGCCGTCTGCTGCGCGATCTCGGGCGCAGGCCGGTCGACCGCAGGGGTGACGGGTGGCAGGGAGCCGTGCGTGGTCACGAGGATCGGTCAGGCTCCCCGTTCCAACCGCTCGACCGAGAAGGCCTGATCACCCACCCGCAGCGCCGTCAGCTCGGCGAAGATGCGGGCGGCCGCCTCGCCCGCCTCACCATCGGTCCGCAGCACACAGCTGCCGCCGTCCTCCGCCACCAGGTACCCGGTCTCCAGCCGCAGCCGGGGCCGCCCGAACACGCACCCGGCGACGAACAGGGCGAAGGTGAGGTCGCCCTCCACCGCCTCCTTCTCGTGCGCCCCGCCAAACGTGAACCGCATCGCAGTCGTCATTGATCACCTCCTCCTAGCCCATATGCAGTCCGGGCCAGAAGTGTCGGCGATCAGTCCAACCAATTTCTGAGGCCTTCATCGGCGAAGGCGGTGGCGATAGTCTTCAGGTCGTCGTAGAGGGACGCCCGTGGCCGGCCGAGTTCACGGTTCAGCTCGGCCATGGTCATGTCGTGCCACCGCCCTTCCACCATCGTGCCCAACGAGCAGGAGGTGGCGGTGGTCAACGCCGCCTTCGACCTGTACCTGGAGACGGGCTCATTGCGGGGACTGCCGACGCCCTCAATGGCCGGGGCTACCGCACCAAGCGGTATTCGTCACGCCGGGAGAAGCTGCACGAGGGCCGGGAGTTTCTGCTGCAGGACCTGCACGCATCCTCAAGAACCGCGTCTACATCGCCGAGAAGCTGGTGAACAAGCGCTACGGCGGGGAGATGGTGGTGCCCGCCGTGTGGCCCGCCATTGTCGACCGTGAGAAGTTCGAGGCGGTGCAGCGCCTGCTGGCCAACAACGGCTACACCAACCGCAACGACGCCAAGGAGACCAAGCACGTCCATGTGCTGAGCCAGGGCCTGCTGGTGTGCGGCCACCTGCGGCGCGGCCATGAACGGCCGCAGCGGTACCGGCCGCCTCGGGAAGCGCTACTTCTACTACATCTGCCAGAACAAGGACTGCGGGCTGCGGGTCAGCGCCGGCGAGGTCGAGGACGCGCTGATCGAGCAGATCGGGGCGCTGGCCCAGCAAGACGGCATCCTGGCCAAGGTGGTGGAACAGACCAACCGAGGCATTGGAAAGCAGGTGCCCGACCTGAAGCAGCAGCACCGGGCGCTGGAGCGGCAACTCGCCGAGGTGAAGGCCGCGGCCGCCAAACTGCTGGACGAGTGGCAGGGCCAGAGCGAGGCGCAGGGCCGGGCCTTCATCAACGACCGGCTGGCGGAGCTTGGCCAGCGGCGGCAGGAACTCGAGAGCGGCTTGAAGGCGGTCGAGACGCAGATCGCCGGGGCAACCGACCACGCAGTGCACACGGAGCAGATGCGGGCTGCGCTCCAGAACATGCAGTCCATCTACGCCGAACTGCAACCCTACGAGCGCCGGGAGTTGGTGCGGCTGGTCATCCACAAGGTGGAACTGCACGCCCGCGAGCTGGTGCTCGAGATCGACGGAGGCGTCTGCACCGCGATGGGTGAGACGCCTCTGGTTGCGGGGGCTATCGGTGGGGTGGTTCGTCAGGCACCGGAGTGGCTCCCCGAGCGTGTCCCTCAGAGCGTGCTGCGATGGGTCGCGCAGGCGCGGCTGCCGAGCGTGGTGGAGTGGTTTCAGGAGTTGCGGGCGGCGGCCGGAGGCTTAGGCGGGTTGGGGGCGAGTGACTGGCCGGCACTGACTCGGTCGGGGCTCGCTCAATGGTTCGGAGTGTCGCGGGCGGCGGTGTCGCAGGCGCTAGGGTAGAGCATCGCCGCGAATGGGCCCGTGCTGGAGTGGCGGCCCATCCCGCTGGGCATCACGCGAGCAGCCGGTCGCCGGCCAGACCGCAGTCATGCTAGCACCGCTTTGGGAAGGGTGGACAGACATCCCGAGGGAAGCGACGAGTGGTTAGGATGATGTCGCATAAGGAAAAGGCCCGCTTCGGTAGCGGGCCCTTTCACTGCCTTAGGGCGCGCGGTTCAGTCTTCCCAAGGCCCCGTTATCGTGTGAGGGCTGCCCGGATAGGCTGGGTCGTCAATAGTAGTTTGGAACGGTGGGAACAGAATGTCGAGGTCGATGTGAGGGCCCGGAGGGCGCTCGAGTGATGCAATGCGTTGATTCAGTTCCTTCTGCTGTTCGATCAACTGCTTCACGAACGCCACGATTTTGGGGTCTCCACCCCCTACGGACTCCAGCACGGCGAGGTCGGCGGTCCCAACGGGGCTGTCATGGCTCGAGCCGGCGGACCCACCATGCCACTCGCCGGGCGGGTTGTACCAGACCAACGGGTGCAATGCATCGGTAAACGTCACCGTGAGCTCACCACTTGCGTGGGTGTGACGGATGCCCTTCTCCCCCCAAGAGAGGTTCGCCTGTACCAACACCTGGTCATTCCAGAAAAGGGTGAACACCTTGCGCTTGTAGTCGCCAGGGACGGTCATGCGCCGCCATCCCTGCTGCAGCTCCGGTACCGTATAGGGGCTGGTCCTGCCGGTGGGGGTGAACGATGTGTAGTCTTTCATAAGCTCCCTTTCATGCGTTTTTGACCTATCGTGCAGTCGCTCGGCGGTCACGCCCTGGTCACACCCACGGCGTGGAGCCAAGGCGCCTTCAGTTCCACGGACCTACTTATCCAACCAGGCGTAGGCGTCATCCTCGCCGATCGCGAAGTGCGGCGCGTAGTTCTTCACATACGGCTGCGCAAACACCACCTTGGCGGCGAATGTGCCTCCGGGGTTCCACGCCATGTCGTTGATGCGCTTGACTACCGCACGTTGCGCATCACGACGCTTCCCAGGGTCGGCCTCGCGCCGCTGCGCAACAACCAACTTGTCCAGGTCGGGATCTTTGATGACGGACCAGTTCTGCGGTGATTCACTGTAGTAGCTGTACTGGAGCCCGTCAAAGTCGGCGTCGTTAATCCCACCATCGCCCTGAGGAACCATGTCGAAGTCACCGACGTACAGCTTGGCCCGGTTCTGCTCTCGGGGCAGCACGACGAACGTGATGTCAATGCCGATGCGCTTCATCTGCGCTTGGATCAGTTGCTCGGCCACACCTGTCCCACTCAGCGGCATCATGGTGAGTTTCAACCCGCCGCCATAGCCCGCGTCCGCCAGCAACCGCTTCGCCTGCTCGGGGTCAAACTTCAGCATCTCGTGCGCTTCCGCATCGGTGAACAATCCGGGGAAGGAGCCGGTGAGCCCCCAAGCACCCTTGCCGCCGCTCCACACCGTGTTGTACTCGTCCTTATCGAATCCAAGGGAAATCGCCTTCCGCACCCGGATGTCCTGCAGCGGAAGCGATTTCTGCGATAAGAAGAGGTTGCGGGGGCTGGGGTTGAGGTTGACCACCATCACAGCCGCCGGGTTAGCCTTCTGGACGTCGACCGCAGAGAGGTAGTTTCCCGCGATCGGGAGGATATCGACCTGCTTCACCAGGAAGGCCGCCTGCCGCGTGCTGTCGTCAGGAATGATGAGGCGCCGGATGCTATCGAGGTACGGCTTAGGACCCCAGTAGTTCGCATTCTTGGTAAACACCCAGCGATTGTCTTTTTGCGAGTTCTGCAGGTCGAGCGTATAGGGACCACTGCCGATGAGTCGTTTTGACAGATTCCCATCAGCTTCGAAGACCTCCCGCGCCGCGATGGGCATCCATTGGGAGGCCGAGTAGTTGGGGAACGGGGCAAACGCTTCCTTGAAGCGCACCCGTACGGTGTACGGGTCAGGGGTATCGATGCCCTCAAGCCCCTCGTACAGCGGGGCCATTTGGCTCGGGGGAAGCTTCTTGTCCTTCATCTCGCCGGTGCGCGAGTAGTACTCCATGCTCCACTTAACGTCCGCGGCCGTGAGCTCCCGGCCGTTCACCGGCGGGATGTCAGCGAACTTGGCGCCACGATGCAGGTAGTAGGTGAAGGCCCGTCCATCCGTGGAGACTTCCCAGCGTTCGGCCAAGCGGGGTTGCAGTATCTGGCTCACGAAACCGGCCCCCGGCCCGCGCTTGAACCGCAGGAGGGTGTCGTACACCAAGCCGTGGTCGCGCGAGTTCTCAATGGTTTTGCCCTGATTGCTCAGGTCAAAATCGGTGAGGTCATCGCCCACGGTGTTCAAGACGCCACCCGACTTTGGCGCGGCAGTGTCAGCCGCCGCGGGGGCCGTGGTGGCCTGACTCGGGAGGTTGGCGCTGCAGGCCACCAGGCTGACGCTTAGGAGGGCTATCGCGAGTGGCGGTGATGCGTTCATGGGTGACCATCCCCTTCTAGTCTCGTGGTGAGACGCCGATCTCCTTCGCTGAGGAGCAGTACTGCCGTTCCGAAGTTCTCCCCTGTGGGCCATCCCCTAAGCAACGCCCTTGAGACGGACGCTCGAAACCAACCGTCGGGTGTTATCCAGCGCCGTCCGGTTCCCGCACGGCGGTCGCTGCTAGTTGGGCTTCCTCGATCCGGCGGTGGAGTTCGGCGATGAGGGGTATGGCAGGGCCGTACCGGTCGGTATCGCGCAGAGCGCCTTCTGCGTGCATCCGGAAGGCGGCGTTGCTGCTGGTGCGCCCCGGCGCCGCTTGGCGCGTCTCCCAGTCGGGACTGGTCTGCCGGTACGAGGCACTATGACGCTCGACCCAATCCGGGGCCGTCCAATCGATGGGCGGTTCGCCACTGCCGTGGAGGATGTCAGGCATCTGCGCCGGATCACGGAAAACGTTCATAGGGTCCTTGCCGGCCTCGACTAGCGAGATCTGTTCGTTCAATTGACGCCGGAGGAAGATGACCGGCACATCGGTTCGGCCCAGCTTCTCTTTGGACCGGTCCGTGAGCGGGCCCTGCGACCACCAGGCGATCATGTCTCCATTCGTTATTGAGTCGAGAATCGGCTTGCCCGCCTCATCATAAATCGGCACCGCGTACCAGGGGACACTGTCCTGGTGCGGGGCTTCCAGTCCGGGAGGTGCGGCGTAGCAGGTGTAGGTCATGTGATAGGTGTGGGTGTCGTCGATGGGCACGCGGATCTGAAACTCGCTGCGGGGCGACCCCGCCACACCGACCTGGGTGTAGAAGGGGAATACCACCGTCGAATGCCGGCTGCGGTAGTCACGGTCGGCGCCAAGGGCCTTCGAGTAGATGACCCCCTTCTCCATTCCGTACTTGGTCGGGTTCGCGTACAGGCCCTGCACGCCGACCCCGTTCTTGATGAAGGCGTTGATGCCTGCGCGTAACTCAGTCTCCATCCGCTCCGGTGGAGCCCCCATCTTCTCGAGGGCATACTTGAAGAGGTGGCCGTGCAGCCAGACACCGTGCAGTGGGTCGCCCGTGTTCTCGTGACACTGCAACCAGTTGCAATTGAGCATGACCGTGCCGATCTGGCGCACCGCATTGGGCCACACGTACAAATCCCACCGCGGGAGTACCGGCGCCGGCAGCGGGCCCATGTAGGCGAACACCAGCCCCCCAAGCTCCTGGACTGGATAAGCGACTATGCGCAACCGTTCCTTGAAAGTGCTTTCCTGCGCCTCCAAAGGCGTATCCAGGCAACTGCCGTCAGCGCCGTAGAGCCACCCGTGATAGGGGCAGCGCAGACCATCCGTATCCGGAATGCCCCACTGCATGTCCACAGCGCGATGCAGGCACCGCTCACCGATCAGGCCAAAGTTCCCTGTGGTGTCCCGGTACGCCGTCAGGTCCTCGCCGAGTAGGCGCACCTTCTGGACGGGGTCGTCATCGAACTTCGCGGTGGGGAGGAAGGGAATCCAGTAGCGCCGCATCAATTCGCCGCACGGCGTCCCGGGGCCCACGCGGGCGATCCGGTCATTCATCTCGGCACTAAGCATGGTGGCGACCTCCACATGGCGCTGTGAGTGGTGCGAGCTCCAGGAGAATGGGCACCCGGCGCGACTGGCTACACGCTAAGTATTGGCAGGTGGCATGTCAAGCCGCCATGCGATTGGCGCAGCACGACAGCCCGCACAAACCCGATCCCGAGGTGGCGGACACAGCCTACAACCAAACGATCGCCGCTGACACGATCTCGTATTCACTCACCTAGAATGTTACCGAAGGGCTAGGGTTCACTCACACAGGAATGTTACTGAGGGGGCGAGCCTACGTGGAGCGGATGACGGTGAATGAACGAC
>Ga0082335_1004087_pt1 | contig 22683 bp, 19 predicted proteins | sample Subgrocontami58m_FD_72375 | JGI IMG/M metagenome (GOLD analysis project Ga0082335, IMG submission 72375) | Subsurface groundwater microbial communities from S. Glens Falls, New York, USA - GMW37 contaminated, 5.8 m (SPADES assembly) (version 2) ...
CTGGGCGCAAGGCCGGCGGGCGCTTGCCGAGCTGCAGCGCGAGCCGCAAGCCGGCTGGCATGCGCCGGCGGCCGACGCGCCCGCTAGCCAGGCGGCTCAGGCGCATGGCGACGCAACGCGAGCCGCCGCCGCTCTGCCCGACGAGGCGCCGGCAATGCTGCGCCAGCAGATCGAGACCCTCGAGAACCGCCAGCTCGCTTGGCAGGGCCCGGTCTGGCCGAACCAGAACGCCTCGCTCACCATCACGGAGGAAGATCCGCAGCCCGGCCACGAGACGGAAGCGCCGCCGTGGCGAACGAGCCTCGCCCTCGCGCTGCCGCGTCTGGGGGACATTCGCGCCGAACTCGTTGCGCGGGGCGCGACGCTCAGCATATCGATGGCCTGCGACAATGCCGAATCCGCGCGCGTCCTCGATTCCGGGCTGCCGGGACTGGACGCCGGGCTGCGCGCCGCCGGCCTCGAGCCGATCGCACTCAAGGTAACCTCCGATGGCTAATCTGCGCCAGGCTGCGGCCGCCCTGCGCTATCGCGAAGGCATGCGCGCGCCCGTGCTCGTGGCCAAGGGGCGCGGTCTGGTGGCCGAGCAGATCGTGCGCCGCGCCAAGGAAGCGGGCGTCTACGTTCACGAATCGGCGGAGCTGGTCGGGCTGCTGATGCAGGTCGATCTGGACGAGCGAATTCCGCCGTCGCTCTACCGCGCCGTGGCCGAACTGCTGGTCTGGATCTACCGGCTCGAGCACGGCGGCGCGTCTCCACCCTTGCCTCAGCCGGACGAACGATGGCTCAAGATACGCAACTAGACCCCGGCCAGGACGCCGAGGAGCGCTTCACGCTGCGCTCGCGCCCCGAGATCGTTTCGGTGCTGCGCGGATTGCAGAGGCGGCACGCGATGATCACGATCTATTTCGACCAGGGCCGCGAATTCATCCTCACGAGCCTGCTGGCGATCAATCCGGACTTCCAGGAACTGGTGCTGGATCTCGGACCCGACGCGCGCGCCAACAACCTGCTGCTGAAAGCGACGCGACTGGAAGTCGTGAGCTTCGAGGGCAGAGTCAAGGTGCAGTTCGGCGCCAACCGGGCCGAAGCCACGGTGTACGAAGGACGCCCCGCGTTTCGCATGCGCATGCCCTCCTCCCTCGTTCGGCTGCAACGGCGCGAGTTCTACCGTGCGGAGGTTCCGAACGATCGTCCGATCAAGGCCTATCTGCAGCTGCGCAGGGATCGCCCCGACGAGTTGCTCGAGGCGCGCCTGCTCGATATCAGCTGCGGCGGCATCGCATTGCTTTCCACCGAAAACGGCGAGCCGCTCAAGAGCGGCCGTGTCTATCCGGCGTGCAGCATCAATCTTCCGGGAATCGGCACGGTCTCCGCGCCGGTCGAAATATGCAACACCGGCGACATCTCCTGGAACGGCGGCAAGCCGAACCAGCGCCTGGGTTGCCGGTTCGTCGATCCGTCCGGCCAGATGCAGACGATGATCCAGCGCTATATCAACAACGTAGAGCGCGCGCGGCATCGGGCCAAGCGCTAGCTGCAACCCGGCGCGTCTGGCGTCCTGCGTCATGCCGAACCTGTCGCCCTCGCCGGTGGCGACTCTCCGAAGGACTTCCGCCAAGTCAATACGCGGAAATGCCGATTCTTTGTTGCGTAATCCGCCCTAAGGAAAGCCGGCGGCGTCCTTAGAATGACGGCGTCGCCTATCTTTCAGAAGGCCGGGAATCCGGAATTCCCTGCCAGGCCTCGAATCGGCCGCACATCCGGACGCTACGCGAAAAGATACTCATGACCAGGAGCAAAGCGCGCCCCGTCTTTCGCCAGCACACGCAAGCCAGGCCGCCACGGGCTTCGGCTGTCGCGCTCAAGCTGGAGCAGGCGCTCGACCTCCATCGGCGCGGACAACTGGCGCAGGCTGTGTCCCTGTATCGAGACATACTCGGGCAGGCACCCAATCACTTCGATGCGCTGCATCTCCTGGGCGTGGCGGAATCCCAGGCGGGTCGTCACGAGCATGCGGCGCAATCGATCACCCGGGCGCTGAAGGTGAGCCCGGGGTCCGCATTGGCGCATTCGAACCTTGGCAATGCCTTGCTCGCCCTTGCGCGGCCGGGAGACGCGCTTGCGAGCTACGACCGCGCGCTTGCGATCGAGCCCCGCAATGCCGACGCGTGGAACAACCGTGGCAGCGCCCTGCTGGGCCTCGGACGGATGGAGGACGCGCTCGCGAGCTTCGACCAGGCGTTCGCCGTCAGGCCTGATTACGCAGAGGCCCTCTACAATCGCGGCAATGCCCTGCTCGGTCTCAAGCGAACCGAGGAGGCACTTGAGAGCTACGACCGTTCACTTGCGATCAGGCCGGATTTCGCGGAAGCACTCATGAACCGCGGCGGTGTCCTGCAGGCGCTCTCGCGACCCATGGACGCGCTCGCAAGCTTCGATCGGGCGCTCGCCATCCATCCGGGCTACGCGGAAGCGCACTACAACCGCGGCAACGCATTGATGTACCTCTACCGGTACGAGGAGGCGTTTGCCAGCTACGACAGGGCCGTCACGATCAATCCGGCGCATGCGGATGCGCAGTGCGGCCGAGGCCTTGCCCTCATGAATCTCATGCGGCAGGAAGAGGCGCTCGCGAGCCTGAACCGTGCGCTCGCCCTCAAGCCGGCCTTTCCGGAAGCACTACTCAATCGCGGCAACGCCCTGCAGGCGCTCCAGCGGCACGAGGAGGCGCTGGAGAGTTTCGACAAGGCGCTGGAGATCAAGCCGGACTTCGCCGACGCACTCGCCAACCGCGCCACTCTCCTGCTGAACATGCAGCGGTACGATGAGGCCGTCGCCAGCTGCGAAAGAGCCCTGGCGATCGATCCCGCACATGCCATTGCGCAGTCGAACCGGATATATTTTCTCGATTTCGTGCCGGGACTCGGTGTTGCCGAACACCAGGCGGCACGGCAAAGCTGGTACCGGGCGCGTGCGCAGGATCTGTGGACGGGAGTCCCGCCGCAGGTCGAGGACCCTGACCCGCGGCGGCGGCTCGTCGTGGGATACGTGTCGGCGGACTTCGGTCAGCACTCGGCTGCGGCATGCTTCGGGCCGGTGCTCAAGCATCACGACCGCTCGAATTTCGAGATCGTATGCTACTCAGGCGTCCTTCGCGAGGATGAAAGGACCGGCGAGTTCCGGCAGCTTGCCGGAAAATGGAGAACGATATTCGGACTGTCGGACGAAGCGCTGGCCGATCAGGTACGCGCCGACGGGATCGACATCCTGGTGGATCTGTCCGGACACACGGCAGGAAACAGACTGCTGGCCTTCGCGCGCAAGCCCGCGCCGATCCAGGTGACCGCATGGGGATCCGGAACAGGTACCGGTCTTCCCGCCATCGACTACCTGTTTTCCGATCCGGTGGCGATACCGGCGGCGGTGCGACCGCTGTTCGCGGAGACCGTGTACGACCTGCCTTGCCTGATCACGTTTGACGCGCCTGCGTATGCGCCGCCGGTGGCGCAGTTGCCGGCGCGATCGCGCGGATGCGTGACCTTCGGCTGCCTGAACCGGTTCGGCAAGGTTTCGCCGGCCGTGCTGGCACTGTGGGCGCGGATCGTTCAGGCCGTGCCGGGGTCGCGCCTGCTGCTCAAGGACAGGGCTCTGAACGACGTTGCCGTGCAGGCGCGCGTCGGGCAGGCATTGGCTCGACACGGCGTTGATGCCGGGCGCATCGAGCTGCGCGGTGGAAGCAGTCACCGGGAGCATCTGGCAACTTACGGCGAAGTGGACATTGCACTGGATCCATTCCCGCTGAACGGCGGCATCAGCACCTGGGAATCGCTGTGGATGGGCGTGCCGGTGGTGGCGAAGCTGGGCGACAGCGTGCCCAGCCGCATTTCCGGGGCGATTCTTCATGGCGTCGGCCTGAGCGAATGGGTGGCCAGGGACGACGAGCACTATGTCGCCCTGGCGACAGGACACGCGGGCGATCTCGAGGCGCTGGCGCAGTTGCGCAGCGAGAGCCGCGCCCGAATCATCGCCTCCGGGGCGGGCAACCCGGAGCGGTACACCCGGGCGGTGGAGCAGGCCTACCGGACCATGTGGCAAAGGCGCCTGACAGCCGCGCATTGAATGCGCACCGCCAGGGGAAACCCTGGCGGCCGCTGACGCATCACGGGCCCTCGCGTTCAAACGATCCGGGTGAAGCCGAGGTATTGCTGGCCCATGCCCCACAATTTCCTGAACTTGTCGAAGTGGGCGGTGCCGGTCCGCAAATAGCCCAGGAATTCCGCAATCGACTCGGCGGTCTCGGTCATCGCCAGCGCGACGAAGATCCCGCGCAAGGCCTCAAGACTGGCTTCGCACTCGCCAACGATGCGTGCGCGTTCCCCGGGGCTGGCCTGCAACCGGTTCGCCGCGACATACAGGGCCTGGCACAAGGTCTCGAGCTCTGAATACAGATCGGCGCCGACGGCAATCTTCGAGTGGAGGTAGCGGACGTCGATGAATCGCGCGAGCGACTCTCGGTAGGCGCGCAAAGCGTTGTCGTTGATCGAAATCCCCTCGGGCCGGTCCTTGTACCACCGATAGTCGGTCACGAAGATCGGGGACGATCCCAGAAACTCCAGGGCGCTTTCCGCCTCGTAGAGCGCCTCCTCGAACGTGAACAGCTTCCTGCCGTAGAACGGCTGCAGAACGTTGTCCTGCATCCAGTCGTCGATGGGCCTGTTCGCGCCCGGAAGCGTCGCGAGGTGACTGCCCAGTTCGCCCCGCAGGCGATCCAGTTTCGCTGCCGGCGCGTCGATTCCATCGGTTTCGATGGTCGCAAATATGCGCCGCAGGGTTTCAGGGAGGCAGGTTGCGGCGGATGTGGTCGTGATGACCAGCGCGCCGCCCCTGCAAACGAACGACGCAATGCGCCTGAATACGCCGGCGGGATCGGCCTGAAACGGAACCAGGCCCTCGGCCAGCACCAGATCGAAGCGGAAGTCCGAACGGTAGTCCTCGATCATCGAGTGGCAAAGCCTGCAGTCGGTCTCCGGGTCGAGGTACGCCTGCAGCAGCGCTTCGGTACGGGCGAGCCCGACGGCATTGCCTTCGACGAGCTCGTATCGGCGCGGACCCAGGGACGCGACATAGATGCTGTTGTGGCCGCTTCCCGGGCCGAATTCGAGTACGTTCGAGAGATGGATGAATCTCTCCGTGATCCCGAGGGACTGGTATAGCAGGCGTCTCTTCCTGAAATGATATTCGATGCCCCGAAGATCTTGCGAGACCGGGGAGATGGCGTTGCTCGAATAATATTCGACGAATCCCCTGACTTGGACTGCAGGCATGTGCTGATTCATCCTTCAATTCACTCCGTAAGATATGCGCGTCGCGGGCAGGCCGCGATACTCGCGCCGTGCCGCCAGCAAGCTCTCCATGGTCCCGACATCCCGGTGGTAGGTCCCGTTGTGAAAGGTATTGATGCGCCCCAGGAAGCGCGGGAGCACCTCGGTGCTGAAATCGATGACTTCCCTCCCCAGGCCCGCCATGAAATCGATCACGACCGGCGAAACGATGTAGACGGCCGCGTTGGCGAGATCCCCGGGCGGTTCGCTCGCCTTTTCGTGAAACGCCCGCACCACGCCTCTGCCGTCGAGTTCCACGATGCCGCAGGATTCCGGCGCATCGGTGCGAAAGGTCATCATCGTGATTTCGATACCGCTGTCCCTGGAGAGAAATCTGTCGACGAACGCGCGCGGATCGAACGAGGACAGATTGTCCGCGTGCACGAGCATCCCCGGCTCCTTCCCGAAGAAGGCCCGGTTCCTGAGCAGCGTTCCTCCGGTGCCGAGCAGGCTTTCCTCGTAGACGCTCGTGACCCGCGCAGGGTAGCGGCGCGATTCGATATGCGCTCTGACGGTGTCCGCCAGGTAATGGAGATTGACGAGGATATCGACAATACCGCCCCCGGCGAGCAGCTCGATCCAGTGATCGAGCAGCGGCCGGCCATCGATCTCGACCAGGCACTTCGGCACGGAGTCGGTCAGGGGGCGCAGACGCGTGCCGAGCCCGGCGGCAAGCAATAGGGCGCGCATGCTCATGCAGCCGGCAGTTTGCCGTTCTTCCTGATTTCGACCAGCAGCTCGCTGGCGCTGAGCGGGACGTTTCCGATTCTTCCGACCTGGCACGCCGCCGCCAGCGACCCCAGGTACAGGCTCTCCCAGATGGAACGCCCGACCGCCATCGCCATGGCGGTGCAGACAAGCAGCGAGTCCCCGGCGCCGGCCGTGTCCTTGGGCGAGGTATTGAGGGCTTTGAGCCGGTCCGTGAGCCACCTTCCTTCCTCGGCCATCTTGGCGAGGATCAGCAGGCCCTCCGCGCCGAGGGTGATCACGACATTTTCCGCGTTTGCGCGCTGCCTCAGATTCTCGGCAAGCACGACCAGCCCGTCCTCGTAGTTGCCAAGCGCAATCCGGGCCTCGCGCTCGGTCGGCGTGAGGAGCGCCGCACCCTTGAACCGCGACACGTCCCCGGTCTGCGACGACGACTGGCTGTCCGCGACCATCATGATCTTGCGCCGTTCGCATTCGTTCGAGATTTCGTCGACCAGGTCCTGAGCCAATACGCCGTAGTTGAAGTCCGAGAAGATGACCAGATCGGCGCCGCCGAGCGCGTCGTGAATGCGGTCGCGCGCCTGCTGCTGGATTGCACGGCTGATCTTGTGCTGGCGCAGATGGCTGACGCGGAGCAGGGTCTTGTTTCCGGCGCGGTAGCGCTGCTTGAGCGTGGTCGGTCGGCTGTCGTCCAGGATCAGCTTCGAACTGACGCCGCAGGAGTGGAGCTTTTCGGCAACGTATCGCCCGGTTTCGTCGTTGCCGGTCACGGACACGAATTCCACCGATCGAGCGCCAAGATTGCGCGCGTGCGCGGCGACGATCGCGGCCCCGCCGACGAACATTTCGCTCATGATCGGCGTTACGACGATGGTCGGATCTTCCTGCGACATGCCGAGCGGGTCGCACTGGATATACTCGTCCACGATCGTATCGCCGATCACGCACACCTTCAGGGAGCGCATCTGGTCGAAGGCGGACTCCAGGCCCGAGACGCTGAACCCATGGCGCTGGATGAACTCGTCCGGCCGGACGATCGAGGAGTGGTTGATGAGCTCGGATTCGTTGCGGATGAGCTCGAGCGAGGAGAACGTGGTGTCTCCGGAGCCGAACAGCAATTGACCGCCGTAGGACTGGAGAATCGGCAGTTCCGGGTTGGCGCGCGCCTCGTGCTCCCGTCCCTTCACGACGACCGACGGGCGCAGCCTGGCGACGAAGTCCTCCGGCTTGTCGTCCAGGACGAAGGCGAAGTTGACCCAGCTGATCGCCGATACGCCTTCCAGGCGCAGATCCTGGTTCAACTGGGCGTTCACGGCGAGCCGGTCGCTCAGTACACCGACGATCAGGAGGTCGCCGCACTCGGCCGCAAAGCGCAGCAGCCGCAGGTGGCCCGGATGCACGATGTTGAAGGTGCCGGACACGAACACCGTGCGCCCGCTCCTTCCCGTGTGAGCGTGGATTGCGTCCACTGCAGCCGCGGATTCCAGTTGAAGCGTCATGGTCGGTAGTTGGCTGGAGTTGGTTCGCCGGCGCCGGACCGGACGAAAGGAGTGCCGCGTCCTCTCGCCGGGGCCGCGAACGGCTCGGCGGGCGGAAGCAGCCATGTCGCGCAATGGCCGATCAACCGCGCATGAAGCGCGCGCGCGGTGGCCGGGGTGAGGGCCAGATAGGCCACGGCATCGTCCGGAACATCGGACGGAGCGAGGATGGGACGCCCGAGGTGGGTCTTGCCGATCCGGCTCGGGTCCTCGTCGACGAAGAATTCCACGCGCTCGCCCAATCGGGAAGCAAGCCAGGTCCCGGAAATCGAAGTGCCGAATACGCCGAAACGTCGATTCGCGCGGGCCGCCTCGCGGGCGGCCTCGGTGAAGCGCTCGAGCCATGCGAGCGTGGCCCCGAGCCTGGCCCATCCGCGCGGAGCAAACGGTCCCGCGACGCCCTGCTCCGGCGTTGCGTCCTCCGATGACCTGGCCGCGGCCGAGATCTCGCGCCCGACCCAGTCCGTTGCGATCGCGACGGGGGACAGTCCGGCCCCCTCGAGAAGCATGCCCAGCGTGGCGGGCGAGAAATGCATCATATGGTCGGCGACGAGGATATCGAACGGATTCTCCTCGGCGTTGCACACCTCGATGAACAGCATTCCGCCCCGCGCCAGGCGCATGCTCAATTCGCGCAGCACGTCGGCGGGATCGATGAAATGTTCCAGCGAGTGGATCATGGTGACCAGCTCGTAGCGCGACCGGACCTGCCCGATCGGCCCCGTGTGGAGGCGGCGAAAGCCCGGCACGCTGCGCAGCGTGTCGAGGTTGTGATCGTCCAGCTCGTAACCGTCCAGGTGCCACGCGGGACGTTTCGCGGAAAGTGCGCGCAGGGTGACGCCCGACCCGCAGCCGACGTCCAGCAGGGCGCCGGATTGCGCCAGCGCGAACCGTTCGCTCAGGCGATCGGCCAGGATATCGCTCCTGCGCCGCGGCGTGCCGGTGGCGCGATCGAACGAGATCTGCTCGTTGCCGGCTCCCTGGTAGTAGGCCTGGTAGCGGCTGTAGATCTGCGTGATCTCCGCACGCCAGATCGCGCTCGGCAGCTTCTGCACGGCGCCGCAGTCCTGGCACTGGGCAAGCTCGCCTCCGGCCGGAAACGGCCTGCAGTCCGACGTGATCCGGGGCAGGCGCGAGTACGCCGGCACGAGCTGGAGCCCGCCGCCATGGCAGACAAGACAGCGCGGGATGTCGCGATGATCGGTCATGCCCGAGCCGCCTCCCGGTAACGCTCGTGCACGAGCGATGCGACGGCTCGATCAAGCGGCTGGGGCAGGATGCCCAGTCTTGCCGTCGTTACCGCCATCCCCAGCGCGGGATGCACCGGCCGGAACAGCGGAACGATGCCGTGATCGGCGGCGGTGACCGGCGCGACCAGCGACTCGGGCGCCCGAAGGCGTTCCGCGAGCGTGCGTGCCAGATCCGCGTATGTCCATTCCCTCTCGCCGGAGAAGTGGAAGATCCCGCCCAGACGACGCCGCGCCACCGCGAGCAGCGAATCCACGGCGTACTCGACCGATACGGGCGACAACGCCAGATCGGAGAAGGCTTCGATCCGTTTGCCCGTTTCGAGCGCCTCGACGATGCGCGCGATGACGGGCACTCCCGGCGCGACGACTTTCGAGAGCCTGCAGATGGCGACTTGCCCGCGCCCGTCGTCGAGTTCGAGCAGGCGCGCTTCGACTTCCGCCTTCTGACGGCCGTACTCGGTCGTCGCGCAACTGGGCGCGTTTTCCGCCGGATACGCCTGGGTTCCGTCGAACACGGCGCTGGTCGACAGGTACTGGACGAACGTGCCGCGCTCGAGCAACCGCTCCGCGACGCGCAGCGTGTTGGTCACGTTCACCCGCCGCGTCTCGACCGGCCGGGCTTCGCAGGCCTGCATTTCGGTCACCGCGGCGCAGACGAAGGCGCTGCGCACCGGCTGCGGCAGCAATAGATTCGGTGTCGCCGCGGACAGGTCGAGGCGGACCCGTCGCGGGCCTTCCGCCGGCTCGCGTCGCGAGGTGCCCCAGACGGTATCTCCGGCATCCGTGAGCCGCGCGAGCAACGCGCGGCCGAGCAGGCCGTCGCTGCCGATCACCAGTGAGTTGTCTTCGCGTGACATGGTCGGGCGTATTCGTTGCGGTTCCGACGGCCCTAGGCTCGCCGCCCGCAGCACAGGCCGAGCAGGTAGTGGGCCATCGGGTAGTAGCCGGTGTGAACCACCTCGTCATTCATCGAGAAGACGAAGACGTTGTGGAAATACTCGAGCAGGAACGCCTTGAGCGCGTCGCCGGACTTGCAATTGACGTGGCCCTCCTTGCTTTGAGGAGACGCGTATGTCTGGGATTCCAGCGAGGGGATTCCGATGATAGCGACGCCGTTCGGGTCGAGCGGCGCCAGCGTGTTGCGCATGAACCGGTCCTCGCTTTCCGGGGCGATGTGTTCGAGGACGTCGAGGCAATAGACCGCATCGAACGCGCCGGCGACCGGATCGGCCAGCATGTCGTGCACGGCGAGATCGAGCGGCCAGTGCGGATTTCGCCGCGACTTGGCATCCTCGATGAACACCGGGTCGAGATCGACCGCGGTCACGCGGTCCACTTCCTGCTGTACCAGGCGCGTCCCGAAGGCGTCCGCACAGCCGACTTCCAGGACGTTCCGCCTGCCGCTCAGCATTTTCGCGACGAACTTGTAGCGTGCGAGCGTGAACAGCGCCCGCCTGGGATCCTGATTCCAGGATACGTTCGCCATCAAGCCCATCCGGGAAACGCCGTGCTTGTCCTTGACGTCGAAGACGAGGCCGTACTGGGGTTCCTTGGTCCTGGGATGCTGGCTCATTGCATTTCGCCCATGGTGGTGGATGGCATCCGTGCCGATGCTCAGGCCTGGATCAGGCAGCGCCCCGCGGCGCGGCCCGACCGCATTTCGTCGATGGCGGCATTGATGTCCGCGAGCGGGTAGATTCCGGTCACGAGGCACTCGAGAGACAGGCGCCCTGCCCGCTGCAGGCTCATATAGCGCGGGATGTCCTCGTGCGGCACGGCTTCCCCGCCATGGGAGCCGGAGAGCACCTTGCCGAAGTGCAGCGGCAGCGAATACACGGAGATGTCGTTGCCCTTGCGCGGCACGCCCACCAGAGTCACCCGGCCCTGCGGCTTGGTCAGCCGGTAACCGAGTTCGATGACCGCCGGCACGCCGGTGTTGTCGATGAAGCTGTCCAGGCCCTGGTCGCCAGCGATCGCCTTGAGTGCTGCTTCCGCATCCTGCGTCTGCGCGTTGACGCAATGGGTTGCCCCGAGAGTGGCCGCCAGCGCAAGACGGTTGTCGTACCGATCGACCGCGATGATCGGGTAGGCGCCGGAGAGATTCGCCGCCTGGATGATGTTGAGACCGACGCCGCCGGCGCCGTAGACCGCCACGGATTCGCCGATCCGCAGACAGGCGTTGTTCGTCACCACTCCGAATCCCGTCGTCACCGCGCAGCCGAACAGCGCGGCGATGCGCATATCGCTGTCCGCAGGGATGGCCGTGACGCGATTCTCGGACACGACCGCATACTCGTTGAACGTCGTGATCCAGCCCGCGTTTACCTTGCGGCCATTCCAGCGGTATGCCGGCGGCAGCGACTCGACCCCAAGTCCCTTGCGCCAGTGCAGCACCACCTTGTCGCCGGGTTTGACGTTGCGCACGCCAGGTCCGGTTTCGAGCACGGTCCCCGAGCCTTCGTGCCCGAGCAGGTGGGGCAGGTATTTGTCCTCGCCTTTCGCGCCGTCGATCTCGCCCAGCTGCGAACCGCAGATTCCGCTGTATTGGACCTTGACCAGCACCTGTCCGACGTCGAGCGCGTCGGGCAATCCGACTTCCGCGACGACGAGCGGCGACTTCAGCGCGGTGAGGAGAGCGGCCTTCATGGAGCGGGGGCGCATCATCGCATCCTCATTCGAAGTAGATGAAGGAATGATCGCCGGTATACCCGGTCTGCCTGAACCACCACTCCCATTCCTGCGGCGTGCAGAATGCTTCGCAGGTCACCTGCCAGTACAGCAGGTTCGCCTTCTCGGCCTCGTTGCGGTAGGACTCGACGCAGACGTACTTGTGCCGCCTGCCGACGCGCTCGATCTCGCGCAGCGCCCGGTCCAGGTCGTAGTTGTGGAGGTTGTGCAGGGTATTGAGCGAATAGACGAGATCGAAATGCCTGTCCGGGTAGGGCAGCGAGTTGGCGTTCGCGACCTGCAGCCGGTCCTTGATCTCCTCCTTGGCGTTCTCGATGGCGTATTCGGACACGTCGATGCCGTGGATTTCCACGCCAGGCACGACCTTGGTGAAGTCGTACAGCAGAAAGCCCTTGCCGCAGCCGACATCGAGGATCCTGTCCCCCGGCTTGATGCCATAGTGCTCGGCCATCGCCCGAGCCACACGTTCCCAGCGGCCTTCCATATAGCGATAGCCGCCGTAGTTGATGCGCCGGTCGCCGTCCCAATAGTCGTAGGCCCATTTCTTGGCGAGTTCCGCGGCCCTGGCCTTCGGATACTCGGGATCGTTCACGCGCGCCAGGTAGTCGCGCTTGGTGCTCTTGTGAACGCCGGATATGAAATCGATATAGGCCATGGTCGTGCCGCTATCCTTCAGGTGATCGTCTCGAGCGCGCCGCGCGCCTTGTCGAGCTGGATTTGCTTGCGGGTCGTCGCATCGATAGCCGGGTCGGCAAACCGGCGTCGCTGGAATGGCCCCGGCAGGAAGTCGTTCATCATGATGCAGCACCATTTCATCCGGAATACCGGAAGCAGGAGCCGCGCGCGCCGGGCCAGACGATCCGCGTCGGGGGAATAGGACAGTGCCGACGCCAGGAAACCGTCGAAGTAATCCAGGGGCACCGGCACGGAAGGCTGGGAAAAGAAATCGCACAGCGCCTTGGCCGGATCGTCCCAGCCAGCGTACTCGAAATCGATGAACACGATCTTTCCCGTGGGCATCTCGATGGCGTTGTGAAACCCGAAATCCGACGCCGAGAGGCAGCGCTCGTCTGCCGTGAGCGTCGCCTGCAGGTCCAGCCCGAGCCCCGCGCATTGCCCGCGCACGCGTTCGCGAATGTCCACCCAGCGCTCGCGCAGATCGGATCCGAGCGCCATGGCCTGCTCGTCCACGCACGAGGACACGGGAATCGCAGCCAGCCGATCGACGCGGTCCTCCACGAGCTGCAGCTGCTCCGCAATACCGAAGCGCGCCTCCGACGCATCCGGCAGCGCCGCCGCGAGCCTTCGCGTATTCGAATCGTTCAAACGCCGGAAGAAGCCGAGCGCCTGCGCGACCTGTGCGTCGCCGACTTCCCCGGGACGGGGCTTGCGTCCCTCGACGAACTCGTAGAGGGCGATTCCGCTGCGGTCGTCCCGGTTGAGGGGGGCCGGAACGCAGTCGATGCCCGCCTTCGACACACATTCGAGAAAGGCATACTCGGTGCCCAGTCGGTCCCGGTCGTCCGACCCCTGCCTGAAGTACTGTTTTGCGACCACGCGGCGTCCACCGGCGCTCACGCGCAGGACACGGTTGTTTCCCCCCGACGCGCAAGGCTCGACCTGCATCCCGGCCGCATCGATGCCCGCGCCCGCCAGCAGCGCCGCGATCTCCCGCTTCAGGATCGCTTCTTCCATAGACCCTCGATATGCCGCCTGAGCGCTTCCCAGGAACGGAATGCAGGCATCCGACCGTCGGGAGGAAGCGCGCCGTCGCAGTCGAACAGCAGCCTCGCGGTGCGTGCCGGAAATCCGTCCGCCAGCAGGATTTCCGGAAGGTCATCGATGAAGCAGTCGAGGCCGAGCGCGGCGATCCGCGCGATCTTCTCCTCTGCAGTCAGTTCGAAGTGGACGGCGGCATCCCTGATCAGCGGTTTGCCAGAGCGCTTCAGGAACTTGCTGACCCAGCCGCGCGCGGCCTCGTGCAGGTCGTAGGCCTGCCCGGCATAAGGATGGCGGGACTTGTGACTGACAATGGCAAGATCGATTCCCTGTACGCATGCCCATTCGAAGAACGTGACGGCGCCCGGGTAGGCGATCGCCTCGTGCATGCGCGCCCCGTAGACGTAACCCTGCATTTCCGTCCATACGTCTTCCCTGCCGGTCCTGCGCAGGTGGTCGCGCACGCAGAGCTTGGTCGCAGGCAGGCTTTCCGGAATGCAGCGCCGCTCGAGCGCGACCTTGTGGAACAGCGCGTCGTAGCTGACGATGGTGTTGTCGAAGTCGACGCCGATGCGCATGATCGCTATCGTTGAGCCCGAACTTCTTCTAGTGCGCCCGCAGCCGCGCGAGCCCCGCCGATACCGTTTCGGCGATGTTCCCCGCGGTCAGCCCGAATTTGTTGCGTGCGTAGTCCTGGGAACCCACCTCGTGCATGAATACGTCTTCGGTTCCGAAACACATCAGGCGGCCCGTCGGCGCATGCTGCCTCGCCAGCCACTCGGCGATACTGCCGCCTAGGCCGCCAAGAAGGCTGTGCTCCTCCACCGCCGCGACCAGCGGATAGCGGTCGAAAATATGCGTCAGCCGATCGGTATCCAGAGGCTTGAGGGTGTGAAAGCTCTCCACGCGTGCCGACAGTCCCTGGTCCCTCAGGCTGTCCGCGGCAGCCAGTACGACCGGCATCATGTTTCCGATGCTGATGAGGCAGACGTCATCGCCCTCGCGTACGGTGATCGCCTTGCCCAAGCGGAAAACGGGCAGCCCCTTGTGAATGACCGGTTCGCCTTTCTTGCCGATGCGCATATACGTCGGCCTGTCCTGCTGCAGCGCCGCGCGCAGGCCGAGCCGGAGCTCGACCTCGTCGCACGGTGCGAGAACGTTCATCTCCGGGAGCGAACGCAGCAACGCGAGGTCCTCCAGGGAATGGTGGGTGGGGCCGAGCTCCGCGTAGGAAAGACCCGCGCCGGTGCCGACGATGACGACGGGCGCCTTGTGATAGCAGACATCCACGCGGATCTGTTCGAAGCAGCGCGTGGTCGTGAAGGGCGCAATGGTGTAGATCACGGGACGCAGCCCCGACAGTGCCATGCCTGCGGCGACGCTCATCATGTTGGCTTCGGCGACGCCGCAGTTGAGGAAACGGTCCGGCGCAAGCTGCTTGAACCTGTCGAACAGCTTGTTGCCGATATCGCCGGACAGCAACACGATGTTTGGATCGCGTGCGCCCTGGCGGGTGATTTCGTCGGCGAAGGCGTTTCTCATGCGCGGATCCCCAGCTCCAGTCTTGCCGCGGCGACCTCGGCTGCCGACGGAATGCGGTAATGCCAATTGTTGTCGTCCTCCATGAACGACACGCCCTTGCCCTTCACCGTGTGCGCGACGATGGCAACGGGCCTGCCGCTCCCGTCGGGAACCTGGCGCAGGCACTTGATCAATTCACCCATGTCGTGGCCGTCGACTTCGCGGGCGCTCCAGCCGAACGCCCGCCATTTGTCCGGCAGCGGGTTCAGGGCCATCACTTGCTCGCTGCGCCCGGTCGCCTGCCAGCGGTTGAAGTCGATGATCACCGCGAGGTTGGCGACCTTGTGCGAAGCCGCGAGCATCGCCGCCTCCCAGACCGATCCCTCATTGCACTCGCCGTCGCTCACCAGCGCAAACACCCGGTGGTGCCGGTTGTGGATGCGACCGGCCAGGGCCATGCCCAGGCCCATCGGAAAACCGTGCCCGAGAGAGCCGGTCGCAGCCTCGATTCCGGGGAGATGCGAGGGGGTCGGCGGATGTTCGGCGAACACGCCTCCGTCCTCTCCATAGTTCTGCAGCAGCGCTTCGGGGTAGTAGCCTCGCAGTGCCAGCACCTGGAAGAGTGCGGGTGCCGCGTGTCCCTTGCTCAGAATGAAGCGGTCGCGGGCCACGTCGGTCGGACGTGCAGGATCGATGTGCAGGATTTCGAAGTACAGCGCAACCAGGATATCGATGCAGGACAGGCACGAGCCCAGATGGGGAGTGCCGCTCCTGTGCGAGGTCTCGACCACCCGGGCGCGGATGACGCGGGCCGTGTCCTCGAGTTGCGAAACGCGCTCCATCGGTCCGGCCGGGCGCAGGTCAAGGCTTGTGAACATAGTCGTACGGAAGCCCTTTCAGCTCGGAAAAATATCTGTCCACCCAGTCGATCGTCTCGGCTACGCCCTCCTCCAGGCTGATGCGATCGCACCAGCCAAGCTGGGCCCTCAACTTGCCGCTGTCGAGAAGGTAGGCCGCGTCCTTGCCCAGACGTTCACCCGCGACCTCGACGTGGTCATCGAAGCGCACCTTCATGCGCGTGCAGATCATCTCCACGAGGTTGCGCACGCTGATTACGCGCGTCGTCGAGATGTGGTAAGCCTCCCCCGGCGTGCCCTCGCGCATGATCCGCGCGGTCGCGTCCGAGACATCGCGAATGTGGATGAACGAACGCTCGGAACGGCCGCCGCCGTGCAGCTGCAGCTTGCGGCCGAGGAGGACGAACAGGATCGTCCTCGGGATGATCCTGAAGAGTTGCTGGCCGGGGCCGAAAACGTTGGCGGCCCGCGTGAACACGACCGGAAAGCGATAGGCCGAAAAGAACGTCCTGAGGCTCATGTCGGCGGCCGCGCGCGACACCGCATAGGGCGTGCTCGGATTGAACGGCGCATTCTCGTCGATGAAGCCGCCGGTGCTGCCGTACACCTCGGGCGTGGTGACGTGCACGTACTTCCGCAGGAAGTCGCATTGCCGCAGCCGGTCGTGCAGGCGCACGCTCGAAACGGCGTTGGTCATGAACCAGTGGTCCGGATTCTTCCAGCTCTCCGCGACCATGCTCTGTGCGGCGAAGTTGACGATGAACTCCGGCCGCTCGCGCCGGATGAGATTCATCAGCGGATCGAGGTCGCGGTTGAGGTCGCACTGGTGGAACTGGAACGCTCCCGGATGCGTCTTCCACTTATAGGGCAGGAATGCCGCATGCGGCTCGGGCGAACGGCTGCAGCCGATCACCGGGTGTCCCAGAGCGAGCAGGAAATCGACGAAGCTCGCGCCGGAGAACGAGTTGCTGCCCAGTACCAGGACCTTTTCCGGGTGCGCCATTTACCGGCTCCCTCCGGGAGGATTCTGGCGGAGCCATTGCATGACCATGTGTCCGACGGCCAGTTGCATGTCTTCGGCGATCTGCATGTCGTCGATGGCGAAATGAATCGCCACGTCCGCGATCGACCGCGCCCTGCCTCCGTCGTAGCCGAGGACGGCATAGGTGCGCATTCCGCTGCGGGCAGCCTGCTCCAGGGCCTTGAGGATGTTGGGGGAATTTCCGCTTCCCGACAAGGCGATCAGGACCTCGCCCGCTCGTGCCTGGACCGCGAGCTGGTAAGAGAAGATCTCGTCGTAACCGACGTCGTTCGCCAGGCAGGTCAGCACCGAAACGTTGGCGGGCAGCGCGGTGACGCGAAGCCCCTGGCCCGCCGTCTTCGAGACCCCATACAGAAAGTCGTTGGCAAGGTGCATCGCGTTGCCCGCGCTGCCGCCGTTGCCGCAGATGAAGACCTGGCGCCCGGTAGCCCAGCAGTCGCGCAGCTCCCTCGCGAGCGAGGCGACGCCGGACCAGTCGGCAGCGTCCAATACCCGCTGCAGGCGCGAAGCGTAGGCCGCGAATGCGATGCCCGGCAGGGATTCCGGCGCGTTCAATTGGCAACCCCGCGCTGCATCCATTTCAGGTTGTGGAAGCGCTCTTCGTCCTTCAGTTCCCCGATGCGGAACCGGTGCACCAGTTCGCGGATCGCGTCGTCGACCGATTTCCGGGGCCGAAACCCCGTCGCCAGCAGCCGGTCGGAGTTGACGCGGTAGGAACGCGGGTCGTTCGACGCGGTCACCGTGATCTTCGCGGGCGCATGCTCCACCACGCGCTCCGCGATATCCATGATCGAGATGTTCTCGAAGCCCGCGTTGTAGATGCCGCGGTGCTCCGGGTGATCGAGCATGAACAGGTACAGGTCGGTGATGTCGTCGATGTGGATGTTGGGCCGGGTCTGATCGCCGCCGAAGACCGTGATGTGTTCCCGGGTGAGCGCCTGCATGGTGAGCATGTTCACCGACACGTCCAGGCGCATGCGCGGCGAGTATCCGCACACGGTGGCGGGCCGGACGATCTGCACCACCATCTGGTCGGCGTAGCTGAGCAGCACGCGTTCGGCCACCATCTTGGTCTTGTTGTATTCGGAGATGGGCTTCAGCTCCAGGTCCTCGGTGACCTGCGGTTCTTCCTTTACCCCATAGACGCTGCCTGAGGACGCGTAGACGAATTGCCTGACACCTTCGCGCACGGCCTTGTCGGCGAGCTGCATGGTCGCAAGGCAGCTTATTTCCCAGGTCAGCTTGGGATCGAGGTCGCCGCATGGGTCGTTCGCCACCGACGACAGGTGAATGATGGCGTCGACTCCATCGAGCTTGCATTCCTCGATCTTGCGCACGTCTCCGCGCACGATGGTGAGCCGGGGATGCGGCTTGAGGAAGTTGCCGAACCACATGATGTCGAAGGCGAGCACTTCATGGCCGGCCGCGAGCAGTTTTGGAACCAGGACCGAGCCCTTGTAGCCGCAGGCGCCGGTGACGAATATCTTCATGGCTGTTGATCTCCCGCCGAGAGCGAGGAAGTGCGCGACCGATCGAGGAAGTCGCACCACATTTTCCGGTAGGCCGCCTCGACCGCCCGGGTATATCTGTCGAGGTCTCCGGCCGGCGACGCGGTGATGCGTGCGCGCATCCCGCGGCGATGCTGCGCGAGCGCCTGCAGATCGGTCGCCTGCCTTACCGCCAGCGCAACGTATTCGTCGTCTCCGTCCGCGACCCACTCGGCCAGCCCGACCGCGTGCAGGATCGCCCCGGAGATGCGGCTCGCCACGCTGTCGCCCAGTTTCGCCACGACGGGCACGCCCATCCACAGCGATTCCCAGGTGCTCATGCCTCCGTTGTGCGGGAACGGATCGAGCGCGATATCGACGTCGTTGTAGGCGGCAATGTGATACTTGCGGCTGGTGCCGCCGCGCAACTCATAGCGCTCGGGGCCGATGCCCTGGCGGGCCAGCGTGTCCCTGACCTGCGCTTGCATGACGGGATTGTCGAGCCACGCATCCTTGAGCAGCAGCCGCGAGCCCGGTACCGCCTGGAGAATCCGCGCCCACGAGTCCAGCGCAGCCTGCGAAACCTTGTTGAACCGGTTCAGGCATCCGAAGGTGACGAACCCGCGCGACAGGGCCGGCAACGCCACCACCGGCGGCGCGTCGGCGGGGGGTTCGAACGTGATCAGGCTGGGCAGGTCGACAACGGTCTCCGCGAACAGCGGCCGCACCTCCGCAGGGATCGCCACCGGGTCGGAGAACAGGTAGTCGATGGCGGGGAGCCCGGTGCCGGTTGCCGATCCCCACGCGCTCACCTGGATCGGCGCGGGCTTGCGCGCGAAGGCCAGCAGCCTGTTGCCCGCCGAGTGTCCGGACAGATCCACGAGGATGTCGATTCCGTCGGCGCGGATCTGCTCTGCCAGTGCCTCGTCCGACAAGTCCGAGACGCAGCGCCACTTGTCGGCCCGCAGCCGGAACTCCTCGGTCAATGCGTCCTCGACTCTGACGCCGGAATAGCAGACCACCTGGAAGCGGGCCTGGTCGTGGCGCGTGAGCACCGGCCCGAAGCAGAACGCTGCCGAGTGCTTCTTGAAGTCCGCCGACACATATCCCACCACCAGGCGTCGCGACGCGTCCGCGACGTTCGCATACGGCTTGACTACGCTCGAAAGATTTCCCGGAAGCGACCGATACCAGCTTCGCCGCGCTTCCTGCTGCTCGGCAAATCCGTACCCCGGAACGAAATCGAGCGAGAAGATCCTGTTCGAACCGGCAAGCGCATGATCGGGCTCGATCGCCAGCGCTCTGTCGTAGCTGGCAATGCCTTCTTCGTAGCGCCGCAGTTCCACCAGCGCAACGCCACGATTGTAGAGAACGTCGACATAATCCGGCCTGATCGCCAGCGCCTTGTCGTAACTGGCCAGAGCCTCCTCGGATCGGTGCAGTTCCCTCAATACGTTGCCGCGGACCATGAGGGCTTCCACCAGATTCGGATTGACGGCGAGCGCGCGGTCCAGGCTCGCCAAGGCCTCCTCCCGCCGGTTCAACTCGATCAGCGCAAGGCCGCGATTGTGGAAGGCTTCGGCATAGGCCGGCCTGATCGCCAGCGCTCTTGCGTAGCTGGCGATCGCCTCCTCGTACCGGCGGAGGTCCTTCAGCGCGTTGCCCCGGTTGCAGAGCGCCTCGGCGAGGTCCGGTTTGATCGCCAGCGCCCTGTCGCAACTGGCCAGGGCCTCCTCGAAACGCTTCAGCTTTATCAGGAGATAGGCCAAATTGGTGTGCGCGGAATCGGATCGAGGGTTGATCTCGAGCGCTTTTGCGATCTTCAGCTGCGCTTCCTGATTGCGCCCTTGCTGCAGGTCAAGGGTCCCCAGGAGTTGCAGTGCATCGAAATTCCTGGGGTCCTTGCCCAGAATGTCGCGGTACAGGATCTCAGCCTCCACGAGGCACCCTTTCCGATGCAACGCGAGGGCCCGCTCCAGCTCGTCGCCGATCATTGCTGCCGGAATGGGTTCGGGCAGCTTCAATCGAAGGCCTCGGTCCACATCCGCTTCAGCTCGCGAAAAGGCCCGCATCGACGAAGCCGGTCCGGACGGTTCCTCCCGCTCATCCGGCGGGGTCGCGCGCCTGCCGTCGAGGAAGGCACGCCACATATTCCGGTATGCCGCCTCGACCGCGCGCGTATACGCGTCGAGGTTTCCGGCCGGAGACGCGGCGATGCGTGCGCGCATCCCGCGGCGAAGCTCCGCCAGGGCCTGCAGATCGGCCGCATGCCTTACCGCCAGCGCGGCGTATTCCTCGTCGCCGTCCGTGACCCACTCAGCCAGGTCGATGGCGTGGAGGATCGCCCCGGAGATGCGGCTCGGCACGCTATTGCCCAGCTTCGCCACCACCGGCACACCCATCCACAGCGCCTCCCAGGTGCTCATTCCCCCGTTGAGCGGGAACGGATCCAACGCGATGTCGACGTCACTGTAGGCGGCAAGGTGATCCTTGCGGGACGTGCGACCGCGCACCTCGATCCGCTCGGCGCCGATGCCGTGCCTGGCAAGCGTGTCCCTGACCCGCGCCTGCATGACGGGATTGTCGAGCGCCATGTCTTTGACCAGCAGCCGCGATTCCGGCACCGCGCGAAGAATCCGCGCCCATAGTTCCAGAGCGGCCTGCGAGACCTTGTTGAACCGGTTCAGGCATCCGAAGGTGACGAACCCGCGCGACAAGGCCGGCAACTCCGCCACCGGCGGCGCATCCGCGGGCGGTTCGATCGTGATCAGGCTGGGCAGGTCGACAACGGTCTCGGCGAACAGCGACCGCACCTCCGCAGGGATCGCCACCGGGTCGGAGAACAGGTAGTCGATGGCAGGCAGCCCGGTGCCGGTCGCGTGGCCCCACGCAGTGACCTGGATGGGCGCAGGCTTGCGCGCGAAAACCATCAGCCGGTTTCCCGCCGTGTGTCCGGAGAGATCCACCAGGATATCGATCCCGTCGGCGCGGATCTGCTCTGCCAGTGCCTCATCCGACAAGTCCGAAACGGACCGCCACTTGTCGGCCAGTTGCCGAAACTCCTCGGTTATCGAATCCTCCAGCTTGACGCTGGAATAGCATATGACCTGGAAATACGCACGGTCATGACGTTTGAGCACCGGTCCGAAGCACGACGAAGCCGAGTGCTGCCTGAAGTCTGCGGACACATAGCCCACGACGAGGGGTCGCGACGGGTCCGCGACGCCCGGATGTGGCGCGACCCTGCTGAAAAGGTGCTTTGGAAGCGCCTGATACCAATCTCGCCGCGCTTGCTGGTGCTCGGCGAATCCCAGCTCCGGAACGAAATCAAGTGAATAGAGTTTGTTCGATCCGGCGACAGGATGATCGGGCTTGATCGCCAGCGCTTTGTCATAACTCGCGATTCCTTCCTCGTACCGCAGCAACTCCATGAACGCAGCGCCACGGCTGCTCAGCACGTCGGTATGATCCGGCTTGATCGCCAGCGCCTGCTCGTAACTGGCCAGCGCCTCCTCGGTCCGATGGAGACTTCTCAAGGTATTGCCACGGACCATGAGGGCTTCCACGAAATTCGGCTTCATGACGAGAGCACCGTCCAGGCTCGCCAGGGCTTCCTCTGGCCGATACAGCTCGAACAGGGTGAGGCCGCGGTTATACAGCGCCTCGGCATAGTCGGGCTTCAGGGCCAACGCCCTGTCGTAGCAGCCCAATGCTTCCTCGTAGCGTCGAAGATCCTTCAGGACATTCCCGTAGGTCGAAAGCGCTTCCGGGAATTCCGGCTTGAGCGCGAGCGCGCGTGCGACGCTCACGAGCGCTTCCTTGGTCCGCTTGAGGTTGATCAACACTGCCCCGCGGTTGTGCAGCGCCTCGGGATAGTCCGGCCTGAGCGCCAACGCCTTCTCGTAGCTGACGAGCGCCTCTTCGTCACGGCCTAGATCTTTCAGCGCATTTCCGCGCGTGCACAGCGCATCGGTATGATCCGGCTTGATCGCCAGCGCCTTGTTGCAGCTCGCGAGCGCCTCTTTCGGGCGCCCGAGCACCCCCAGGACATGGCCCAGGTTGGCGTGCGCGCCATCGCACCGGGGGTTGATCCTGAGCGCATCGTTCAGCAGGCGATAGGCTTGCTCGAGGTGTCCCCGCTGGAGTTCTATCGCCCCGAGGAGCTGCAGCGCATCGAAATTCCTGGGGTGCTTCTTCAGGATCTCGCGATAGGCCGATTCGGCTTCGACAAGGTAGCCTTTTCGGTGCAATGCCAGTGCGCGTTCCAGCTTGTCGGCGGGCGATTGCTGCATCCTCGCCTGCTGCGGAATCTGAAACGCTTGTCGTGCTCCCGGCCTGCCCACCGTTCTTCCCTCCCAGCGTACCCGGCGACTACACCTGCATGTTCATGATGTCGTGATAGGCCGTGATGACCTTGTTCCTGACCTGGACCAGGAACTGGAGCGACAGCGAAGACTTCTGCAGCGCGACCATCGCCTCCTCCAGGCTCACC
>Ga0082335_1004089_pt1 | contig 22669 bp, 22 predicted proteins | sample Subgrocontami58m_FD_72375 | JGI IMG/M metagenome (GOLD analysis project Ga0082335, IMG submission 72375) | Subsurface groundwater microbial communities from S. Glens Falls, New York, USA - GMW37 contaminated, 5.8 m (SPADES assembly) (version 2) ...
GGGGGGGTGGGGGGGTGGGGCAAGGGGGATCGGAGCCCACGCCCCCTGGAGTGGCCGGGCCTGGATCCTGCGGGGGCTCGAGCCGATGAGCGTGCCCCAGCGGCACGCCCACCTCGAGCACCCGGTCACCGGCGAGCGCGTCCGCGCTCCGCTCCTGGAGGTTGTCGCTGCGCCCGCCTCCCCGCCGGGCCCGCCGCAACCCGCTGCCTGAGCGCGCGCCTGTCATCGTGGGACGAGGGCTAAGATGGGTGCAGGACAGCGCCTGATGCGCGAGATGGTCATCTACGGGGTCAGCTTCGACATGATCGGCAAGCAGCCGATCGTGCTGTTGAAGACCGCCGACGGCAACGAGTTCCTGCCGATCTGGATCGGTCACCCCGAGGCGGCCGCGATCCTCATGAAGCTACAGGGCTCCGCGCCCCCTCGGCCGATGACCCACGACCTCGTCAGTGACATGCTCGAGCACCTCGACGCCGAGGTCGTGAAGGTGACGGTCACCGAGCTGCGCGAGAACACGTTCTACGCGCTGATCACGCTGCGCCTGAACGGCTCCGAGATCGAGATCGACTCGCGGCCGTCCGACGCGATCGCGCTTGCGGTTCGCGCGGACGCGAAGATCTACGCCGCCGACGACGTGATCGCGGAATCGGCGATCGAGTTCGAGGGCGACGAGGTGGACGAGGAGCAGCTGATGCGGCGGCCTCCGCTCTCCGACCTCGACCCGGCCGAGTTCCGGAAGTTCCTCGACACCGTCACCCCCGAGGACTTCGCCGCCGCGGACGAGCCCGACGAAGACGAGGAGGATTAGCCCGCCGCGCCGCTCTCGCTGCGTGCGACCTCTCGCTTGGTGAGGTCGAGCACGGTCTGGTAGAGCTCGCGTAGCCCCTCCTCGGAGAGCGGGCCGCGGTTCGCCCGCATGAGGTACTGGAGTATCCACGCCTCGCGATCGGGATCGACGAAGGCGATTCCTCGCTCCGCCTTGACGCTCTTGATCCGCGCGACGAGCTCGAGGCGCCGGTTGAAGGTCTCGATCAGCTTGCGGTCGTTGTCCGAGACCTGCTCCCGGAGCTGCTCGATGCGGGGGTCGCTCTCCTGGCTCACTGGTGTCCTTCTCGGTCGGTGCCGGCGGAGACGTGAGCCTAGCCTGATGGACGGAGCTACGTATAGACGATGACCGTCGTGCCGGTCGGGTGGTCGGCGTACAACTCCGGCGCGATCCACATCGGCACGCGGACGCAGCCGTGAGAGGCGGGATACGGAGGGACCGACGGGTAGCCGTGCACGGCGAAGCCGCGCAGGAAGTAGAGCGGGTACCAGAGGACCGAGCTCCAGCCCGCGACCCGGCTGTACACGCGCCACGTACCGGCGGGCGTGTTGCCGGTCGCACCCGTCGAGACGTGCACGACGCGCACGACCTTGCCGGCGACGACGTCGAGCAGCACCTGCCGCGTCTTGTCCACCTCGAAGTGGCTGCCGGACGGGAAGCGCGGCGCGGGCGAGCCCGAGCCGAGCAGGCGTCGCCACAGCGCCGGATCGGCACGCCCCGTGCGCGGGAGCCCGTGCATCTTCTGGAAGGCGAGCACGGCGTCGCGGGTGTCGTCGCCGTACGTGCCGTCCACCCGGCGCAGCGCGTAGCTCCGGGCCGCGAGCAGCGCCTCGAGGGCTTGGACGCTCGAGCCCCGAGCGCCCACGCCGAGCGCCGGCAGCACGACCAGCGTCTCGAGGCGACGCTCGGCAGCTGCGAAGCCCGGCGCCGGATCGAGGCTGATAACGGCGCTCAGCTCGCCCGCGCGGTCGGTCGGCAAGGCGATGCGGGCGGTCCCGCCTGCGGTGGCGCGCTCGAGCACCTCTCTTCCGCCCCGGAGGATGCGGACGGCCAGCCGGCCCGCCTCCGGCGGCTCGACGCGTGCCGTGAGGACGAGCCGTGAGCCGAGCGCTCCCACCGGCATGAGCGACGCTGCCAGTCGCGGCCGGATCGCAACCGCCGCCTCGGGCGAGCTCGTCCCGCCGAATCGCGCCTGGAAGGCGCCGGGCGCGCGGGCGAGGACGCGCACCCGGAACGCGCCCCGGGCATCCGTGCGGGCCGTGGCGGCGTACGTGCGTCCGCGGTAGATCGCAATCCGTGCGCGCGCGACGGGCGGCCGCACGACACCTTCGAGCGTGACCGGCGTGCCGTACTGCGCCTCCCTCGGCGCCGTCAGAGCGAGCGTGCGCGGCTCGACGCGCACCGCCACCTGGGCCTGCTCGCTCTCTCCTTCCGCGGAGGTCGCCGTCACCGTGGCCGTCCAGCTCCCGGCGGCGTACACGTGAGTGGCCGTCGCCCCCTCGGCGCTGCGTCCGTCGCCGAAGTCCCAGCGGTACGACGCCGCCTCGCCGCTCGCGGTCAGCGTGACCCGTAGGGGCGCGGCGCCCCAAGGCGGCAGCGCCGTTGCGACCACGAGCGGGCCGCCTGCCCACGCGTCCGGGGTGAAGAGGAGCGCCACGACGAGGATGAGGCTGCGCTGCACCGCCCGAGGATAGCGGCCTCTCTACGTCGCGACGGCCGCGGCCAGGGTCATCCCGTTGAAGAGCGCGTGCACGGCGATCGCCGGATAGACGCTTTCCGTCCGCGCGCGCAGCCACGCGAGTGCGGAGCCGAAGAACCAGAGGATCGGGAGTCCGGCCAGGAGTCCGTGTGCGGCCGCGAAGGCGAGCCCCGTGAGGCCGATCGAGGCGAGGGGGCCGAAGCGCTCGAGCAGCGAGTAGCCGAGCCCCCGGTAGAACAGCTCCTCGGTGACGGGCGCGAGCACCGCGACGGCAAAGAAGCTGAACGCGAAGGCGCCCGCGCGCGTCGAATCCCAGCCGCTCGGCGTCAGTCCCTGCTCTTCCCCGGCGTGGAGAAAGCGTTCGAGCACGATCGCGACGACGAAGATCGCGACAAACGCTGCCGCGGCCGGCCCGGCCGCCCGCCACCTCCGTGCGGGCAGCCTCAGTGCGAAGAGCTCCCGTCCGGACGACCGTCTCGCGATCAGCAGCATGAGACCGCCGATCAGCCCGTACTGGACGAGCGCCGAGAAGCCGAAGGCGTACTGGAACACGATGTCCTCGGCCGGCTCGCCGCCGAAGATCCGGCCCGCGTAGCCGAGCGCTGCGAGCGCGAGCGCGAGGACGGCCCACTCGATCGCCCGCCGCGGCTCCGCTTCCGACGTTTGACCGGCCGTCACGAGAGGCCGATCATAGCCCCGCGGACTTTCCGGCCGTCCGGGAGGGAAAGCCGGTCTACCTCTGCCGGCAGCTCGGCGCATGGGCACGGGCTCGAGGAGGGACTCGCAGGCCGCTGCCGCTCTGAGGAACGGCAGCCCGCTCGTCGAAAGACGAGTGTCGTGATCTCGAATCGCCGACCGGCGTGGGCTAGCGCTAGCATCAGACGCGAGAGGACGCTCGCTCCCGAGGCTCTCGCATGACTCCGACCCGCCGGCCCGACCCCTTCGACGACGATCCCGTCGTCCGCCTGCGCCGCAAACGCCGGCGGGGGCGCGGCCGGCACCGCCGCAGCGCACTCGTCTCGGGCACACTCGCCGTCGCGCTCGTCTGCGGCATCGCCGCCGCCGCCGTCTCGGGCACGGTCGCCTTCAGCGCCTCCTGCGATCTCAACGCGCTGCGGCCGGTCGCGATCGGCGAGAACTCGTTCGTCTACGCGGCCGACGGCTCGTTGCTGGGAGCCATTCCGGCAGAGCGCAACCGGCAGCCGGTGGAGCTTGGCGAGATCAGCGAGTGGATGGCCAGGGCGACGGTCGCGATCGAGGACCGTCGCTTCTACGAGCACGGTGGCATCGACGCGGAGGGGATCGCCCGCGCGCTGTGGGCCGACGTGAAGGCGGGAAAGGTGGTCCAGGGCGGCTCGACGATCACGCAGCAGCTCGTCCGCAATCTCTACATCTCGCGGGAGCGAACGGTCCAGCGGAAGCTCAAGGAGGCCTGCCTCGCGGTAAAGCTGAACCGCGCCTGGTCGAAGGACAGGATCCTCGCCGGCTACATGAACCAGGTCTACTACGGGAGTCTCGCCTACGGAATCGAGGCGGCGGCGCAGACCTACTTCTCGAAGCACGCGAAGGAGCTGACGCTCGCCGAGGCGGCGCTGCTCGCAGGGCTGCCGCAGGCCCCGTCCGAGTACGACCCCTTCAACGCCTCCGAGAAGGCGATCGCGAGGCGCACGCAGGTGCTCGACGCGCTGCTCGAGAGCGGGGACATCACGAAGGCGCAGCGCGACGCGGCGTTCTCCGAGCCCGTCAGGTTGAAGCCGGGCAAGCTCTACACGCGCATCCGCGAGCCCTACTTCTTCAGCTTCGTCCGCGACCAGCTGATCGCGGAGTACGGCGCCGCGACGGTTCGCTCGGGCGGACTCAAGGTCTATACGACGATCGATCTGCGGCTGCAGAAGGCGGCGCAGGCGGCGATCCGCCGGACACTCGATCGCGGCGACGACCCCGCGGCGGCGCTCGTCTCGATCAATCCGGCCAACGGCGCCATTCGCGCCATGACGGCGGTCACGCCGGGGAGCAAGGGCAATCAGTTCAACCTCGCCTCCCAGGCGCGCCGGCAATCCGGCTCGACGTTCAAGACCTTCGTGCTGACGGCTGCGGTCGAGCTGGGGATCAACCCCTCGACCACCTCGTACGTCTCGGCGCCCTTCCGCTACCAGCCGGATTCGCTGACACCGGCCTGGGACGTCGCGACGTACGGCCACTCCTACGCCGGCTGGACGACCGTCGAGCGGGCCACGATCGCGTCGGACAACACCGTCTTCGCCCAGCTCACCCTCGACGTCGGCCCGGAGCGCGTGGCCGCGACGGCGACGAAGCTCGGCGTCCGGACGCCGCTCGACGTGGACGGGGCATACGTGCCGTCGCTCGGCCTGGGCTCGCTTGCAGTGTCACCGCTCGACATGGCCTCCGCCTACGCGACGCTCGCCGCGGGCGGGGTCTACTCCGAGCCGATGGCGATCCGCCGCGTCGTGCTCGCCACCGGCAGCGCCGACACCGACGCGGGCTGGGGGAAGCCCAAGCGCACGCGGGTGATCCCCGACGGTGTCGCCTACACCGTCACACGGATTCTCGAGAAGAACATCCAGTACGGGACCGGCACCGGGGCCAGGCTGGACCGGCCGGCCGCCGGCAAGACGGGAACGACCGACGAGCATGCCGACGCGTGGTTCTGCGGGTACACGCCGACACTCGCCACGACGGTATGGGTGGGCTATCCGCAGGGCGAGATCCCGATGCGGAACGTGCACGGGATCTCCGTCTCCGGCGGAACGTTCCCGGCGACGATCTGGCGCCTGTTCATGGAGGTCGCGCTCGCCCGCACTCCACCCACGGACTTCCGGGAGCCGAAGCTGTGGCCGGAGTGGAAGCCGTTCACGCGCGGCCAGTACGCCCTCGGGGCGGCTCCGGCGGCCGAGCCGCGCGAGACCGCGACGGCCGAGGACGTCTCGCTGCCCGAGGAGCCGGAGCCCAGGCTCACGCCTGCGCCGTCGGAGCCCACGCCCACGGCCGAGCCGCCTCCGCCGACCACGGCCCCCCCGCCTCCGCCGACGACCGCCCCGCCGCCGACGACCGTGGCTGTGACCACGGCTCCCCCGCCACCGGGCCCCCCGCCTACCGAGCCTCCGCCCTGAGCCGCCGGCTGCCCCTCGTCTGCGGCGCAGCCACGCTCGCGCTCGTCGTCGCCTGCGCCGCGCTCGCGTGGGCAGACGGCGCGCCGCTCTCTCCGGCCGACGCAGGCCGCGCCGCCGGCGATCCCACGCTCGGCCGTTGGTTCCTCGGCTGCCTCGCGGCGGCCTTCGCCGCCTACCTCGTCGGGCTCTGGCTGCTGCGCCGGGGCGCGACACGGCTCGTGGCGGTCGCGCTCGTCGCGGCGGCAATCCAGCTCGCTCCGCTCGCGGGCCCACTGCTGCTCTCCACCGACGCCTGGACGTACTGGGAGTACGGCCGGATCGCGGCCGTCGAGGGCGGAAACCCGTACCGCGACGAGCCGCGGGAGTTCCCGGGGAATCCCGCGTATCCCTTCGCCGGCGCGGCCTGGCGGGACACGACCTCCGTCTACGGGCCGCTCTTTACGCTCGCGTCGGAGCCCCTCGCCCTCGCAGCCGGCAGCTCGGCGGACGCCGCAGCCTGGATCTACAAGGCCCTCGCGGCCGGGGCGATGCTGGCGGCGACCGCTCTGGCAGCGCGGCGTGCGCGGGAGAAGGCGCTCGCGGCCGCCTTCGTCGGGTGGAACCCGCTGCTCGCGGTGCACATGGCCGGCGGCGGTCACAACGACGCGTGGCTCGCGGCGCTCGTCCTCGCCGCTCTCGCGCTCGCGGCCGCGGGCCGGCGACAGCTCGCGGGCGTCGCCTGGGCGGCGGCGATCGGGGTGAAGTGGGTGCCGGCCGTGCTGCTCGCGATGCGCGCGCTCGAGGCACGGGGGACCCGCAGGAGAGTCGGGCACGCCGGCTTCGCCGCAGCCGCGGCCGCCGTCTCGGCGCTCGCCGTCTGGCGCTACGGGCTCGACTGGCTGCGCGCGTTCGGCCCGCTTGCCCGCAACGCGGGGACGGAGACGAGCTACGCGCTCCCTCACCGGCTCGAGCAGCTCGGGCTTCCCCACGGCGCCGCCCTCGGGCTCGCGCTGGCCGGACTCGCGGTTGCCCTGGCCCTCCTCGCCCGGCAGGCTCTACGCGGCCGTGCGCGTCTCGGGCTGACCGCGTGCGTGCTCCTGCTCGGCACGCCCTGGCTTGCGGCCTGGTACGTCGCCTGGGCCGTCCCGCTCGCCGCCGCCGAGGAGGACCGCACGGCGCAGCTCGCCGCGCTCGGTCTCTGCGCGTACCTGCTGCCGCAGGCCGTGCCCGTCTAGCCCCGGCGGCGCAACGAGACCGCGACGCCCCGTCGCGGAGACCCGGGTAGCGTATGCGCCGAGCCGATGGCCGAGCTGATCTCGATCTCCGAAGCGCTCGCGCGCGTGCTGGCGCGGGTCCGCCCGCTGCCGCCGGAGCCGGTCGCCCTGCCGGACTCCGCGGGCCGCGTGCTCGCGGAGCCCGCCCGTGCTCTCGTCGACCTGCCGCCGTTTCCGAGCTCGGCGATGGACGGGTTCGCAGTGCGCGCCGCCGACACTCCGGGCACGCTGCCCGTGGGCCACCGGATCGCGGCGGGGCGGCCGGTGCCGCGCGCGCTCGGCCCCGGCGAGGCGATGGCGATCGCGACCGGGGGCGCGATCCCCGACGGCGCCGATGCCGTCGTCCCCATGGAGTATGTTGTCGAACATGCCAACAGCGTGGAGATTGCTACAGCGTCTCGTCCGGGCGATCACGTGCGACCGCGCGCCGGCGATGTGCGTGCCGGCGAGGTCGTCGTCGAGACCGGCAGCCTGCTCGGCCCCGCCCAGCTCGGCGGCCTGGCTGCGGCCGGCATCTCCGAGGTGCGTTGCGCCCGTCGGCCGCAGGCTGCGGTGCTCGCGACCGGCAGCGAGCTCTGCGCCCCCGGCGAGCCGCTCGGGCCGGGCCAGATCTACGAGTCGAACAGCACGCTGCTCGCGTCCGCGCTCTCCTCCGCGGGCGCGGAGGTCGAGCGTCTCCCGTCTGTCGAGGACGATCCCGGCCTTCACCGAGCCGCGCTCGCGCGCGGGCTCGAGCACGACGTGCTCGTCACGTCGGGCGGCGTCTCCGTCGGCGCGCACGACCTCGTGCGCGGGATCGAGCGTGAGCTGGGGGTCGAGGAGGTCTTCTGGGGCGTCGCGGTGAAGCCCGGCAAGCCGGTCTCCTTCGGCGTACGCGGCGCAACGCTCGTATTCGGCCTACCCGGAAACCCGGTCTCGGCTCTCGTAGGCTTCGAGCTGTTCGTCAGGCCGGCGCTTCTCGCGCTCCAGGGCGCCGCCCGGCCCGGCCCGCGCTACGAGTCCGGCCGCCTCGTGCGGGCATTGCGACGCAGTCCGCAGCGCGACGAGCTCGTGCGCGCCCGCTCGCGCTCGGGTGAGGACGGGGTCACGCTCGACCCGATCGGCGGCCAGGAGTCGCACATGATCGTTCGCGCGGCCGGAGCGGACGCACTCGTGCTGGTTCCCCGCGGCGAGGGCGAGCTTGCGCAGGGGGAGCAGGTGCGCTTCCTGCGTCTGGCCTGACGGTCAGCCGCCGGTCCCGGCGTGACGCCCGGCTCCGTCGCGCCGCCGCCGCGCTGCGAGCACGCTGACGCGGACGACCTCGCGGAAGGGGCCCCGCGGCGGCAGCTCGCGCGCCTCTGGGTACGGGGCGTACCGTCCTGCCGCGAGCGCGCCGACCTGACCGGCTGTCGCGACCCAACTCAGGATGAGGGCGAGCGAGAGCCACGGGACGTAGCCGGTCGTGACGAGGTTGAGGAGGTAGGCGGGAGCGTCGAGACCGAGGCCGTAGCGCACGGCCAGCGAGGCGAGCGGCAGCAGCGGCCCGGTCAGCCCGACCGCGAAGAGCCCCGCCCGCAGCCACGGCGCGCGTCCGTGCTGTTGCGCCAGCCACAGCCAGGCGTACAAGGACGGCAGGAGGAAGACGAGCGCGAAGGGGTTCGTTGCGACGACGAGCAGAGCGACGACCGCGAGCGCGACGAGGGCGACCGTGTATCCCGCGACGCGCTCCTCGAGCGTGAGCGGCCGCCGCGGGAGGAGCCGCTCACGCGAGAGCAGCCAGCCCGCAGCGAGTGGGAGGGCGAGCACGACGAGTCCGGCGACCGGCCAGCTCGCGGCCGCGGGCGTGTCCGGCGCGACAGGGCGGCCGGGGCCGTCGCGGAACAGTCCGAACGCCGTCCCGAGCCAGAGGAGCAGTCCCGCCCATGCCCAGAACGCGGCCCGGCTGCGCAGGGCGCGCAGCGCGGGGCCGAGCCGGATCCGCCGGCGGCGGCAGAACGCGAAGAGGTCCACAGCGCCTACGAGGAAGGGCAGCAGCGCACCGAGGAGGACGAGCTCGACCGCCCAGCCGCGCACGATCCGGCGACCGAGGTAGACGTAGCTCGACGTGCCCTGCGCCAGCTCGACTCCCGCGTCGAGCGAGGCGAGGAGGCTCTGCGCTGCGCGCCCGAGCTCACCGAACCGCTTCGGCTTCAGGCGCTCGCCCGTATCGGTGAAGGCGTCGCCGCCATGCGCCGGCAAGGTGGTCAGGGTGATCGCCGGGATGCCGTCGCCGACGAACGGGCCCTGCTCGCCGGGAGCGAACGGGAAGCCGAGGTCGGCGAGCTGCCAGAGAGCCGCGGGCCCGTGCGGCTCCTCGCCCGTCTCCTCGAGCACCCGCGTCGCCACGGTGCGCACGAGCGCGATGGCGGGCGAGCGCGGCTCGTCTCCCGCGAGCTCGAGCCGCGGGCGACCGCCGCCCGCGATCGCGGCGAGATTGACGACCGCGACGACGCTGCCCCGGTACGGCGAGGCCGACGCGAACCGCTCGGCTCCGAGCGCGCCGAAGGCGCCGCCGTCGGTGGAGAGGAAGATGAGCGTGTGCGCCGGGCTGGCGCGCAGCGTGCTGCCTGTGCCCACCGTGGAGTAGCCACGGGCGAGCTCGATCAGGGCCGCGGTGCCGGAGGCGTTGTCGTTGGCTCCGGGGCCGACCGCGGTCGAGTCGCGATGGGCCAGGATGACGATCGCCTGTGGTGAGTCGCCTCGCACGACGGCGAGGACGTTTCGCAGCTCCACCTCTCCTCGGCCCGCGACGCGGGCCGTGAAGCGGTCCTCCTGCGTCGCGAAGCCGTACAGCTTCATCTGGGCGGCGAACCACTCCGCCGCGCCCAGGGCGCCGGCCGAGCCCGGCGAGCGATCCGGATACCTCTGCGCGAGGTCGCGCGCGAGCCGGAGCGCCGTCGGCGTGTCGAAAGCTGGCGGCAGCGGCGGCTTCGGCAACGCGGCAGGTCGCGCGACCGTGAAGGCTGCAACGAGGAGCGGCAGCGCGACGAGGAATCCGGCGCCGCGAACGAGCCGCGCATTGACGGGGCGCTCGGACGAGCCTCGGCGCGCGCGCCGGCGGGGAGATCGGGCCCGGGGCGGCGCCATCGCGGGGCTATAGTAGGGGACAAGTCGGGCCGTCCGACGCGTCTCCGAGACCTTTCCGATGCCGGACTCCGCGACCATCCTCCTCGTAGACGACGAGGACTCGATCCAGAAGCTGCTGACGTACCCGCTCGAGCGGGACGGCTTCCGGGTCATCCAGGCGCGCGACGGCGAGGAGGCGCTGCGCCGTTTCGAGGAGGAGGACGGCCGGATCGACCTCGTCGTCCTGGACCTGATGCTGCCGCAGCTCGACGGGCTCGAGGTCTGCAAGCGCCTGCGGGCGGCGAGCACCGTCCCGATCATCATGCTCACCGCACGCGACGACGAGCTCGACAAGGTGCTCGGGCTGGAGCTGGGCGCCGACGACTACATCACCAAGCCGTTCTCGATCCGGGAGTTCCGCAGCCGTGTGCGCGCCCTTCTGCGTCGCGCGGCCACGCCGCATGCCGTCGCCCGTCCGGAAGACGAGCGGATCGAGCGCGACGACCTCCTCGTCGACCGGGCCCGGCGGACGGTCGAGGTGCGCGGCGAGCCGGTCCAGCTCACATACGTCGAGTTCGAGCTGCTCTCCGTGCTGGCCGGCAGCCCGGGTCGGGTCTTCTCCCGCCGGGCCCTCCTCGAGCGGCTTCGCGGCAGCGCCGACTACCGCGAGCCGCGCACGATCGACGTCCACGTCCGCCACCTGCGCGAGAAGATCGAGCTCGACCCGCGTGAGCCGGAGCTGATCCTCACGGTGCGCGGTGCCGGCTACCGCTTCCGCGAACGATGATTCGCGGCATCCGCACGCGGCTCGCGCTCGCGCTGCTGGCCGTCGTCGCGGGCGCCCTCGTCGTCGCGTGGGCGACCGTCGTGCCGTCGCTTGAGAACCGGCTGATCAAGGCGAAGCTCGACCAGCTCCAGGACGACGCAGTCCCGGTTGCCGTCAACCTCCCGCCGGACCGGGTTTTCTGGCAGGAGTACGTCGAGCAGACGGAGTTCCTCGTCAACGCGCGGATCGTCGTGTACGACCTGCTGACCACCGATCCGGCGGCACTCACCGTGGCAGCCGACTCGCGCACCGGCAGCTCGCGCGACGTCGAACGGGACATCACCGCGCAAATCGCCGCTTCGACCGGACGCACGCAAGGGGGCACGACGCGCCGCAACGACAAGCGCGTCGCCGAGGTCGCCATCCCGCTCGATCCCACCGGGCCCGTCGTGCTCTTCATCTCTCCGCTCTCCGACTCGCTCGCGACCGTACGCCTCGTCGAGCGGCGCCTGCTCGGTGCGGGCGCGCTCGCGCTGCTCGTCGCCGGCGTGCTCGGCTATCTCGGCGCGTCGTTCCACGCGCGTCGCATCCGCCGGCTCGAGCGGGCGGCCGAGCGGATCGCCGGCGGGAGCTTCGACGAGCCGGTCGTGGACGGCGGCTCCGACGAGCTCGGCGAGCTCGCGTTCGCGTTCGAGCGCATGCGCGAGCAGCTCGCGCAGCTCGACACGGCGCGCAAGGAGTTCATCGCCAACGCCTCGCACGAGCTGCGGACGCCCCTCTTCTCGCTCGGCGGCTTTCTCGAGCTGATGACGGACGAGGAGCTCGACGAGGAGACCCGCGCCGAGTTCCTGGTGACGATGCGAGAGCAGGTGGACCGGCTGACGAAGCTCGCCACGGATCTGCTCGACCTGTCGCGCGTGGACGCCGGCCGGCTCCGCCTCGAGCAGGAGACGGTGGATCTCGCCGACGTCGCCCGCGATCTGCTCGACGAGATGCGGGCGCTGGCCGACCGCCGCGGGCATCCGCTACGTGAGCTGCTCGAGCCGGAGACGATCGGGCTCGGCGATGAGCAACGTGTCCTCCAGGTTGGCCGGTCACTGCTCGGCAACGCGCTCGTCCACACCCCCGCCGGGACGCCGGTGACGGTGCGCGTGGGGCACCGCGACGGCTTCTCGTTCCTCGCCGTCGAGGACGAGGGCCCGGGCGTGCCCCCGGAGCATGCGCCCCACGTCTTCGAGCGCTTCTACCGGATCGAGGGCGATCTCGCCTCCGGGAGCGGGCTCGGCCTTGCGATCGCCCGTGAGCTCGCGGACCTGATGGGCGGAAAGATGGAGCTCGAAACCCGGCCGGGCAGAACCGTCTTTCGGCTCGTGCTTGACGCAGCGGCGCCGGTTGGACCGGACGCTCCCGCGCCCCTCGAGCCGTAGCGTTTTCACGTGGAAACGGGACGGGCGGCTCCGCCGCCCGTCTAGAGTGAGAGCATGGGTCGCTCACTCCTCGCCGCCGCGGTCGCCGGCGCATGCGGTGCTGCGGCGGCGCTCGGAATCGGCGGGGCGGCGGGCTGGATCGGCTCCGGGGAGGCGGCGCGCACCGTCACGACCACGAAGGTCGTCCCGATCCAGGCGGGCCAGGCCGGCCAGACCATCGTGGGGACGGCGCCCAGCGGCTTCGATCCCGCCTCCGTCTACGAGCAGCGCTCCCCCGGCGTCGTCACGATCTACGCGTACTTCGGCGCCGAGGGCGACACGCGCGGCTCGACGCAGGGCTCGGGCTTCGTCGTCTCCGAGGACGGCCACGTCCTCACGAACGCGCACGTGATCACGAACATCGGCGACGGCGAGCCGGTGCGAGGCGCGCGACGCCTCTACGTCGAGTTCCAGGACCTCGACCGCGTGCCCGCCGAGATCGTCGGCTGGGACCTCTTCAACGACGTGGGCGTGATCCGGATCGACCCGAAGGCGCACGCGCTCTCGCCGCTGCCGCTCGGTGACTCGGCACGGGTCGCGGTCGGTGAGCCCGTAGCGGCGATCGGCAGCCCCTTCGGCAACCAGAACTCGCTCGCGGTCGGCGTCGTCTCGGCGGCGGGCCGCTCGATCCCGTCGCTCACGTCGGGTTACGCGATCGCGGACGCGATCCAGATCGACGCGCCGATCAACCACGGGAACTCGGGCGGACCGCTGCTCGACGCGCGCGGGCGCGTCATCGGCATCAACGCGCAGATCAACTCCACCTCGGGTGAGGCCGAGGGCGTCGGCTTCGCCGTGCCGATCAACTCGGTGCGCCGCTCGCTCGAGCAGCTCATCTCGACCGGGCGAGTCGCCTACGCCTACGTGGGCGTCCGCACCGAGGACGTGACTCCTGGGCTCGCGCGCCGCTTAGGCTTCGCCGCCGAGCGGGGCGCGCTCATCTCCGAGGTGCGGCCCGGCGGGCCTGCGGAAGCGGCAGGCCTGCGCGGGGGCAGCCGGCGCGTCCTCTTCAACGGTCTCACCGTCACCGTCGGCGGCGATCTCGTCGTCGCGATCGGCGGTGTCCCCGTGGGCAGCGCCGACGACCTCGTCCGCCTCGTCGCCGAGCGGTACCTGCCCGGCCAGACCGCCGCCTTCTCCATTCTTCGGGGTGGGACGAAGCGCGCCCTCGTCGATGTGACGTTCGCGGAGCGTCGCACCGAGTCCGAGCGGTAGCCCGCCGCCGCTTTCTGGCATCATCCGCGACCGATGCTGTCGGCGATGGAGCGCACGGTGCGGCTCGCGATTCCCGCCCGCCCGGAGTTCGTCTGCGTTGTGCGACACGCCCTCGAGGGCCTGGTGCGGCCGCGCGGGCTCCCGCCCGAGACGCTGGCGGACATCAAGCTCGCGGTGACGGAGGCTTGCGCGAACGCCGTCGACCACGCCTACGGGGGAGCGGGGGGAACGATCGACGTCGTCCTCGAGCTCTCCGCCGACCGCATCGCCTTCGAGATCGTCGATACGGGGATGGGCTTTGCGCCCGGGCCCCGAGTCGCCGGCGAGACGGGTGAGAGCGGCTTCGGGCTCACGATCGTCCGGGCTCTCGCGGACGAGCTCGAGATCGGCTCGCGCGACGACGGCGGCGGCTCCCGACTCCGCTTCGTCAAGCTGCTTCCCGCGTAGGCGCCCGCCGCGCCCGACCGGGCTACGATGCGCGCATGACGGCGACGTCGCAGACGCTCGGCGAGGAGCTGCGCTCGGTCAACCCCGCGACGCTCGAGCCCGTCGGCTCGGTGCTCGTCACCGCGCCCGGGGAGGTCGGCGACGCGGTCGCCGAGGCGCGGCTCGCGCAGGAGCGCTGGGTGCGCGAGGGGTTCGCCGGGCGCCGCCGGCTGCTGGCGGCGGCCGCGCGGGAGCTGCTGGCGGCGATGGACGACGTTGCCGCGACGATCACCGCCGAGACGGGCAAGCCGCGTCTCGAGTCCTTCACGACCGAGGTGTTCGTCGGGCTCGATCACCTCGTCTGGCTCGAGCGCAACCTCGAGCGCACGCTGCGGCCGGAGCGCGTCCGCAACCCCCAGCTCCATCTCAAGCACAAGCGCGGGCGTCTCCGCTACGACCCCTACGGGGTCGTCGGCGTGATCGCGCCCTGGAACTTCCCCTTCAGCATCCCGTTCACGCAGGCGGCGACGGCCCTCGCGGCCGGCAACGCCGCGGTGGTCAAGCCGGCTGAGCAGACGCCCCTATCCGGGGCCTGGGTCGAGGAGATCTTCCGCCGCGCCGGTGCGCCGGACGGCCTCGTACGCGTCGTCCAGGGAGTCGGCGAGACCGTCGGCGATGCGGTCGCGCGGTCGCGCGGAGTCGGCAAGCTCCTCTTCACGGGCTCCGGCGAGGTGGGCCGCATCGTCGCGTCGCGGGCGGCCGAGCGGCTCTGCCCCGTGACCCTCGAGCTCGGCGGCAAGGACCCGATGCTCGTCCTCGACGACGCCGATCTCGGGCGCGCGGTCGAGGGGGCGCTCTGGGGCGCCTTCTCGAACTGCGGCCAGGTCTGCGCCGGCGTCGAGCGCATCTACGTCGCGCGCCCGCTCCACGACGAGTTCGTTGCTCGGCTCGCCACGCGCGCCGCGGCGCTGCGGATCGGTCGCGGCGAGGATCCGGAGGTCGAGCTGGGGCCGCTGATCTCAGAGGAGCAACGCGACAGGGTGGAGAGCCTCGTTGCCGACGCCGTCGAGCACGGCGCGGAGGTCGTGACCGGCGGCGGGCGGCCCCGGACCGGCCTGCCCGGCTGGTTCTTCGAGCCGACCGTGCTCGCCGGAGTAGGGCCTGAGCGCCGCGTCCAGAGCGAGGAGATCTTCGGCCCGGTGGTCACCGTTGCCAGTTTTGACAATGACAACGAAGCGATCCAGCTCGCCAACGACTCCCGCTATGGCCTCGGGGCCAGCGTCTGGACGCGCGACCGTGCGCGGGCGCGCCGTGTCTCCGGCCGGCTCGAGGTGGGGACGGTCTGGATGAACGACGCGCTCTACTCGTTCGGCGCCTGCCAGGCGCCGTGGGGCGGGCGCAAGGAGTCGGGCTACGGGAGCACGCACTCGAAGCACGGGCTCTACGACCTCTCCCAGATCGCGTTCTCCGACACCGACGCAGGGCGGCTGCGCCCGCCGTGGTGGTACCCGTACGACGGGCGGGCCGTGGACGGCTTCCGCGGGACGCTCGAGGTGCTCTACGGAGACGGGCTGCGGACGAGAGCGGCGGCGGCGTGGCGGCACCGCCGAGGCGTGCTCGAGCTCGGCCGGCGGGCGCTGCAGCGGAGATGAGCGACCTCTCGCACGTGGACGAGTCCGGAGCCGTGCGGATGGTGGACGTCGGCGGCAAGCCGCTCTCCCGCCGGCGCGCCGTGGCGCGCGCGACGCTGCGGATGGCGCCCGAGACCGCGCGGCGGCTGCGCGAGCTGCCGAAGGGCGACGCGCTCGCGACCGCTCAAACGGCCGGGATCATGGCCGCGAAGCGGACGAGCGAGCTCATCCCGCTCTGCCATCCGCTGCCGCTGACCGTCGTCGAGGTGTCGCTCGTAGTGGGCAAGGCGGAGGTCGAGATCACGGCCGCTGCCGAGACGACGGCGCAGACCGGGGTCGAGATGGAGGCGCTCGTCGCCGCCTCGGTGGCGGCTCTGACCGTCTACGACATGGCGAAGGCCGTGGACAAGGGCATGTCGATCTCCGAGGTCGTTCTCGTCGAGAAGACGAAGGAAGCGGTTTGAAGGCGGCGGTGCTCACCGTCTCGGACGGTGTGCATGAGGGGACGCGCGAGGACCGGAGCGGCCACGCGCTCGCGGAGCTGCTCGCAGGGGAGGGATACGAGGTCGCCCGCCGTGTCGTTCCCGATGAGGCTTCGGCAATCGCGGCGGCGATCGGCGAGCTGGCCGGAGAGGCGCAGCTCGTGCTCACGACGGGCGGCACGGGGTTCGCACCGCGCGACGTGACGCCGGAGGCGACGCGCTCCGTGATCGACCGCGAGGCGCCCGGCATCGCCGAGGCGATCCGCGCCGATGCCCTCTCGCGCACGCCGCACGCGTTGCTCTCGCGCGGCGTCGCCGGCATCTCCGGCCGCACGCTCATCGTCAACCTGCCCGGCTCGCCCGGCGGCTGCCGCGACGGCTTCGAGGTGCTGCGCCCGGCGCTCAGCCACGCGCTCGAGCTGCTCGCCGGCGCGCGCGACGCCGCCCACCGGCAGACGTGAGCGAGAGCGCGCTGCACACGCCGCGCCTGCTCGCGCGGCTCGTCAAGCTGGAGCACACCGTCTTCGCGCTCCCGTTCGCCTACGTCGGCGCGCTGCTCGCGTGGGGCGACGTCCCGCGTGGGCGCGACCTGCTGTGGATCACCGTCGCGATGGTCGGGGCGCGCACGCTCGCGATGGCGCTGAACCGGCTGATCGACGCCGGCGTGGACGCGCGCAACCCGCGCACCGCCGGGCGGGAGCTGCCGGCGGGACTTCTGACGGTGCCGCAGGTGCTCGCGCTGAGCGCGACCGCTCTGGGGGTGTTCCTCGCCGCGGTCTGGCAGCTCGACCCGCTCGTGCGGTGGCTCTGGCCGATCCCCGTCGCGCTCTTCGTCGTCTACCCGTACCTCAAGCGCGTCACGTGGCTCTGCCACCTCTGGCTCGGCGCCTGTCTCGGGCTCGCGCCGGTCGGGGCCTGGGCTGCGGTCACGGGTGAGCTGCCGTGGCAGGCGTGGGGGCTCGGCGGGGCGGTGGGGCTCTGGGTAGCAGGCTTCGACCTCTTCTACTCGCTCTTCGACCTCGAGCACGACCGGGCCGAGGGACTGCAGTCGTGGGCGGTGCGCTTCGGCGAGCGCGGCGTCTTCGCGGGCGCGCGGTCCTTCCATCTCGGCACGCTCGGGCTGCTCGCGGCCGCGGGCCGCGGGCTCGCGGTCGGTGTCTGGTACTGGCTCGGGCTCGCTGCGGTTGCGGGCCTGCTCGCCTACGAGCACTCGCTGATCCGGCCGGGCAACCTACGCCGCCTCGACGCCGCGTTCTTCACGGTCAACGGCGTGATCAGCGTCGTCTTCCTCGGCTTCATCCTGCTCGACCAGGCCGTCTGAGCCCTCAGACGGCGCTCGACGATGCTGGCTCCGAGCACGACGCGCCGTCACACTCCCGGCACGATGCCGGCTCACAGCTGTGCGACTTCTCTCGCTACCGTGTCTTCAGGGATCCGGGGGATCCCCTGGGGGCACGTGGGGGGACGGGCGTGATCCAGGCGCGGGGGCTGCAGAAGCGCTACGGGTCCAAGCGCGTCCTCCGCGGCGTGGATCTCGACCTTCCCCGCGGCGGCTTCCTCGTCGTCAGCGGACCGAACGGCTCCGGGAAGACGACGTTGCTGCGGCTCTGCGCCGGGCTCGCGCTGCCCTCCGGCGGCACGCTCGCGATCGAGCCCGAGCGCGGACGTATCGGCTACATCGGCCACGAGAGCCTGCTCTACCGCGACCTGGCAGCGCTCGAGAACCTCGACCTCTACGGTCGCCTGTACCGCGTGCCCGAGCGACGCGAGCGAATCGGCGTGCTGCTCGGGCGCTTCGGCCTCTGGGACGCCCGCAACGAGCGTGTCTCCGCCTTCTCGCGCGGGATGGTGCAGCGCCTCGCGCTCTGCCGCGCGTTCCTGCACGACCCCGACCTGCTCGTTCTCGACGAGCCCTTCACCGCCCTCGACGCCGAGGGTGCCGAGCTGCTCGACCGCGAGCTTGCGTCCCTCACCGGCGAGCGCACGTTCCTCGTCGCCACCCACGATCCGCACCGGCTCGCGCCACTCGCGAGTGAGCGACTGGCCCTCGCATGACGGGCTACCTCGCCGACATCGCGACGCTGGCGCGCAAGGACCTCCGACTCGAGTTGCGCGCTCGCGACACGCTGCCGGCGATGCTGCTCTTCGTCCTTTCGACGTTCGTCGTCTTCCACTTCGCGCTGCCGCAGGGCTCGGGCGAGACCGCCGCGCAGGGACTCCTCTGGGTCGCGCTCGTCTTCACCGCGCTCCTCGGTCTCACGCGGAGCTGGGCGCCCGAGCGTGAGGGCGGCGTCTTCGACGGGCTCGTCCTGGCGCCCTGCGACCGCAGCGCGATCTGGCTCGGCAAGGCCGCCGCCGTGCTCGTCTTCCTCGTTGCGATCGAGGTCGTGGCGCTGCCCGCGTTCGCACTCTTCTTCGAGCCGCTGGACGGCGCCGCCGTGGCTGGGGTCGCGCTTGCGAACCTCGGCATCTGCGCCGTCGGCACCCTGCTCGCGGCCATGGCGGCTGCGAGCAGGACGCGCGAGCTGATCCTGCCTCTGCTCTTCCTGCCGCTCGCGATTCCGCTGGTCGTCGGGGGCGTCGGCTCGGCGATCTCGCCTGAGCCCGGCCGCTACCTGCTCTTCCTTGCCCTCTACGATGCGGTCTTTGCGATCATCTGCTGGGCCTCTTTTGAGTATGTCGTCACGGAATAGCCGCGTCCCGGCGCTCGCAGCGCTGGCCACCGTGCTCGTGGGAGCCTCGCTCGCGCTCGTCTTCTTCGTAGCTCCTGAGGACGCCGACCAGGGGATCTCGCAGAAGATCTTCTACTTCCACGTCCCGATCGCCCTGACCGCCTACGCCTGCTTCGGCTGGGGCGCGCTGAAGGCGCTCCTCTACCTCTGGCGGAAGGACGAGCGGTACGACCTGGAGAGCTACGTCGGCATCCACCTCGGCACCGTTTTCGGCTCGCTGACCCTCCTCACGGGCTCGATCTGGGCGAAGGCGTCCTGGGGCGTCTGGTGGACGTGGAGCTCGAACCAGCTCGTGCTCTTCCTCGTCCTCTTCCTGTTCTACGCCGCCTACTTCATGCTCCGGTTCTCGGTCGAGGAGGGGCCGCGGCGGGCGTCGCTCTCTGCGGTGTACGCGCTCTTCGGGGTCGCCCTCGTCCCGGTCAGCTTCTTCGCGATTCGGCTGGCGAGCGACTTCATCCACCCGACCGTCTTCAACCGAGAGGGGCCGCAGATGTCAGGGACGATGTTCGCTACCTTCTGCGTCGCGTGGGCGGCGATCACCCTGCTCGCCTACGTCCTGTATCGCGTCGAGCTGGCCGGCAAGCGGCTCGACCTCAGCGTACGCGAGCTGCGCGAGGCTCTGGCGTGAGTGCCGGTGAGAAGTACGTCGCGGCCGCCTACGGCGTGATCTTCGTCGTCCTGCTGCTCTGGGTCGTGATCATCGCGGCGAAGCTGACGCGGCTCGAGCGGGAGCTCGCCGAGCTGGCCGAGCTCGCCCGCGAGCGCCGCGACGACGGCTGAGGTGCGCTCCGGCCGGTGGGGTGTTCTATGCTGACCACGTGGGCAGCCTGCTCGGTCCCGAGGAAGTGGAGATTCGGCCGTGACGCGGCCGCTCTCCGCCGGCCGCCCGCTGCCGCTGCAGGCACCGACTGCCTTCGTCCGCATCCGCCCGCGCGGCGGTCGCGCGTGCGGCGCGACGAAGCCCGGCGCGAGCCACCGCTGCTGTGCTCGTACGCGTCGGCTCGCGCGGTAGCCGCCTCGCGCTGGCCCGGGCCGAGCGTGCCGCCGGCGCGCTGCGGCGGCCGGGGGTGCAGATCGCGCTCGTGCCGATCTCGACCGCCGGCGATCTCGACCGGACGCTTCCAGCCGAGCGGACCGGCGACCGCGGGGTCTTCGTCAGGGAGCTGGAGGAGGCCTTGCTCGCCGGCCGGATCGACCTCGCCGTGCACTCGGTCAAGGACCTGACGGCGACGGACGCGGCAGGTCTCGCCGTCGGCGCGTACCCGCCGAGGCACGATCACCGTGACGCGCTCTGCGGCGTCTCGGAGCTGCGGCGCGGCCTGCGGATCGGTACCGCCTCACGGCTCCGCCGGGCACAGCTGCTCGCCCTCGAGCCGGAGCTCTCGATCGAGCCGCTGCGCGGGACGGTGGATGCGCGCCTGCGCAAGCGCGGCGAGCGGGGGCTCGACGCAGTCGTGCTCGCGTCGTGCGACCTCGACCTTCTGGGTCTCGCGCACGAGATCGGCCGGCGCTTCGAGCCGGAGGAGCTGCTGCCCGCCGCCGGGCAGGGGGCGCTCGTACTCCAGGTGCGGGCCGGAGAGGAGGGGCTCGTCGCCGGGGCGGACGACCGGGAGACGCGGCGGCGGGTCGAAGCGGAGCTTCGATGCGCCGCCCTCGTCGCCGCCGGTGTCCCTGCTCCGGTGGGTGCATATCACGACGGCGACGTGCTGACGGCGCTCGTCGCGGATCCGGACGGCCGCTGGATCCGGCGCGCTCGCGGGAGCGATCCGGAGACGGTCGCCGGCGAGCTGGTCGCGTCTGCGCGAGAATCGGCGCCGTGAGCGGGTACCGGTTCATCACGTTCCTCACAGACTTCGAGCTCCGCGACGATTTCGTCGGCACGTGCCACGGCGTGATCAAGCGGATCGCTCCCGACGTGCAGGTGATCGACATCACGCACGGCATAGCGCCGCAGGCCGTGTTGCAGGGCGCGCTCGTGCTCGCGAACGCGATCCCGTACATGCCCCTGGGCGTCCACCTCGCCGTCGTCGACCCGGGCGTCGGCGGCGCGCGCCGCCCGCTTGCGCTCGAGGATGCCTCCGGCCGGCTCTACGTGGGCCCCGACAACGGCCTGCTCGTTCCGGCCGCCGAGCGCGCCGGGATCGTCGCCGCGCATGAGCTGGCGAATCCGGAGTACGCGCTCCCCTCGATCTCGCGGACGTTCCACGGCCGCGACCTCTTCGCTCCGGCCGCCGCGTACCTCGCGCTCGGGGTTCCTCTCGCGGAGCTCGGGCCGCCCCTCGATCCGGAGGGGCTCGTCCGGCTCGACCTGCCCGAGCCGGAGATCGGCGCCGCGCACATCGGCGCGACGATTCTCTCCGTGGACAGCTTCGGCAACCTCGCGCTCAACGTCGCGCGCGAGCTCGCGGAGCGGGTCGGGATCGTCCCGGGCACGCGGGTCGAGCTCGAGCACGGCGGCGACTGCTTCTACGCCGTTGCCGTGCGGACGTTCGCCGACGCGCGCGCGGGCGACTTCATCCTCTTCGAGGACAGCTACCGGAACATGTCGGTCGCGATCAGCGGCGGCAATGCGGCGGAGACGCTCAGGGCCGAGCCCGGCGAGCGGCTGACGATCAACGTCGCAACCCTGTAGTCAGGAGACGGGCGGGCGACGGCTCGCCCACGGCTGCGCGGCCTCGAGCTGGGCGCACACGCGCAGGAGCAGCTCCTCACCGGCGGGCGGCCCGACGAGCTGGACGCCGACGGGCAGCCCGTCCTCGGTCCAGTGGAGCGGCAGCGACGCAGCGGGCTGGCCCGTGACGTTGAAAACCGGCGTGAACGGCGTGAATCGGGCGGCGCGCTCGTACTGCTCCCACGGGTCGTCCACTTCGGCCGCCCACCCGATCGGCACCGGCGGCAGCGCGAGCGTCGGGGTCAGCAGCAGGTCGAACCGCTCCCAGAAGGCGACGATCCGTCGTGCCCGTAGCTGCAGGCGAACGAGCGCCGCGACGTACTCCGCGCTCGACGTTTGCCCGGCCGCCTCGGCGAGCGCGCGGTTGAGGGGTGTCAGCAGCGACAGATCCTCGACCTCGTAGAGGGTCGGCGCGACCTGCCAGAGGGGCGTGAAGTCCTCCAGCAACCCCGGGCCGCCCCAGTCCGGCGCGGCCTCCTCGACGTCGTGCCCGAGCGCTGCGAGTAGCACGGCGGTCTTCTCTGCGGCGACGCGGCAATCGGCGTGCACCTCCGCTTCGGTCGGCGGCGCGGTCGTCACGGCGATGCGAAGCCGTCCGGGCGCGGTGACGGCCGCCTCTGCGAACGGGCGCCCCGGCGGCGGCGGCCACCAGGGATCGCCCCACTCGTAGCCGGCGACGGCGTCGAGGTAGGTGGCGGCGTCGGCGACGGTGCGCGCGAGCGGGCCGGTCGTCGAGAGGCCGATCCCGGGGCCGAATGGCGCGCTCGAGATGCGGCCGCGCGAGGGCTTCAGGCCGAAGACGCCGCAGCAGGAGGCGGGAATGCGGATCGAGCCGCCACCGTCGGAGCCCTGAGCGATCGGCGCGAGGCCCGCGGCGAGCGCCGCTCCTGCGCCGCCGCTCGAGCCGCCGACGGTGCGCGTCGTGTCCCACGGATTCAGCGTCGCGCCGCCGAGCTCCGACTCGGTGAAGGCGGTCGTGCCGAACTCGGGCGTCGCGGTCTTGCCGAGCACGATGAAGCCCGCCGCCTTCAGCCGCCGCACGTGGGCGAGGTCGAGCTGCGGGACGTAGCCGGCGAAGGCCCGCGAGCCGAAGGTCGTGCGAGTGCCCGCGGTCGAGTCGAGGTCCTTGAGCGCGATCGGGACGCCGTGGAATGGGCCGGCATCGTCCGGTGTGGGGGCCCGCGCCTCGGCGAGCGCCTCCTCGGCGCGCACGGTGACGTAGGCGCGAAGCTGCGGGTCGAGCCGCTCGATCCGCTCGAGGGAAGCCTCGACGAGCTCGCCGGGGGG
>Ga0082335_1004091_pt1 | contig 22652 bp, 14 predicted proteins | sample Subgrocontami58m_FD_72375 | JGI IMG/M metagenome (GOLD analysis project Ga0082335, IMG submission 72375) | Subsurface groundwater microbial communities from S. Glens Falls, New York, USA - GMW37 contaminated, 5.8 m (SPADES assembly) (version 2) ...
GTGCCCCCCCGACCCAGGGCTTCCCTGACAAAACCGTGCAGGAAGGGAAGGTAGGCCGCATTCAGCGGCAGATCGTTCCAATCGCGGTCGGCGCTGGAGGCAAACAGAAACAGCCGGGACTTTCCCGCCGTGGTCTCCACCAGGAGGGGATCCAGGTTATTCAGGACCAGCAGGTTTTTGGCCGTCCCCCCGAGCTTGTAGTACCGGGGAAAGGAGGCGTTCTTCAAGCTGCCCTCCAGGGGCGTCAGAAATTCCGGCAGGACCTGCCGGGCATCGATCCGGGTCAAGTCGCCGGCCCGCCCGCTCCCATCGATTGCTTCCTGGATCTTCCAGGAGGTCAGTGGAAAGCCGTTGTAGGCCGCGGGAACGACCCGGTCACCCAGGAAAATGAAAACCGGCCGGTGCGTTGCGAAAAAGGCGGCCAGCCGGGAAAAATCCGGCCGGGCAACATTGAGCAGGAAGAGGACGTCATAGCGGGTAAGATTGACCCGGCCGAGCTCGCTCTCCGCGATCACCCGGACGGAAAAAGACGACCCCTCTGCCCCTCCCGGATTGAGGGCGCTCGCCAGATAATAGCTTTCGCCGGCCTGAAGCGAAGTCTTGGGGTCTCCGTCCACAATGAGGACTTTCACCTTCTCCTGCACCTGGAGAGGAAAATAGAACCGATCATCGGCGGCCAGCCGATCGGGGTTCAAGCGGACTTCGCCATCGATCCAGCCGGATTTTTCCACGAACAGTTCGAAGGAGGCCTGGCCTTCCTGGCCGGGCCCGAGGTCGATCGCCTTGCGGTCGACGGGCCGGCCGGACAGGTAGATCTGGACCAGCGCGGCGCCGGGCTGATGGGAGAGATTCGCTACGGTGACCTCCAGGCGGGCGGGAACGCCGGCCACCATCTCGCTTCCCTCCAGCTTAACACCCCTGATGCAATAGTTGGCATCCCGGTCCGGGCCGCCCATCCTGATGAAAGTGACCTCCGTTCCCGGGAGGGCGCCGAGCCGCGGCGGCTCCAACCCCGCCCAGTCGCTCTTTGCCAGATCGCTCACCACCAGAATTTCCTTGTCCCTTTTTATCCCGGCCAGTTCCCGGTAGGCTGCGGCAAAGGCCGCGGCGGCATCGCCCCGGCCGTAGGACAGGGGCAGGGCCTCCAGAACCTTGAGCGTTTCCTTTGGCTGGCGCCACTGGAACCCCGCACTGCCCGGGACGCTCACCGTGGGAATCACGGCCGTCCGCCCGTCGAAGCCCGCCAGGGCTTCCCGGACGGCCCTCTTGGCCAGCGCATAACGCTCGCCCCGGTCTTCGCGATAGCCCATGCTGAGGGAGTTGTCGAGGATCACCACCTTGGCGCCCTCTTTGAGGAAGGCCAGGGCCTCGGAACGCAGGACAACAGGCCGGGCCATCAGGATGACCAGGATCGCGACGGCCATAATCCTCAAGGCCAGGAGCAGCAGGTGTTTCAACCTTTGCGGCTTGGCCGTGATAAACTGGGATTGCAGCAGCAGACGGAGGGCCGCAAATTTCCTCCGGTTGGCTTTTTTCTGGGTAATCCGGTGAATGAGGATCGGCAGGACCGCGGCGGCGAGTCCAAAAAGCAGGAAGGGATTGAGAAAGGTCAGGTTCATAGGTTTACCGTGCCTTGAACTTCTGCCGCCACCGGAGGTACCGCGCCAGGGCCCGATCCAGACCGGCCGAAGTGTCGAAAAGGACATAGTCGATCCGGTGCACAAAGCAGACCTGCCGATAGGTATCCAGGAAGGTGCGGAGGGTCGCGAGATAGGCCGGCCGGGCGGTCTGAGGATCGGTGAGGAGGGAAAGATCCTCCTCCAGATCCTCGAAGAGGGAAGGTTCAACAAAGGGGAACTCCAATTCGTCCCGGTCCATTATCTGAAAGACGATGACCTCGTTGCCCCGGGAGCGAAGCTGCTTGAGGCCTTTGGCGACCTCTTCCGGTTTATCGAGCAGATCGGAGATCAGAATAATCAACCCCCTCCCCTTCAGCGAGGCGGCCAGGTCCTGAAGCACGGCGGCGGTCGCCGTCATCCCCCGGGGCGTGGTATTTTCCAGCGCCTTTAAGATCGCGAAAAGATGGTCATGGGCGGTCTTGGGAGGAATCATCGTTTCCATCCGGCGGGCAAAGGTAATCAGACCGACGGCTTCCTGCTGTTTCAGCATCAGATAGGCCAACGAGGCGGCCAAAATGGACCCGTAGGCAAACTTGCTGACCCCGCTGCCGGCATAGCCCATCGAGGCGCTGGCATCGACGACCAGGTAGGCCCTGAGATTCGTTGTTTCGTTGTATTCCTTGACAAAGTACCGGTCAAACTTCGCATAGGCCTTCCAGTCGATATGCCGCGGATCGTCCCCGTGCGCATACCCCCGGTGTTCCTCAAATTCGGAGCTCATCCCTTTCGCCCGGGAAGGGTGGATGCCCACCATCATGCCGTCCACCAGGGACTTCGCCTGCAGGTAAAGATTCTTCACACCGGCCAGGACCAGGGGATCGAAGTAGTTCAAACCTTCACCCCCCCTTCGACAGGCTCAGGACAAGCTCCTGCGACAGGCTCCGCCCTTGGTGAGCTGTGAGCTTGCCAAACAGTCTGACCAAAGGCACAGTGCAGGCCAGATCGAAATAGTTCAAGGCTTCACCTCCCGAAGGAGCTGCCCGATGATGTCGAGCGACGAAATCCCTTCCGCCTGGGCCTTGAAGTTGGTGATGAGGCGGTGCCGCAGGATGGAGGTGGCCACGGCCTGGACGTCTGACATGGAAGCGACAAAACGCCCCTCCAACACGGCCCGGGCCTTGGCCGCCAGAATCAGGTACTGCGAAGCGCGGGGCCCCGCTCCCCACTCCGTCCATTCTTTGACAAAGGGGAGGGCTTCCTCCTCCCGGGGGCGCGAGGCGCGCACCAATTTGACCGCATACCCGATGACATGGGAGGAAGCCGGCACCCGGCGCACCAGTTTTTCCAGCTCCAGGATCTTTTCCGCCCGGATCACCTTGTTGAGCGCCGGCTGATAGGAACTGGTCGTCGCGGCAACGATCTCCTTTTCCTGGTCGAAGGTGGGATAGTCGATGTCGATGTTGAACATGAACCGGTCAAGCTGGGCCTCGGGCAGGGGATAGGTCCCCTCCTGTTCGATGGGATTCTGGGTGGCCAGCACGAGGAAAGGCAGGTCCAGGACATGGGTCGTGCCCCCCGCCGTCACCTTATACTCCTGCATGGCCTGCAGGAGCGCCGCCTGCGTCTTGGGAGGGGTCCGGTTGATCTCGTCGGCCAGCAGGATATTCGTGAAGATCGGGCCCTTGATGAAGCGAAACCGGCGTTGCCTGCTTATCGCCTCTTCCTCGAGCACATCGGTGCCGGTGATGTCGGAAGGCATCAGATCCGGCGTAAACTGGACCCGGTTGAAATCAAGTTCCATAATGCCGGCCAGTGTGGAAATCAGGAGGGTTTTGGCCAGGCCGGGAACGCCGGTCAGCAGGCAATGGCCCCGGCAAAAAAGGGCGATCAGGATTTCTTCAATCACCTTGTTCTGTCCCACGATGACTTTTCGGACCTCGGAAAGGATTTCTGCCTTCGTGCTGCTCATCTCTTCCACCTGGGCCAGGTCCGTATCGGATAATTGACGGTCGTCGGCTGTTTCCATTGCTTCGCTCATCTCCTTAGTCCCGATAAACGGGATAAATACGTTAACGAAATTATCTTTTGCCACTCTTTTCAGTACCCCCTTGAGGGGTAGAATAACGCAAAAAATAATTTCTAACGTCCTAACAACGTGTCGGCTATTTTTCTTTCCCTGGCCGACCCCGCTTGATCCCCCAGGGCGGCCAGGGCAGCGGCCAAACCCGCGTGAACTTCGGGATTAAAGGGGTTGATTTGCAGGGACTCCTCGAAGACCTTGCCGGCCGCCCGGAAGTCTTTCCTTTGCAGATAAATCTGGCCCAGTTGGACGTAGGGCGTGGGATGGTCCGGATCGAGCTCTAACGCCCGCCGCAGGATGGCCAACGCCTCCTCGGTCTGTCCCAGGTCGATGAGGGCGGCGGAGAGCCGGTTCATAATGGGCAGGGAATCGCCCAGCTCCGTGAGCGCCCGCCGGTACTCCAGGGCCGCCGCCCGCATCCGCCCCCTTTCTTTCAGCCGGTCGCCAAGATGGGCGCGGTTTCTCGCCACCAGGGATTTTATCTCTTTCAGTTCCATTCGTCCGTCCTCCGTTTCTCCCTCCCGGACCTTGTAACGGCGGACGTTCACGGGAACAGATTTTAAATCTGTCCCCACCCCCGCCTTGGCGGCCAGATGACCTTTCCACTCCTCGGCAAAACGGGTAAAATCCATCCCCATCACTTCCCTGATCGCTTCACCGGCCCCCGGCGTCCGGCTCTCCGCCATCCGGGCCATGACCTGCTTCAGGACTTCTTGGCCCCGGCTTTGGATGATGAACTCGATGGCGGAAGCGGACTGGGCATAAGCCAATTGGACCTCTTCCGGTGTTTCGAGCCGCAGGAGCGAGGGTTCCATTTTCTCAAACCCGATCAATTTGCCGTCCTTAAGGGCCTGGGCCAGCAGGGCCTGATAGAGGGGCGAAAGGTAGCCGGGCCCCTGGCGCCACTTGTCTTCCTCGTACTTCGCAAAACCTTCGTGAAACCAGATCGGCGCCTTGTTCGCCGTCAACTTCACGATGAGATAATGCATGTACTCGTGGCTGATGGCGTCCAGCCAGCGGTAACCGTGCACCAGGGCCCGGGGAGAGAGGAACTGCAACTTGTTGAATTTTGCCAAACCTACCGCGCCGGCCACTTCAATGTCCCGCGCCGAAAGCGCCGAGCCGCGGTAAAAGGCGCCGGCGTCGCGAAAAAGCTCCACCCTCACTTTTTCCCGGGGCCTAAAGCCATAAAGCCGGGCCATGGCCTGCTCAGTTTTTTCCAGGGCCGCGGCTAAATAATCGACCAGCACCCCATCCTGCTTTTCATCCAAAAAGATAATAAAATGCGGCGTTTCATATCTTTTGTAAGGCGCCAGCGCTTGGGCCGTCTCTTCAATGAAGAGGGCAAACCCCCGGCGCAGTTCATCCTCCCCTCCCACCGCCAGGGACCGCTGCATCAGCCGGAGAGCTTCCGGGTAGTCGCCCCGGTGGTAGGCGATGTTCGCCGCCGTGGCCAGCAGGTCCGCCTGCTCGGGGTGTTCGGCCAGCGCCCTTAAGACCTCGGGCCAGATATTTTCCACCTCCCAGCTTTCCACCTTCGCCTCCAGCGACTGCAGCGTCTCCGGCAGCGTTGCCGCCCAACAGGGGGGACTCATGGAAAAAAGTATTATCAAAAGGAACAACACCACGGGGAAAGAAATACGCGAGTTTTCTAAGTAACCGTCAAAAGTGACGGACTCGGAAGAAGTCTTATTTCGTCTATCCTTGTCATTCCCGCGGCGGCGGGAATCCAGGCATCGTCCCCGCGAAGGCGGGGAAGCAAGATAATTCTGGACTCCCGCCTTCGCGGGAGTGACACTTTTCGGACTTTTTCCGAAATCATCAAGAGTGATTGTCTTCATTCCGTCAAACCTCGAAAATATTTTTCCACTTCCCGCCGGTAGCTGGACGGGATATCTTCTTTCAAGGCCTCCATGACCTTCTCTCTCAAGATCGGCGGGGCCTTGTAGGCCCCTTTGGCGGGCGGGGCAAACTCCTCACTGTCAACACCCGTATAGCCCCGTTCCAGCGGCTGGTTGACTTTGGGCTGCGGCAGGGTGGGCATGGCGCCCCAGGGACCGTAGTACCAACCGGCCCGGGGGTCATAAACAAAGGGATACCCCCAGCGGTTGGCCTGCATGCTCATCGCCATTTGCTGGGCCATTTGCTGGGCCATCTGCTGCATCGCCTCGTTCGATTTGGTCAGGTATCGGATCGCATCCGCTTCCGGAGGGATGGCTCCCGTGGCATCTTCCTGGCGCAGCTTTCCCGACGCCTGCCCCATGGCGCCGGCCGCCCCCTGGAGGTCATTAATGATTTCCGTGTCCATACCCGGAAAAAGCTGGGACAACATATCCAGGGTGGCTACCAGTTCACTCGTCTTCTGATGAAGCTTTTCCTGGCGGGCGGACAGGTCGGGGAATTCCCGCTTGTTGCCTGCGGACATTACCTCGCGCTTCTGGGGACTTAAGGCCTGCGAACTTTTCAGCAGCTCGGCGAGGAGCCGCCGGGCCGCCGGCCGGGCCGTCAGTTCTTTTTCCAGGCCCCTGGCCAGCTCCAGAAATCTTTCCACCCGCCGTTCTTCCAGCGCTTTTGCCATTTCGGGCAGCGCTTCTTGCTGTTCGGACGCCAGCAGGCCCTGGAGCTGCCCCAGGTTCTCCCGCAGAAGCGGCGTCATCTTTTCCAGCCGCTCTTCGATTTCCGCGGCGAGCAACCGCCGCAACTCCCGGTCGATCGTTTCCGTGCCCGTCAGGATCCCTTTCTGCTCCGCCACGATCGCCTCCAACAGGCCTGATTGGCGGGACATCTCCGACTGGAGACGATCGAAGGAGCCCCTGGTGGCTTGAGCACCGGCCCGGCCCATGGCCGCCATCATCTCCATGAGGTTTTGGAGCAACCTCTGGGCGGCGGCTTGGGCCCCTTTCAGGTCCCCGGCCAGCAGCCTTTGTTGAATCTCATTGAGATCAGTGAGAAAATCCTGGACATTCAGACCCTTAAGCTCGGGATTATTGATGAATTCGTCGGGCAGCTGGGCCGCCATCCGGCTCATGGCCTCCATGACCTGGCGGGTAAGGTCCTTGAGCTTTTCCAGTTCCTTCATCATGCCGGGGAGTGATTCCTGCTGCAGCGCTCCCTGCTGGTCTTGCAGGGCGTCCAGGAGCCGCCTTTGCCGGTTTTTGATTTCACTGGCCAAGGCCTCCACTTCATGCATCCTCGCCTTCTCCACAATATCCTCGGCCAGCAGGGCAAACCGCTCCATTTCCTGGGTGATCTTCTCCGCGGCCAGCTCGGCGAATCGCAGGTGCAGATTGGCCAGGTTCCGTTTCAGGGACTCCAGGTCATACCTTTCGACCTTTTCCTTTTCCAGCCGCTCCAGATACCGGTCCACCTTGGCCGTTATCCCGGCAATGTCATTTGCCAACTCTGGCCGGTTTTTGGTCTCTTCCTGATGATCGGCCAACAGATCGAGCAGGGCATCGGCAATCTCCTGGGCCTGCTCCGCCTCCCGGGCGGCATGAACCGCTTCATCACGCATCTGGAGGGTAAAGGTCCGGGAAAAACCGGACTTGGGACCGGAGACCGTATCGTTGTCCCACACCTCGAGGAGATAAGTTACGCGGTCACCCGCGGTAAGCGAGAGGGTTGCCAGGTCCCAGGTAAATTGTTCCGGTCCCGCAAAGCGGCCGTCCCGGGGGGCCTTCAGGGCAAGGGAGCGCTGTATCCCTGCTATTTGATAGATCAATTTGACGGCGGTCACCCCAAAATCATCTCTGACGGCGTAGGTGAGCGGCAGGAACTCATTTCCCGAGATCTCGATAGCTTCTCTGGTATTCAGGATCTCCGCTTCCGGATATTTATCGGGGATCAGATTGATCCGGTACTGGATGGGCGCGGCATTGGCAAATCCCAGATCGTCCTTGACCGACAAGTAATAGGTCCCGGGATGAGAAACCAGGAGCTTGCCTTGCAGCCGGTCCCCGGCCACCTTCAGGGGAAACTGGCTTTCCCGGTCCAGCATCAAGAAGCCCTCCTGGACCGCCTTGGTGGCCTGAGCCTCCAGTGTGACGACTGTCCCTTTCAGGGCCTCAATATGACCTTCCTCGCTGACGGCCCGGGGCAGATGCGTGTAACTGGGTGGAATCAAGGTGAGTTTCATTTTACCAATGGCCGGCGCTTCCACCACCCGGACACCGTAAGCGGGGGACTGGGCCCGGGTGCTTGCGGCCTGATAGCGGAAGGAAGTCTGGGCCGAAGCGATCAGGCCGGTGAATCCGCCCTTGCCCTGGGGCTCCATATCGAGCAGCAGCGCGTCGCCGCCCTCCGGCCAGACCCGGAGCAAAAGACGATCGGGGATGTAACCGCTCGCCGTTGCCTTGATGGCCAGCGGGGTGCCGCGCAACACGATGGCCGGGGCCGGCTCCAGGGTGATGGACGTTTCTCTCAGGGGCAGGGCAGAGAAAGGATGAAAGATGGCCGCCGCCGCGCGGCCGGGGAAAGGAGGGTCCAGGACCGAAAGAACTGCTAATGCCGCCAGCAGAGGGAGGAAGAACTTCAACAATGACCGGGACTTTTGGTAATCTATAACGTCCCCGGGGCGGATGGCCGCCGCTTCCAGGGCTGTTTTTCGCAGGTGGGCGGCAACGAGGCTGCCGGAGAGATGATCGGCTGCCCCGGGATCCTGGCATTGTTGAAAAAGCAGCAGGGCGTTGGTGAGGTCATCCTTCAGCCGGGGAAGCTTCTCCTCCATCCCTCTGGCCACCTGGAGCAGGGGCGGCCGGAAGGCGGTCCTCCCCAGTCCCCACAAGAGCAGCAGGATCAGGGCGCCGAGTCCCAGGAGATAATAGATAAAGGGCAGGTAGGGAAGGGCATCCTGCAACTCCTGAACGAAGACACCCCCCAGAAGCAGGGCCAGAAAAACCGAGACCAGTCTCAGAAGAAATTCCAGGGCGATGAGGAGCTGTAAACGAAGGGCAAAGTCCCTGAGAATCCTTTCAATGCGGCCATAATAACGAAGCAACCTCGTTTGGGACACCATTTATCAGCATTTCCTCTTCGGCAGCGGCTCAATCCGGGCCGGCTTTCGGCATCAAGGCCTGGCGCCGAGAGGATGACGCGCCCGGTACCTGCCTGCCCCATTTTGTCCACCTGCTTGATCATAGCATAAACAGTTGTGTGCCAGATTGTCAACTCGGATTTTCCCGGCCACATTTGTCCTTGACTTCGGGCGCGCTTTTTCTTAGATTTGGATGTACAAAAGTTAGCTGCCGATACATTGACCGTACCTCAACCATCCTCAACAATTTCAGAAAAGCTGCAAAGGGGTTAAAATGAGAAAATTAGTAGGGCTGGTGTTCTTAGTTGTCTTCCTCCTCATTGCCTTCTTCAACCGGGGGCTTTCCCTTTACACGGATTGGCTCTGGTTTCAAGAAGTTGACTTCACTCATGTTTTTACCACAATCCTGACATTTAAGCTCCTTTTGGCCGTTGTGTTCGGCGGGCTTTTTGCCGCACTGATCTTTTTCAACGTCAAACTGGCGGCCCAAAGGCCCTGGGACATTCCCTTCGCCGATGAGGACAATGTACTGCAACTGCCCATCCCGGAACTCATCCATCCTTTACTCCAACGCCTGCTCCTGCCCGTCGCCCTGATCATCGGACTCTTATGCGCCTTGATGGCCGCCGGGGCCTGGGAATCATTCCTCCTCTTTCTTAACGCCGTTCCTTTTGGGCTCAAAGATCCTCTTTTCGACCGGGACATCGGCTTTTATGTCTTCCGCCTGCCGGCCCTGACGTCCCTGTATAACTGGCTCAACATCACCCTGGGGATAACCCTGGTGGCAACCGCCTTCACTTACCTGCTCTATCGCAAGATCCGGTACTCGCCGCGCGGTCTCTTCCTCGACGGGCAGGCAAAAATCCATATCTCCATCCTCTTTGCCGTTCTGCTCGTGATTAAGGCCGGCGGCTACGTCCTGGATGCCTATGACCTGCTTTACTCGCCCACCGGAGCGGCTTTCGGCGCCAGCTATGCGGATGTCTTCGCCTCCCTGCCCGTTTTGCGCGCGATGAGTTTTCTGGCTCTGGCCGCCGCCGGGCTTTCCATTTTCCAGATCTTCCGACCGGGCTTCAGGTACCTCATCATCGGTGTCGGCGCATTGATTGTGGTCCATATTTTGGGATTGAATTTCTATCCGTCGCTGGTCCAGCGTTTTATGGTGGTGCCGAACGAGATTGACGCCGAGCGCGAGTTCATCAAACGCAACATCGAGTTTACGCGGCGGGCCTACGGCTTGGACAAAGTCGAGGCCCAGGAGTTCCCGGCCGAAGAACAGCTTACGGCCCGGGATATCGAACGCAACGCTCCGACCATTAAGAACATCCGTTTATGGGAACCCCAACCACTGCTGGCCACTCTTTCACAGCTTCAGGAGATCCGCACCTATTACAAATTCGTCGATGTGGACAACGACCGTTACATGGTTGACGGGACCTACCGCCAGACCATGCTTTCGGCGCGGGAGCTTTCCCATGAGCATCTGCCGAGCCGCATCTGGATCAATGAGCACCTCATCTACACCCATGGCTACGGCGTAGTCTTCGGACCGGTCAATCAGGTCACTCCCGAGGGTTTGCCGGAATTCTTCATCAAAGACATCCCGCCGGTTTCCAGCGATTCGGTTGTGGTAACGCGGCCGGAGATTTATTTCGGTGAGAAGGCCAACGATTACGTCTTCGTGAAGACCAAGGCCCAGGAACTCGATTATCCCGCGGGGGATCAAAATGTTTATACGACCTACGACGGCGTGGGGGGCGTACCCATCCGCTCCTTCTGGCGCAAGCTGCTCTTTTCAGCCCGCTATGGAACCTTAAAAATCAGTCTTTCCAATGATATAACCAATGAGAGCCGCATCCTCTATTATCGCCAGGTTCACGAGCGCGTGCAAAAGATCGCCCCCTTCTTGACCTTTGACCACGACGCTTATCTCGTCATCGCCCAGGGAGGGCGCCTCTTCTGGGTCATCGACGGTTATACGACTACCGCCCGCTATCCCTACTCGGCACCGACCGGCAGGATGGGAAATTATATCCGCAACTCGGTGAAGACCGTGGTGGACGCTTACAACGGGAAAGTGAGCTTTTACATCAGCAGCCTCGACGATCCGATCATTCGGGCCTATGGAAAAATCTTTCCGAATCTTTTCCAGCCCTTGGAAGCGATGCCGGAAGATATCCGCTCTCACATTCGCTACCCCCAGGACCTCTTTGCCGTCCAGGCCCGCATGTATGCCACTTACCATATGCAGGATCCGCAGGTTTTCTATAACAAGGAAGATCTGCTGAGCATTCCCCGCAAGGCCGCCTACGCCGGAGAGCCCGAGCAGGTGCCGCCCATAGGACGGGTACAGCCTGAGGCTGCGGAAAAAGAGACGGCCCCCTATTACACCATCATGCGTTTGCCCGGGGAGAAAAAGGAAGAATTTGTCCTGCTCCTGCCTTTCACTCCCAATAAAAAAGACAACATGCGGGCGTGGCTGGCGGCGCGGAGCGATCCGCCCAATTACGGTAAACTCATTGCCCTGGACTTCCCCAAGGCCAAGCTGGTCTACGGACCAAGGCAAATCGACGCCCGGATCGACCAGGATGCCTACATTTCCCAACAGCTCAGTCTCTGGGGTCAGCGCGGATCACAGGTAATCCGGGGGAATTTGCTGGCCATCCCGATTGAGAAGTCTCTGCTCTACGTTCAACCCCTCTATCTGGCCGCCGCGAAGGGGTCGCTACCGGAACTGAAAAGGGTAATCACGGCCTTCGGCAACCAGATTGCCATGGAGGAGACCCTGGAGGGGTCCCTCCAGAAGCTTTTCGTCGGCCGGGTGGCGGCCGGGCCGACGCTCCAGGAGGCGGCGCTTCCGGAAAAAGGAAAAGATGTCAGGGCACTGTCCGAGCGCATCCGGGAACTCTACCGCCGGTCCCAGGAACTCCTGCGCCAAGGGAATGAAGAACTCCGGAAGATAGAACCGTTGCTGGAGGAGATGCAGAAAGGCCGCTGAGGCCGGAGATGAAGTAACAAAACTGGAACTATGCAAAAGATACTCGTCACCGGCGCCACCGGTCAGATCGGTTCGGAATTGACGATCGCCCTCCGGCAGGCCTACGGCGAAGCCAACGTTGTCGCCGCGGGTCACCGGCGCGAGCCCGACGCTGAACTGCTGGAAAGCGGTCCTTATCGCCGCCTCGACATCCTGGACGCCGCTGCGCTGAAGCAGGCCGTGCGAGAGGACCGCATCGACACCATTTTTCATTTGGCCTCGCTGTTGTCGGCAGTGGCGGAGCAGCAGCCGCAACTGGCCTGGGAAATCAACATGAGCGGTTTGATGAACGTCCTGGAGGCGGCCCGGGAGTATGGTTGCGCCCTGTTCTTCCCCAGCTCCATCAGCGCCTTCGGCCCCGGTACCCCGCGGGAAAATACGCCCCAGGTCACCGTCCAGCGTCCCAACACCCTCTACGGCATCACCAAGCTCACCGGCGAACTGCTGTGCGATTATTACCACCGCCGCTTCGGGGTCGACACCCGCGGCCTGCGTTTTCCGGGCCTCATTTCCTACAAGACCCCGCCCGGCGGCGGCACGACCGATTATGCCGTGGAGATCTTTTACGCCGCCCTGCAGGAAGGCCGCTACTCCTGTTTTCTGAAGCCCGATACCCGGCTCGATATGATGTACATGCCCGACGCCATCCGCGCGGCCATGACCCTGATGGAAGCGGACGGCGGACGGCTCAGCCACCGCAATGCCTACAACGTGACGGCCATGAGCTTTGCACCTGAAGAACTGGCGGCCCAGATCCGCACTTTCCTGACCGGTTTCAGCATCGGCTATAACGTCGATCCCCTGCGCCAGGCCATCGCCGATTCCTGGCCCCGGCACATGGATGACGGGACGGCACGCGCCGAATGGGGTTGGGAACCCCATTACGATCTGGCAGCCATGACGCGGGAAATGCTCGCGCAACTGGCGGCGAAACTGGGTAAACCGCGGGAGAATCAACATGGGACTGGATAAGTTGCAACCCCGGCTGGCGGCCAGGCTCGATCAGTTAGCCCGGAGCGGGGCACGGAAAGGCGAAGAACGGGTAATCACGGGCCGGCTGCCGCCCCGGGACGGTTTCGGCCCGCGATACTTACTGAAAGGCCACGGCAAGCGGGCTTTTCTGCGCCTGAACGCCAACGACTATCTCGGCCTCGCTCACCACCCGCAGGTGATCGCCGCGGGAGAAAAAGCCGCCCGGCGCTTTGGCGCCGGCCCCGGTGCGGTCCGCTTCATCAGCGGCACCTATGAGCCCCATATTGAATTGGAGCAACGCCTCGCCGCTTTCCACCGGCGTGAGGCGGGCATGGTGTTCAGCGCCGCCTACGCCACGGTCATGGGGGTGCTGCCCCAGCTCATCACCGGCGAGACCCTGGTGGTAAGCGATGCCCTCAACCACAACAGCATCATCAATGCCCTCCGCCTCGCCCAGCCCGCCGCCAAGGCGATTTACCGGCACCTGGACATGGCGGAGCTGGAAGATATCCTGGTGCGGTATGCGGGGAAGGTTAGCCGGGTCATCGTGGTTACCGACGGCGTCTTCAGCATGCGCGGCGACCATGCGCCCCTGGATGAAATCGCCGCGCTCGGCCGCCGTTTTGAGGAACACTTTGAGGAAGGCTTGATCACCGTAGTCGACGACTCCCACGGCATCGGCGCTTTGGGCGCCACGGGCCGGGGCACGGAGGAAAAAACGGCGGCGCCGGCCGACATTCTCATCGCCACTTTGGGCAAGGCCCTGGGCGTCAACGGCGGCTACGTGGTGGCGAGCAGGACCGTCATCGATTTCCTGCGGGAAACCGCACCCTTCTACATCTATTCCAACCCCCTTACCCCCTCGGAGGCCGCCGCCGCCCTCCAAGCGCTGGCAATTCTCGACAGCAGCGAAGGCATCGGTCTGCTGGCCAAGCTCCGGACCCTGGCCGCCAGCCTGCGCAGCGGCTTCCGGGAGCGGGGTTACGAAACTATCGCCGGCGAACATCCCATCGTGCCCTTGCTGACCCGCGACTCCGCCCAAACCCGGGAACTGGTCGAGCGGCTCTTCGCCCGTGATATCCTGGCGACCGGGCTCAGCTACCCTGTCGTTCCCGCCGGGGATGAGGAAATCCGCTTTCAGGTCTCCGCGGAACATACGGAAAAAGACACCGATTACCTGCTCCGGGCTTTGTAAAACGGAAAGAGCCTGCCCGGAAGCGGGTCCGGGGCAGGCTCTGACTTGATCGGGTGCGGGGAATGACCGCAAAAAGGCCCTTTAAATTATTGCGCACGCCTCAAGCGTAATAATTACCGCTTAAAAACGCTGAACAATTTATCGAGCCCCCCCTTCTCGAGCCCGGCGACGGCATCGAGTTCCCCCGCGTCGAGCCATATCCCTTCGCAGGCGGAACACTTGTCCACCTTCACGCCCTTGAAATCTATCTCGATCAGCTCCATGCCGCACTTGGGACATTTCATGAAGTGGAGTTCCTTGAGCTTCCACTTCTCCTCCCCGGCGAGCCGCTTTTGTATTTCCTCTTTTGCCGCCTTGATTTTTTCATACTCCAGCCGGGCAAAATACTCTTCTTCCGCTTCTTTTGGTTTCTCCACCGGAGCCTTCTCCTTTCCGCTTTCTATCTACAGGAACCGGGGGGCTGGGGATCAGCCCCCGCCCTTTTTATTTGCTCAAGGGGCCGAAAATTTCTTTCGCCCATTTCTTTTCGTACTCGGTCTTCTTGATCAGGAAGTCCTCCTCCTCGCTGACAAAATACTTGACGCCCGGTACCCGCAGGTCATCCTTGCTCAGATGGTCCGTCGGCACGTCGAGCCGGGCACTCTCGGCGCCGACTGTTTTGGAATACAACGTTTGCCCTTCCTTGCTCAACAGCCAGTTGATGAAGATCTTGGTCGCATTGGGGTGCGGGGCGCGGTCGAAGTAGCAGAACAGCCCCGGCCCGCCGCCCAGCCAGGTGCCCTCTTCCGGAACGAGGGGTTTGATGGGCGAACCGACCTTGATGAAACTCTCCAGGATATCCGGTTGGGCCCCGATGGCGATGGCGTACTTGCCGCGGGCCAGGCTTTCCGTCTGGAGGCGCTGGTCACGGGTAATGGCCGGTTCCTGCTTAACCAGGGCCCGCATGTAATCCAGGCCCGTATACTTGTCCGCCACCACGGCAAACCAGCGCGAACCCGCCCCGGCCATGGTCGGATCATTCATGATGATTCTCCCTTTCCATTTGGGGTTCAGGAGGTCTTTATACGTTTTGATCTCTCCCGGCTTGACCAAATCGGTATTGATGGCCAGGTAACTGTTGGCGGCGGTGAGAATGGGGCAGACGACGTACTGTTTTTCCTTGTCCGTAAAGAGAACCCCGTTGCCACCAAACCAGGCTTTGGCGTTGGTAACTTCGGGCAGGACCAGAAGCGGCTTTAAGGGCGCAAGAAACCCTTTGGGCTTGAAAGACGTAGTGGGCGTAGTGGCGCCGCCCAGATAGATATCGGCGAGGAACATATTGTTCCGGCGTTCCATGGCCAGTTTTTCCACCATCTCCGAGCCCCGGCCCATGACAAACTCCAGCTGGATGCCGTATTTCTCGTTGAAGGCCTTGGTAAGATTTACCCTGGTCGAGCTGGAGGCCGTGGTGTAAATCGTCACCTTGCCTTCTTTTTTAGCGGCTTCCAGGGTTTTGTTCCAATCCGCTTCCCAGCCGGCGGCCGCCGCCCAAATTTTTACCGGCGCGGCGCTGACCAGCACCGCCGCCAAAATCCACGATAACAACCATAAATTTCCTTTTTTCACCTTACCCTCCTCTTATTAATATTTTTAAAACAATTCAGCAACATCCCTATATATTTCTTCACGGGGCAGTGTCAATTTTTTTCTCTGCCCGGGGCGCGGCCCTTTTTCGGTCTGTGCAGTATCTTCCGCATTTTCGGTATCTTCGGTATTTTTCTTGACACATCATTTACCTGTTTCTATAATCACACCGGAAAAAGCTCTTTTTCCAATATCTTCTCCGGGGGGGTAACGTAAATGAATAACAAACTCAACTATTGTCCGCCGTTGTTTTTCCTGGTTTTCTGCATCTTAATGATCTTGGGCGCTTTTGCACCGCCGGTCCAGGCCCGGGAAGACAAGGCGTCCGCCCTCTCCGGCGCCGAATGGGACAAGCTCATTGCCGCCGCCAAGAAAGAGGGCACGGTCAATCTTTATGCCACCGCCATCCAGCCGGCCATCGGACCGCTGAGCGCTGCCTTTAAAGCGAAATATGGCATCAAGCTGGAGTTTGTCGGCGGCCGGCCCGCCGAAATAGCCACCAAACTGCATACGGAGCGGCGGGCCGGCTTATACCTGGCGGACGTGGGACATCTGGGAGAAACAACCAGCACCATGGATGTGAAACCTACAGGAGCGACCCAGCCCTTAACCAATCTACTCATTGCGCCGGAGGTCAAGAATCCCCGCAATTGGCTGAACAACCGCCTGCCCTTTATCGATCAGGATAACCATGTCCTCTTGTTCACGGCCATGGCCATCCCCCATGGGGTGGCCAATGTCGATCTGGTCAAAGAAAACGAAGTGACTTCTTTCCTGGACCTGCTCGAACCGAAATGGAAGGGCAATAAAATCGTCTTTTCCGATCCGACAATTTCCGGCACCAGCCCCAATGAATTGGCGGCGCTGTATAAGACCTTCGGCGAGGAAAAGGCCCTGGCCATCTTCCGGCAGCTGGCGGCCCAGGAACCCGTCTTTACCAGGGACCAGCGCCTGCAGCTGGAATGGGTAGCCCGGGGGAAATACCCCGTCGGCCTGGGGCAGAGTATGGCCCTTTTTGCGGAATTCAAGCGTGTCCAAGCCCCCATCAGGATACTTAACCTGCGGGAACCGCGACTGATTTCCGGAGGACCGGGCAACCTCATCGTCTTTAGCAACAACCCCCACCCGGCGGCTACCCAACTTTATATCAACTGGCTCTTAAGCAAGGAGGGGCTGACCGTCTGGTCGAAGGCCCTGGGTTATCCCACCACGCGGCTGGATGTCGGCCAGGAATGGCTGGACCCCGTAACCGTTCCCCGGGCCACCGATGTCTTTCCTGATGAAGAACACTTGAAACTGCGCGTGAAGATGAGAAAAATCGCCGCCGATATCTTCGGCCCGCAGATGAAATAAGCTTTGCGCCCTGCTTATTCCAGCGTAAAGTAGAATGTTGCGCCCCGGCCGACCTCACTTTCGGCCCAGACCTGCCCCCCGTGGCGACAGATGATACGCTGGACAGTGGCCAGCCCGATCCCTGTGCCGGGAAAGTCGCCTTCATCATGCAAGCGCTCGAAGGCGCCAAAAAGCTTGCCGACGTAGGCCATGTCAAAACCGGCGCCGTTGTCCCGCACGTAAAATGCCGACTTGCCGTCCTGCTGAGCCCGGCCGAATTCTATCCGGGCCGCCGGACACTTCGAGGTGAACTTCCAGGCGTTGCCCAAGAGATTTTCGAGCACGATGCGCAGCAGTTGCTGGTCGCCTTTCGCCGTCATACCCGGCCCGATGGTAAACTCCACCTGGCGCTCCGCCTCATCCTTCCCCAGCTCCATGGTTATTAACCTGGCAATTTCGCTAAGTTCTACTGAATCGTAGCGCATCTCCACCCGCGTCACGCGGGAGAGATTCAAAAGATCATCGATCAGTTGTCCCATCTTGTGCGTGCTCTCGCGCACGTTGCGCAGGTACCTCTGGCCTGTCTCGTCCAGCTTGTCGGCGTAAGTCGCCAGCAGTATCCGGCTGAACCCGTCAATATGCCGGAGCGGGGCCCGCAGGTCATGGGACACGGAATAGCTAAAGGCTTCCAGCTCCTTGTTGGTCGCCTCCAGCTCTGCAGTGCGTTGTCTTAGCGTCTCTTCCGCCTGCTGCCGTTCGAGAATTTCCCGCTCCAACTCCACTTTGGAAGCGGTCACCCTTTTCAAGTCAGCCGTCATCTGGTTGAAGGCGTGGGACAGCTCGCCGATTTCATCAGACCGCTGCCCTTCGATGGCGTAGTCCAGGTTGCCGGAACCGACTATTTTAGTGCCTGTCTGCAATTTAGCGATCGATTTTAACAGGCGGTGGAAAACCAACAGATAATTGATGAATAAAAATACGGCAAATATTCCCGCCAGGATAAAATTGAGCAGGATATTCCTTTGCCGCAACTGGTCGATCCCGTGGTCGATCAAAATATACAGCCGGAAAGCATCGAAGATGATTCCCTGGTTCTGGACCTCCATCCGGCTCCAGGAGACCCGAATAAAGGCCGGGTCAAAAAAGCCGCTCTGGCGCCGCGCCTGGTCTTCGATTACCGCACTGACTTCCTCGAAAATGGTCTTCAGGCGTTCTTGATTGGCCTTGATGTTGTTGATCAAGGCCTGCTGCTCCGGGGTGTCCGGTCGCAACCGCGCCAGATCAGCGGCCAGCGAGGCCGATACGGATTTCCAGCGGGCGCGCTGCTGGCTTTCGCCATAAAGCAGGTAGCTGTTGGATATGTAGCTCAGTTCGCGGGCGGAGCGTTCGACATTGCCGGCGATGTCTTCCTGCTGATTATAGAAGACCAGCTGTTTGTTGGTGATGGCGACAGAAACGGCAACCGCAAGCAGGATCATGATGAAGAAGGCCACCGTTATGTTAAATTGCGTCTTTATCTTCATGGTCTTTACCTTGCCTCAAGGATACCCACTGCTTGCGGTTTCACCGCCTTGAGACCATCGAGATGGATATACTCCCGGAAATTGGGCACTGTCTTTTCCGCGGTCAGGGTGTTTCTGATCATCCAGCGGGCTTCATCATTCATCGCCGCAATGAGTGAATAGTCCAGAGTGAGCAAAAACTGATGGTGCGGCCAGGCGCCGGCGAGAAAGGCATCATCAAACTTCAGCCGCTTTTGGATAATAGCCTTTGCGGCGGCGGGATGATGCAGAAGGTATTCTTCCGCCTGGACGAGGGCCTGGAGAAAATTCCGGACCCGCTGGGGATGACGGGCCAGCCAATCGTTCCGGCCGGCCATCACACTGTATACCGGCTGGTCGCTTTGCGCCGGCTGGACGACGATGCCGTCCCCCAGCTGTTGTCTGATCTGCTCGACAAAGGATTGCCGGACAAGGACGGCGTCGACCTGGCCGGCGAGGAAGGCCGCTACCGCCTTTGCCGGCCGGAGATCAACGAGGGTTATCTCCCCGGCGGCCCGGCCCTGCCGCTCGAGCAACCGGCCGAGGTAAAATTCCGCGATCCCCCGGCGGGCCAGACCTATCCTCTTTCCTTTAAGGTCCGCGATATTTTCCCGCCCCCGGCCTTTCCTGGTCACCAGATAGACGCTTTGCGCTTTGTCGTGACTGGCAATGATGCTGATCGCCTGCTTTTGCAAGGCCTTGCCCACGATAACAAACTCCGTCATCAGGGCAATGTCCACCTCGCCCTTCAGCAGGGCGGCGGCGGCGGCCAACCCCATATCATAGTCTTTGATCGTAACATCGAGGCCGTTTTTCCGGAAAAAGCCCTGCTCGGCGGCTACATAAACAGGGGTACCCGCCAGATCGGCGATTGTCCCGATGGTGAGCGGTTCTCCCTTCCCCGGGGAGCTGCTCCGGCAAGACCGGGCCCCCAGGACGGCAACCGCGACGACCAGAATAATCATGATGACCACGATGGACCTTGGGGATAACCAAAGGTGCTTTTGCTCCATTACTCCTCGCCTCAACGGATGATATTCACTGCGTCGGGTTTTACCGCTGCCAGGGCCTGGGGATAAATATAGTCCTGGAAATTGGGGACCTGCTTCTCGGGGGTCAGGTTATTGCCGATCATCCACCGCGCTTCGTCTTCCATCGCCAGGATGAGCGACTGGTCAAGGGAAAGAGAAAACTGGTTTTGAGACCAGACCGTTGCCACATAGGCGCCGTCCACCCTCAGCCGCTCTTGAACGATCCCCTTTGCTTCAGCGGGATAATGGATGATATAGTCCTCCGCCTGAACAAGGGCCTTGAGCAGCCGCTTGAGCGGTTCTGCATGTTCTTTCAGCCAGTTATCCCTGCCGATCAGAACGGCGTACAAGGCCTGGCTGCTTTGCACCGGCCAGATCACGGCATTCCCGTCCAATCTCTCTTCTATGGCGCTGACGTAAGGCGGTCTCGAGACGATGGCGTCAAGGTCGCCCTTAACGATGGCATCCGCCGATTGGGAGATACTGATATTGACGAGCTTCACCTGGTCGGAGTTCATACCGTGCAGTTCGAGAAACCGGCCGAGATAAAACTCCGCCGTCGTCTTCGTGACTAAGCCGATCTTTTTTCCCCTTAAGTCGTCAATCTTCTCGATTCCCCTGTCCTTACGGGCGACAAGAAAAAAATACTGGGCCTTGTCGATACTCGCCAAGGCGCGAACCTTTTCCTTCCGGAAGGCCTTTCCCACCAGGGCATATTCCGCCGGGATCGCTATGTCCACCTCTCCTTGCAACAGCCCGTTAAGCGAAGCCGCTCCCGTCTCATAATCCCGGACGGCAACCCTGATACCCTGGCCGTCAAAATAGCCCTGGCGTTGGGCAACATAAATCAGGGCGGATGATTCGAGGGGCGGGGCCCCGATGGAGATGGCGGCGATCTCACCGGTGTAGTTTCTCCGGGAATTCAGCCAAAACCAAGAACCAACAGCCAGCGCCGCCAGGGCAATAATAATAAAAATGAGTGCCCTCCGCCTCTTTCGTGACTGCAAGCCAATTATCTCCATTGGACCTGTCTTCCTCCCCGGCTATCCCCTCTATACTAAGCGGGTTCGGCCGTCAATAACAAACAACTATGACCTTTGTTGCGCGGGGTTGACCGCGATCTTGAACTGTGCTATTGTGATCAACTAAAAATTATACCCTCCCGCATAAACGACCTCATCGAACAGGCGGCCGGATGTCTCATCGGGCGCGCCGGCACGGGAATCCCTATAATAAATAACGAAAAAAGGCGGGACAGCAGTACATGCGTAAAGACAAGATCAGGAATATCGCCATCATTTCACATGTCGACCACGGCAAGACCACGCTGGTGGACGGCATGCTCAAGCAAACGGGCACCTTTAACAGCCACCAGATCGTGGAGGATCGGGTCATGGACTCCCTCGATCTGGAAAAGGAGCGGGGCATTACGATTACGGCCAAGAATACGGCCATCCGCTACGGAGACATAAAAATCAATATCGTGGACACGCCGGGGCATGCCGACTTCGGCGGGGAAGTGGAGCGCAGCCTCAACATGGTGGACGGGGCGATTCTGCTCGTCGATGCCAGCGAAGGCCCCTTGCCCCAGACGCGCTTCGTCCTGAAGAAGGCCCTGGCCCGACGGATGCCCATCATCCTGGTCATCAACAAGATCGACCGCGGTGATGCCCGGATCGAGGAGGTAATCAACGAGGTCTACGATCTTTTTATCGATCTGGACGCCACGGAGGAACAGATTGAATTCCCCATCCTCTACACGAATGCCAAACTGGGGATCGCCCATCGGCAGCCGGGTGATGATTCGCCGGACCTGCAGCCCCTCTTTGAAACCATTCTCACGGAGATTCCCGGCCCCGAGGGCGATGACGGGGCCCTGCCGCAGTTTCTGGTCACGAACCTCGATTACGATTCCTACGTCGGCCAGATCGCCGTGGGCCGCGTGATCAACGGCATCCTGGAAATGAACAAGGCATACAGCCTCTGCGGCGAGAAGACGATCACGCCGGGGGTGCGCTTCTCGGCGCTTTACACCTTCGTGGGACTGAAAAAAATCCCCGTGGAAAAGGTGGAAGCGGGAGACATCGTGGCCTTTGCCGGCGTGGAAAACCTGAACATCGGCGACACCATCTCCGACCTCGCGGCCCCGCAGCCGCTGCCGCGGATCCGGGTGGACGAACCGACGGTCTCGATGATCTTCTATGTGAACAATAGTCCCTTCGCCGGGAAGGAAGGCCGCTATCTCACCACCCGTCATATCCGCGAACGTCTCGAACGGGAAACCCTGCGTAACGTGGCCCTCCGGGTAAAACCGACGGACCGGGCCGATGCCTACGAGGTTTGCGGGCGGGGGGAGCTGCAAATGGCGATTCTCATCGAGACGATGCGCCGGGAAGGCTATGAATTCCTGGTTTCCCGGCCCCAGGTCATCACGAAGAAAGAGGGTGACCGGGTCTTCGAACCGGTGGAACGGCTCTTCCTGGACGTCCCGGAAGCCTATGTGGGGGTAGTCACGGAAAAACTATCCCAGCGCAAGGGCCGCATGACGAACCTGAACAACCGGGGGAGCGGCCGGGTCAACCTGGAATTTATCATCCCCGCCCGCGGCCTCATCGGCTTCCGCAGCCATTTCCTCACGGACACGAAAGGTTCCGGCGTGATGAACACCCTCTTTGAGGGCTACGAACCCTGGTTCGGCGCCATCCCGCAGCGACAATCGGGCGCCCTGGTGGCTGACCGGGCGGGCAGAGTCACCGCCTATGCCTGCCATGCCATGGCCGACCGCGGCGAACTTATGGTGGCCCCGGGCACGGAGGTCTACAGCGGCATGATCGTGGGCGAACGCAACCGCGCGACGGATCTGGACGTCAATATCGTCAAGGAGAAAAAACTGACGAACATGCGGGCCTCCACCTCCGACGCCACGGTGATCCTGAGGCCACACCGGGTCATGTCGCTGGATCAGTACATCGAGTTCATCGCCGAGGACGAACTGGTGGAGGTAACCCCCGTGAGTCTCCGTCTGCGGAAGAAGGACCTGGACGCCCAGGTGCGCATGGCCCAGTACCGGGTGGCGAAGTACGCCTAGCCCGCAGGGAGCCGGGACAGGCGATGGCCTGCACCCGGCCCTGGTACACAGAGGGGAACTGGGAAGATGCAGCGGAAGGTTATGCTTAGTACCGGTCAGGCA
>Ga0082335_1004092_pt1 | contig 22651 bp, 15 predicted proteins | sample Subgrocontami58m_FD_72375 | JGI IMG/M metagenome (GOLD analysis project Ga0082335, IMG submission 72375) | Subsurface groundwater microbial communities from S. Glens Falls, New York, USA - GMW37 contaminated, 5.8 m (SPADES assembly) (version 2) ...
AGGCTCACTACGTCGGTGCTGAGGAATGGAATTTCAGTAACCAAATAAAGTTTGGGAATAAAGAAACTAATCCCAATATCCAGGTAGCCGGAACAACATTAGAAGCTTTTCCTAATAATAAATGGGTAATTAATGATGGACGTGCTTTTAATGATAGAGATATTCAACGTTATGAAAATTTTATTGTCCTTGGGAATGATGTAACAAAAATATTATTTCCCAATACAAACCCATTGGATCAAATCATTACAATGAATGGCCACAAACTTAAAGTTATCGGACTTTTAGAAAAGCAAGGATCTGCTTTTGGTCAAAGTGTGGATAATGTTGCGATAATTCCTATTACGACTTTTCAAAGTTTCTATGGGAAACATTCGAGAAGTATAAATATTACAGTAATGGGATATGAAAAAGAATCATACGATGATCTTATCGAAACAGCTTCCGGCTATTTTAGAACTATACGAAAAGTACCTGCAGGGGAAGAAAATAATTTCGAAATCTTTTCAAACGAATCTGTTCTTACTCAGATCAATGATATAACAATTGGGGTTAGGATCGGCTCAATAGTAATAGCTGCCATTGCGTTGTTAGCTGCTGGTGTAGGAATAATGAATATCATGCTGGTTTCTGTAACGGAAAGAACCAGAGAGATAGGAATAAGAAAAGCTGTAGGAGCTAAAAAAAGAAATATACTAATTCAATTTTTAAGTGAAGCTGTAACACTTTGTTTGATTGGTGGTATTCTTGGAATTGTTTTAGGAGTTGCTGTTGGGAATTTAGCCGGATCTTTCTTAGAAGCTGATGCCGTAATTCCTATAGATTGGGTATTAATCGGTGTATTATTATGTATTTTTATTGGAGTTACATTCGGCACTTATCCTGCATATAAAGCTGCCAACCTTGATCCAATTGAAGCTCTCCGATACGAATAGTATTTTTTAATAACTGTTCTGTATCAAAACGGATGTGATTTTTAAGGATTTTTAAATTGCTTATTAGCATCCGTTATAAATATTTTTAACTTATGAAAAAATTTCTTATTGAGTTTCCTGAAATCCTTTTCATTGCTTTACGGGCAATGCGTGCAAACAAACTCCGTTCTGTTTTAACAACCTTAGGAATTATAATTGGTATAGTTGCCGTAACAACAATGTCAACTGCGATTGTTGGTCTTCGAGAAGCATTTATAAGTTCAATATCATCTTTCGGAAGTGATGTACTCTATGTTGATAAATTTCCTTGGTTTGCAATGGGCAACTGGAATCAGTACAGAAATAGAAAAGATATTACTTTTGAACAATATGAAAAACTTCGTTCTGTTTTAAAAAATTATGAGGCAATGGCCCCAAGTAAAAGTACTTTTGGTGCAGGTGTAAAAAGAAAAGATAAATCTGTTCAAGCAACTTTGGTTTTTGGTACAACACAAGATTATCAGCAAACAGGCAATGTTAATCTGGCTGAAGGAAGATTCCTAAATGACCTGGATGTTAAATCGGGAAGAAGAGTTTGTATCGTTGGTAAAGATATTGTGGACGAATTATTCCCAAGAGAAAATCCTCTTAACCAATCTATAAAAATTAATAATATTCCTATGCAAGTTATTGGGGTTCTGGAAAAACAAGGCAGCGGTATGATGGGTGCTTTCAGTATGGACGGGCAAGTTATTATGCCGTTGAAAACTTTTGAGACCGTTATTAGCAGCAGAAGACAAAGATTGAGAATTGATATAAAAATTGGAGATGTTACTCAGATTGAAGATGCAAAAGAAGAAATTATTTCTGCAATGCGTGTTATCCGAAAAGTCCCTTTTGATAAACCGGATGATTTCGCAATAAATCAACAAGAAGCATTAAAAGATATGTATGATAAGACAATCGGCATTGTTGCTATTGCCGGAATAGTAATTACTGCTCTTTCACTTTTTGTTGGAGCGATCGGGATTATGAATATTATGTTTGTTTCCGTAACCGAACGTACAAGAGAAATTGGAATAAGAAAAGCTATCGGCGCAAAAACCTGGTCAATACTTTTTCAATTTTTAACCGAGGCGGCAATACTTTGTATCATGGGCGGAATTATTGGATTAATTATTTCTTTTCCGTTAAGTCTAGTAATTAATCAGTTTTTACCTACTGCTATGCCCTTAGATATTGTTTTTATTTCATTATTAATTTCAGCTTTAGTTGGAGTCGTTTCGGGATTTTTACCTGCGTGGAAAGCTTCAAAACTTAATCCGGTTGATTCATTACGTTATGAGTAATTGATATGCAAATATTTGAAAGTATTAAACTCGCATTTAGTTCTATCATAGCTAACAAGCTTAGATCATTTTTAACTTTGCTTGGTATTGCAGTAGGATTATTTTCAATAATTATTGTGATGACGGCTATTAGTGCAATTCAACAAAGCTTTGAGGATATTTTTAATTCGATCGGATCTAATAATTTTGTTGTGTCAAAATGGCCCGCGCTTCAAATTGGTCCGCACGATAGAGGAAGAAACCGCAACCGGAAAAATCTAACAATTGCTGAAGGTGAAAAATTAAAAGAACTATCGAAACTTCCTGTTGCAGTCGGGATCCAAATTGTAAGGGGTGGTAGAACAATTAAATATAACAGTGAAAAGACCAATCCTGATGTCCCGGTTGTAGGTATTAATCAAGATATTTTTATTTCAAGAGATTTTAAAATTGGTGAAGGAAGAAATTTATCAATATCGGATTACGATTATGCAAGACCAACAGCAGTTATCGGAACTGATATTGTTGCAAAATTATTTAAGAGTATACCTCCGGTTGGCCAACAAATCAAAATTGATAATTTTAATTTTGAAGTAGCCGGTGTTTTTGAAAAACGAGGATCAATTTTCGGTCAATCACAAGATAACTTTATTGTTATTCCGCTTAAGACATTTGAAAAATGTTTTGGCAGCGAAAGAAGCGCTTCTTTTATTGTAACGGCTGCTGACAAAAACGCTGTTGAGAAAACTATGGACGAAGTAATTGGTGCATTGAGGAAAATACGCAAGGTTCCAAGCGGGCAGGAAAATGATTTTGAGCTCATTACAAATGAGCAACTGATTCAGCAGTTTAATGATCTAACAAAATATTTTAAACTTGGTGCAGCTGTTATTGCTTTTATTTCTCTACTTGCTGCCGGTGTAGGTATTATGAACATTATGCTTGTAAGTGTAACCGAGCGTACACGAGAAATTGGAATTCGAAAAGCTATTGGCGCAAGGAAAAAAACGATACTTACTCAGTTTGTAGTTGAAGCGGTTTCGCTTAGCTGGTTCGGCGGTCTAATTGGAATATTTTTTGGTGTTCTTGGAGGGAATTTAGTTGCTTTGCAATTAGGTGTCTCTATTATCTTGCCTGTTGAATGGATAATTATTGGTGTGCTTGTAACTACATTTGTCGGAGTTGTCTTCGGTGTTTATCCTGCAATGAAAGCTTCTAATCTTGATCCAATAGAAGCTCTTCGGTACGAGTAATTTCAAATCATCTTGAATTAGAAGGAGTATAGGTTTAGATTTATTTTACAGAATTAAATGAAACAAACTCTTGAAAAAAAATCTAATCCTTTTTCTTTTTATTTATTTTTTTGCTTCGCAGATATATGCGCAAGAATTTCCTGCATCTACTTTTACAACCGACACTCTTCTTATCAACATAAATAATACTTACAGAATACGATCACTAAACATTCTGCCATCAACGGAAAAAATTAGAATATCTTCTCGTTTACTAACAACATCAGATTACAAAATTGATTATTCTAAAGGAACAATTGTCTTAACTGAAAATTCTAAATATTTATTACTGGATACTATTTTTATTTCATACCAAACCATCAAGCTAAATCTGAATAAAGAATACAAACGGAGAAGTCTGAGTATTCGTTATGATGATAAAAATCTAGATACAATTAGAGTAACAAAAAGAGAAATTCCTTTTACAAGTGAAACTATTTTTGGCAGTAATATGCAAAAGAGCGGTGCTATTGTAAGAGGTTTTACAATTGGAACGAATAGAGACTTTACATTAAACAGCGGATTACGATTACAACTTTCCGGAAAACTTTCTGACGAAATAGATTTAGTTGCAGCTTTAACAGATGAAAACACTCCGATTCAACCAGAGGGCAATACAGAAAAACTTGATGAGCTTGATAAAGTTTTTATTGAACTCCGACATAAAAATGCTGTCGGTACATTTGGAGATTACGAGTTGAATCTTCGCGATAATGAGTTCTCTCAAATAACTAGAAAACTTCAAGGTCTCAAAGGCGAGCTCTTATTTGGAGATACTAAAGGTACTGTAGCAATTGCTGCATCACGTGGGAAATTTAATACAAATCAATTTAACGGTTCTGATGGTAATCAAGGTCCATATCGTTTGAATGGAATTAATAATGAAAGGGCAATAATAATTATTGCCGGAAGTGAAAAAATATATTTAGATGGTGTTCAGTTAAAACGCGGTGAGAACAATGATTATATAATTGATTATTCCAATGCAGAAATAACATTTACTCCTAAACGTTTGATTACTTCGGTAAGCAGAATTTCTGTTGATTTTGAATACACAGATCAAAACTACCGCCGAAATTTTTTTGGTGCTGATTTTTCCACTAAACTATTGAATGATAATCTAAAAGTTGGAATTGGTTATTTCAGAGAAGGTGATGATGAGGACAGTCCAATTGATTTTTCATTTACAGAAGATGATTTAAATATTTTAAGATACGCTGGTGATAGTCGCTATAACGCATCACGATCAGGGGTAAGTTTAGCATTACCGGATTCAACGGGAAAAGTCCAAGGAGTTTATTCGAAAATTGATACCGTAATTTCATCATTGCAGTTCACATACTACAAATATGCACCGGGCAATATTTCTTCTATATACAATGTATCGTTCACTTATGTTGGTGATGGAAGCGGGGATTACTTAAAAGAAAGTTTGGGAAATTATAAATTCGTCGGAAAGAATAATGGTTCTTATTTACCAATCATATTTCTACCACTACCGCAACTAAAGCAACTTGGTAATCTTTCATTATCAGCAAACATTATTGAAGGGATTAAGATTGATTTAGATCTTTCAGGAAGCAGTTGGGACAAAAATAAATTTTCAACAATTGATGATGACGATAATTACGGTTACGCAAGAAAAATTATGATAGATATAATCCCTAGAGATGTAACGATAGGAAATTTATCTTTAGGAAAAATTGGACTGAGTTTTAAGGATAGATTTATTCAGAGCCGGTTTACATCTCTTGATAGAATTGATGAAGTTGAATTTAACCGCTACTATAATCTGCCGTCACAGTTATCGCAAGATCAAACCTTAAGAGAAGCTGTTTTAAATTATTTACCTTCTCAAAATATTTCTTTGAATGCAAAGTATGGTTTTCTTAAACAAGTGGATCAATTCTCTTCGGATAGAATATTTTCCGGATTAAAAATAGCAGAGCCAAAGTTGTATGAATTGAATTACGAAATAGATTACGTCAATTCATGGAACAGCTCAATTCATTCTAATTGGTTAAGACAAAATGGAAAAGCATTTTATTCTTTTGGTGCTTTCAAAACGGGAATCGATTTTTTAGCAGAAGATAAAAAGGAAACCAATTTCGGTAAAGATAGCCTCCTAATAACAAGTTTAAAATATTCAGAAATAGCACCGTCTCTTGAAATACTTGGAATATCTGGATTTGATGGAAGAATTAGTTATTCTTTTCGAGAGGAATCGTTTCCACTATCCGGACAAATGATTAAACAATCGGATGCAATTGCTCAAAACTACCAGTTGAATTACAAAGGTCTGAAAGAATTCACAACGTCGCTTTCAGTTACATTCAGAGATAAAAAATATACTGATGATTTTAGAAGACAAGGATTTTCTGATAACGAAACAGTTCTGCTACTATCACAAAGTAGATTGAATTTATGGAATGGTTCAGTTCAAGGAGATATTTATTATCAAGCCGCTACTGAACAATCAGCCAAGTTTGAAAAAGTATTTTTACGTGTGCCAAAAGGAACAGGTAACTACATCTATCTTGGCGATTTGAACAATAACGGAATACCTGAAGAAAATGAATTCCAAATTACTTCTTACGAAGGTGATTTTATTTTGGTTACAATTCCAACTGATAAATTATTCCCTGTGATGGATTTAAAAGCAAACACACGTTTACGAATAGATTTTTCGCGAATGTTTAGTGATAATAATTTTTTTACAAGTGTATTGAAACCAATTGCAACTGAAACATCATGGCGGATTGAGGAAAACAGCAAAGAGCCGGATACAAAAAAAATATATCTGATGAATCTTTCACACTTCCTAAATGATTCAACAACAATTCGCGGCACGCAACTATTCCAGCATGATATAAATCTTTTTCAAAATAGCAGTGAATTGTCATTCAAACTAAGATTTCTACAGAGAAAATCACTGAATCAATTTAGCGGGGGAATTGAGCGCGGATATTTTCGTGAAAGGGGATTGCGAATAAGATTTAGAATGATCGAAGAAATTAATAATCAAACCGAGTTCATCAATCAAACCGATAATCTAATTTCTCCTCCAACTTCAAATCGAGCAAGAACAGTTACGCGGAATGATCTTACAACAGACTTTTCCTATAGACCGGTCAGAAATATTGAAGTTGGTTTTAAGATCGCAACAGGAAGAAGTCAAGATGATTTTCCCAAAACACCAACTATTGTTGATCAAAATTCAGTTACTCTCAGAATAAATTTTTCGTTTGAAAACATAGGACGCTTACGGGTTGAAGCTGAGCGAACTGAACTTACTTCTTCAACAAATAATTTTAATATTCCTTATGAAATAACACGGGGAAATGTAATCGGAAAGAATTATTTTTGGAGAGTCTTTTTCGATTACCGTTTATCCGGCTTTATCCAAACTTCATTGAGTTATGATGCCAGACTTCAAGGTAACAGCAGATTAATCCAAACCATGAGAGCTGAAGCAAGGGCGTATTTTTGAAATAGCTTTCAGCTGTCAGCAATCGGTTTTCAGCAAAGAAAAAAAATATGAATGTTGAATCATCATTAATAGAAGTACATATTTTCAGGAAGATTGAAAATGATTTGGAATTCCTACTTTTAAAAAGAGCTTCGAATGAAAAATATCCTGATCTTTGGCAAATGGTTACCGGTTCAATTGAAAATGAAAATGCCCACCAGACCGCTTTAAGAGAAATAAATGAAGAAACAGGATTGACTCCAATCAAATTTTGGGTCGTACCAAATATTAATTCATTTTATTCGCCTGAAAGAGATGTAATTGTTATGATACCGGTTTTTGCAGTATTAGTTGATGAGAACCAAAAGGTAATCATATCTGAAGAGCATTCAGAATTTAAATGGGTAAAAAAAGAAGAAGCAATTAAATTGCTTGCGTGGCCGGGTCAGAGAAATTCTGTTGAGATAATCTATGAGTATTTTACGAATCAGCAAAGTTTCTTAAAGTTTGTTGAAATTCATCTTTAGTAATTCGAATAAATCGAATCTTATTCTTTATATTTCTGATAGAAAAAATATAATAATCATTTGAGGAAACATTGGGACTATTAATCGTTGGTTCAATCGGGCTTGATGATATTGAAACGCCTTTTGATAAAGTACAAAATGCACTCGGCGGGTCAACAACTTATATATCGTTGGCAGCAAGTTATTTTTCCGGACCAATTGAAATAGTCGGAATAGTTGGGGATGATTTTCCGAAAGAGCATATGAGAATGCTCGAAGATCATAACGTAGATCTTGAAGGATTGGAAATTGTTCAAGGTGCTAAAACTTTTCGATACGGATGTAAATATCATTATGATCTGAATGTTCGAGATTCATTATATACTCATCTAAATGTTTTTGAAAAATTCAATCCGCAATTACCTGATAAAAGTAAAAAGAGCAGTTATGTAATTCTCGGTAATATTGCACCTAAACTTCAACTAAGTGTTTTAGACCAATTGCAAAATCCAAAGTTTGTTGTTTGCGATACAATGAATTTTTGGATAAATGGGGCTATGGATGATTTACTTAAAGTTTTAAAACGCGTTAATGTATTGATCATCAATGATTCGGAAGCGAGACTTCTTTCAAACGAACCAAATTTGATAAAAGCTGCTCACAAAATTTCTAAAATGGGTCCGGAGTATTTGATTATTAAAAAAGGTGAACACGGTGCACTTTTGTTTGGATCAGATACAGTTTTTTCAGCTCCGGCTTATCCTATGGAAAATATTTTTGATCCGACAGGTGCAGGCGATGCTTTTGCAGGAGGATTTACAGGCTATCTTCATAAGAACAGAGATTTTTCTTTTGATAACTTAAAACGTGCTGTTGTATATGGAAGTATAATGGCATCTTTCTGTGTCGAAAAATTTAGCACGAAAGGTTTGGAAGATTTAAGTCCTTTAGAAATTAGAAATCGTTTTATTGAATTCAGAGAGTTATCAAGTTTTAGCTAAGATGAAAACGCAACCTGCAATTGAATTTAAGAATGAACAACTTCACATCATTAATCAAACAAAACTCCCTCTGTTTGAAGAATTTATCATTACAGATGATTATGAAAGAATTGCTATTGCAATAGAGCGGTTAGAAGTCCGCGGTGCGCCTGCAATTGGTGTTACTGCTGCTTATGGATTAGCACTTTCCTTAAAGAAAATTTCTGAAGAAAAATATTCTGATACTTTCGAAAAAGCATATAAAAGATTAGCTGCAACACGTCCAACAGCAGTAAATCTTTTTTTTGCTCTTAATGAAATTAAAAAAGTGTTTGATGAGAAAAAGAATGAAGCTGATATTTACATCCTGCTGATTTCAAAAGCTGTTTCTATTCATCAGAATGATATTGATTTGTGTGAAGGAATAGCAAATAACGGTTTGAAAATATTTTCTAAAAAAAGCCGAGTACTAACTCATTGCAATGCTGGTGCATTAGCAACGAGCGGAGATGGAACTGCGCTGAATGTAATCCGCAAAGCGTTTGAAAATGGATTGATTGAACATGTTCATGTTGATGAAACGCGCCCGCTTTTACAAGGATCTCGTTTAACAGCATGGGAATTAAATAAAATCGGAATTCCATTTTCCATCAACACGGATTCAACTTCTGCTTTTCTCATGCAGCAGAATAAAGTTGATCTTGTAATTGTTGGCGCCGATAGAATTGCTGTTAACGGAGACACTGCAAACAAGATCGGAACGTACAATCTTGCAGTGTTGTGCAATTATCATAAAATTCCTTTCTATATTGCTGCACCCACAACAACTATTGATAAAAATTGTAAAAGCGGTGAAGAGATCAAGATAGAATTACGAAACAAGCATGAACTGAGTTTTTTTGATGATAAACAAATTACAAAAGAAGAATATCCCGCTTATACGCCTGCATTTGATATTACACCAAATAAATTGATCACTGCCATCATCACGGAAAAATCTGTTCACAATCCACCATTTGATTTTAAAAATGTCTGAGATAATTAAAACTGAAGCAATTGTACTCCGCAAAATAAATTTTGGCGACAGCAGTCGCATTGCATTATTCTACTCAAAAGACTTCGGAAAGATATCAGGAATAATTAAAGGTGCACGTTCTTCTACGTCTAAAATTGGTTCGATGGTTGATACAATTAATTTGTTGCAACTTGTTATTTATAAAAAAGAGGTAAGAGAAGTTCAACTTATAAGAGATGTTGATTTGATCAAACATTATCCGCATATAAAGGACGATTATCAAAAATTAAAATATGCAACTGCAATAATAGAACTGCTCACAACGATGACATCCGAAAATGAACATAACATTAAACTCTTTGATGGGACAGTCCGAATTTTAACATTGCTTGACAGCACAGATGAAAATCCGCAAATATTATTTGTAAAATATTTTTTCTTTTTTCTGAAAGAGATCGGATATGAATTCCAGATTGAACATTGCAACGTTTGCGGAAAGAAGATTCAATCTGGTGATCAAGCATCTTACAATTATGAAACCGGACTAATATGTGCCGAATGTCGTACTGACAGATTAACAAATTTTAATTTTACTGAGGAACTTTTTGAATTACTGATATGTCTAAACAGCAAAAGAAATAACATTAAATATTCAGAAAAAGATCTAGATCTAATTATGAAAATGCTTGAAAAATTTTTGATGTATCAGTTGCACGAGTTCAAGGGATTAAAAGCTTTCAATCTGAATTAAATATTAGGAGGAAAAATATATATGCGTAAAAAAAATCTTATAGGTACTGCCTCACTTATTCTGATTGGCATTGTTTTCGGCGCTGTGCTTGTGTCCGGATTCGGTTGGGTCCGCCCAAGTTATGGCGATGTAAAGATCGGTGCTGAAAGACCACCGGTAGAACAATTAAATGCCGATGCTTCTGCATTCAATAATGCATTCATTCAAGTAGCAGAAAAAGTTACCCCATCTATCGTTCAAATTACGGTTGTATCATCTGTAAAATCAAATTCAGTCAATCCGCATTTCTTTTTTCAATTTCCGTTTGGCGATAACAATCAACCGCAAGAACAGCAGGGTGGCGGAAGTGGTATAATTATTTCTGAAGACGGATACATACTAACAAATAACCACGTTGTTGAGGAAGCAAAAGAAGTTACTGTTAAGTTGCACGATAAAAGAGAATTGAATGCAACAGTTATTGGAACAGATCCGCTAACAGATCTTGCTGTAATTAAAGTTGATGCAAAAAACTTACCGGCTGCATATTTTGGCGACTCAGAAAAAATTAAAGTTGGTCAGTGGGTAATGGCTATAGGAAATCCATTATCTTTGGCTTCAACTGTGACTGCTGGAATTATAAGTGCGACAAGTAGAAATATAAATATTAATTCCGATCGTTACGCAGTTGAAGATTATATTCAAACCGATGCAGCAATAAATCCGGGTAATAGCGGCGGAGCTTTAGTTGATTTAAATGGTGCTGTAGTAGGAATTAATTCTGCTATTGCAACTAATGGTATGTCGCAAACATATATTGGTTATGGATTTGCAATTCCAATAAATCTTGCTAAGTCGGTTGCCAATGATCTGATCGCAAATGGAAAAGTAAGCCGTGGTTATATTGGTGTTGAAATTAATGAAGTTGACGCAGCTACTGCAAAAGCAGTCGGTTTAGGTGAACCACGCGGAGTTTTAGTCCAAAATATAGTTGAAGGCGGTGCCGCATCTAAAGCTGATATAAAAGAAGGTGATATAATTCTTAAAGTTGATCAAAAAGAAACTAACCAAGCAAACGAGTTGCAATCTTATGTTGCATCAAAGAGGGCAGGAACTGTTGTTAAGTTAACAATCTTCCGTGAAGGGAAGCAGATAGAACGTGATGTAACTTTGAAAGCGCGCGATGGCGAGGAAACAAAGACTGTTACCGCATCGAATAAACTCAAAAAAGGAAAAGATGTTGATGCAAAAGAAATATCATTTGATAATATCGGTCTTACGGTTAGGAATTTAACAAGCGATGAACGTGAAGAATATAATGTTAAAAGCGGCCTTCTGATCACTAGCGTAAAAAATTATGGGAAAGCATTTAATCAAGGATTGGAAGCTGGGGCTGTAATAGTTTCTGTTGATAAAAAAGAAATTAATTCAGTTTCAGAATTAAAAGCAATCTATGATAACAAGAAAGGCGATGCAGTTCTTCTAAAGGTTGTTGATGGTAAAGGTAATTCACGGTTAGTTGGTATTGATATACCAAGATAAATTAAATAATATCTTCTAAAAGAAAAGCGCTCATCATTCGAGCGCTTTTTTTATATTTGCACATAACACAAAAAGAAAATTATTATGATAAAATATGTTACTGCAGGTGAATCTCACGGTAAGGGATTAATTTCTGTTGTTTCAGGATTTCCTTCCAATCTTAATATTTCGGAAGAATACATTAATGAACAGTTAAAGAGAAGACAGGCAGGTTACGGGCGTGGTCTTCGTATGAAAATTGAATCTGATACCGCCGAAATTATTTCCGGAGTTCGTTTTAATAAAACTCTTGGTTCTCCAATCTCATTATTTATTAAAAATAGCGATTGGGAAAATTGGACAGTTAAAATGAGTGTTTCTGAAAAAAGTGGTGATGTTGAAAAGATTTCTATCCCTCGTCCGGGACATGCTGATTTGGTAGGAACTCTTAAATATAATTATGATGATATAAGGAATTCTATTGAACGATCAAGTGCAAGAGAAACTGCTGCAAGAGTTGCAGCTTGTTCTGTTGCTCGCAAACTTTTAAGTGTATTTGGTATTGAAGTCGGAAGCTATGTTGAAAGTATCGGCGGAATATTTTCAAAAAATAATTATTCGAATAAATTATTTGATGGTAAAAATGTTGACTCGCTGAGTGCTGAGAGAATTAATCGTCAATCTGATAAAAGCAGTGTACGAGTTTTAGATGCACTGCAGGAAAAAAAGATCATAAATAAAATTAAGTTAGCCAAGAAAAGAGGAGATACACTCGGTGGAACATTTTTTGTTGTTGCTTCAGGTGTACCGGTTGGACTTGGAAGTTTTGTTGATTATGAATCACGTCTTGATGCTGAGTTATCAAAATCAATAATGTCAATTCAAGCAGTTAAAGGAGTTGAAATAGGATTAGGTTTTGAATCAGCACTTCGGTTTGGTTCAGAAGTTCATGATGAAATTACTTTAAAGGGCAAACAGTTTACCAGGAAAAGTAATCGTGCAGGTGGAATTGAGGGAAGCATTTCTACGGGATTACCGATAATTATTCGCGGAGCTATGAAACCAATTTCTACTTTGATGAGTCCGTTAGAAACAATTGATCTATCTACAATGAAAAAAATAGAATCAAGAAGGGAGAGAAGTGATTTTGTTGCTGTTCCAGCTTGTGCTGTTATTGCTGAGTCTATGGTAGCCTGGACGCTTGCAAATTTCTTTTTACAAAAATTCTGCGGAGATTCAGTTGAAGATGTTAAGGATAACTATTTGCATTATGCGGAGAAACTATATAGCAGAACTAAGAAAAATTTTTCTGGAAGGTAGATGCTTAATATTCAGAGATTTGTCTTCAGTCCTTTCTATGAAAACACTTATTTAATCTGGGATGATAACACAAAAGATTCGGCCATCATTGACCCGGGATGTTATGACGATAAAGAGAGAAGTACGTTAGATGGATTTATCAAAAAAGGATTGCTACAAATAAAGTTTCTTGTTAACACTCACTGTCACATTGATCATATTTTTGGTAATGCATACATAAAGGGAAAATATAATCCAACATTTTTAGCACCAGAAAAAGATTTATTTATGCTAGACTTGATGGTAGATACCGCAAAAAGTTATGGAGTTGAATTCACACCTTCACCTAAACCGGATAAATTAATTGATGAAAACGAGTCTTTCGTTCTTGGTGAATCAATCGGAAAATTTATTTTTACACCTGGGCATACTCCGGGTGAATACTGCATCTATTTTGATAAAGAAAAAATATGTTTTACCGGAGATGCTTTATTCAGAAGAAGCATAGGAAGAACCGATCTTTGGGGCGGAAATTACGAAACGTTATTAGAATCTATAAGAACCAAGCTATTCACATTGCCTGATGAAACAATTATCTATCCCGGTCATGATTCACAAAGTACAATTGAAGAAGAGAAAGGGAACAATCCTTTTTTCAAAATGTGACAATTGATTTAACCGCTATTAATGGATAAATTGATTCTAGAAAATTGAAGGATGAAATTCAAAAGTAATGAAAGAGAAAAAGATATTACTCCAAAATAGTGCTGCTTTATTTGTTACTCTTTTTTTTGTTTATGTCGTTTTGTTTGAATTCATATTACCTATAAACAAAGTTTTGCCGAAACCGAGCTCGGTATACGAGTCATTCATTCATATTTGGTCGGATTACAATTTACTCTTTGCATTTACTACAACTACTTCGGTAATATATGTTGCAATTGCGTTAAGCATATTATTCCTTTATGCTGGGGCTAAATACTTTATAAAATTGTTTGTAGAAATGAAGTATTCGATTCAATCCTTCCAAATATTTAGATTCATACCGATATTTTTTATTGCAGTGCTTTTTAATTTCTGGTTACCGAATAATTTATTAGCAGAATTATTATTTGGATTTTTGGCTGCTGCTTTCTTAGCGCTGAAAAAGTTGTTTGATGAATCAATGAAAATAAAAGAAGAATATTTACTTGTTGCTCGAAATCTCAATCTAACTCAAAGTGATATGTATAAAAACATTTATTGGAAATCTTCATTACCGGCATTGGTAAAATATTATGAAAAAATACATTTATCGCTTTGGACTTTAATTTTGATTTATGAATTTATTGATAACACCCATGGTTTTGGATTTATATCCCGTACAGCTTTGGATTATAAAGATTTTACAGCATTATATACTTTAGCAATAATATTATCATTGTTAATTTGGTTCGGTAATTCAGTAATAAGATTTGTTAACAATAAAATTATTTACTGGAGTGCCGAATGATTGAAGTAAAAAATATTTCGAAAGAGTATGTAGACGATAGCGGTTTCAAAAATATCATACTAAAAAATGTCTCATTAAATATCCCGTCTGAAAAAATTACTTCTGTCATTGCGCCGTGTGGCTCGGGTAAATCAACATTACTGAAAATAATATCCGGATTAGAAAATGCAACCTATGGTGAAGTGATTAAAAACGGAAACCAGAAAATTGTATATATACCTTCACAACCGTCTTCATTTCCTTGGCTTAATGTTGAAGAGAATATTTCGCTTGGACTGCATAAAAAAGATTCTACTAAAATTAAAAGTATTATTGGCTTTGTCGGATTAGAAGGATATGAATCGTTTCATCCGAATAATAAAAGCTATGGATTCCGATTCAGAATAGCTTTGGCACGTTCACTAGCGCATCACCCTTCGGTAATTCTTTTAGATGATCCATTCTTTCAAATGGATGTCCAAACAAAAATGGAAATATTATTTCTTATACATGAAACACAAATTACATTTAAAACAACTTTTCTTTTAGCAACCACAAATATTACCGAAGCGCTTTTCTTATCAGAAAAAATATATTTGATGAAAAAAGATCCCGGAGAAATAATAGCTGATCATATGGTAGATCTTCCTCAAAAACGCGATGAATCAATTTATGATTCCGAAAAATTTATTCAGCTAAGATCACACATCGAAAAATCCTTCAAAAAAATTGATTCACAAAAGTTGTTCAATCTTTCCATATAAGGAATTAACCTGTGAAAGAAAAAATTGATAAACTTATTAAACTGCGTGAAGAAGCAAAACTTGGCGGTGGAAGTGAGAGAATCAAAATCCAACATGATAAAGGAAAATTAACTGCACGTGAAAGAATCCAGTTATTAGTTGATGAAGGAAGTTTTAATGAAATTGATATGTTTGTTACACACAGGGCAAGTGATTTTGGATTAGATAAACAAAAAATTGCCGGAGACGGAGTTATCACGGGGTTTGCTAAGATCAATGGCAGACAAGTTGCATTATTCAGTCAAGATTTTACAGTTTTTGGTGGATCGTTGTCAGAATCTCATGCGGAAAAAATTTGCAAAGTGATGGATATGGCAATGAAGATCGGTATTCCGGTTGTTGGTTTAAATGATTCAGGCGGTGCTAGAATTCAAGAGGGAGTTGTTAGTCTTGGCGGATATGCAGAAATTTTTCTTCGAAATACATTAGCATCAGGTGTAGTACCCCAAATTTCTGCTGTATTGGGTCCTTGTGCCGGCGGGGCTGTTTATTCACCGGCAATAACTGATTATGTGTTCATGGTTAGAAATACGAGCCATATGTTTGTTACAGGACCAAATGTAGTAAAAACTGTTACTCATGAAGAAGTAAGTTTTGAAGATCTTGGAGGAGCAGATACTCATGCAACAAAAAGTGGCGTTGCCCATTTTGTTTTTGATAGTGAATTGGAAGTACTGGAAAATATCAGAAAGCTTTTAAGTTATCTTCCGTTAAATTGGAAAGATCTTCCACCGGAAAAGGATTTCGATCTAACAAAAAATCTTATTGAAGAAAAATTAGACGGAATAATCCCTGATACTCCAAACAAACCTTATAACATGAAAGAAATTATTACACTGTTACTTGATGATGGTGATTTTTTAGAAGTTCATGAAAATTATGCTCAAAATATTATTGTAGGATTTGGAAGAGTTGGAGGAGTAGCAGTTGGTGTTGTTGCAAATCAGCCAATGGTTTTAGCAGGAGTTTTAGATATAAATTCATCTGTAAAAGGTGCCCGCTTTATTCGTTTTTGTGATTCGTTTAATATTCCATTACTTGTTCTTGAAGATGTACCAGGATTTTTACCTGGTACAGAGCAAGAGTGGAATGGTATTATTCGCCATGGTTCAAAATTGCTCTTTGCTTTCTGTGAAGCGACTGTACCAAAAGTTACAGTTATATTACGCAAAGCTTACGGTGGAGCTTATGATGTTATGAATTCAAAACACATTAGAGGTGATTTTAATTTTGCATGGCCAAGTGCTGAGATTGCAGTAATGGGTCCTAAAGGAGCTGTTGAGATTATCTTTAAGAAGGAAATTACCTCTGATAAACATCCTGAAGCTAAATTGAATGAAAAGCTATCTGAGTATATTGAAAAATTTACTAATCCATACATTGCTGCAGAACGTGGTTATATTGATGAAGTTATAATCCCCAAAGAGACAAAAATTAAAATCATTCAAGCGTTTCAGTTATTAAAAACTAAAGTAGATACAAATCCGAAGAAAAAACACTCCAACATTCCTCTTTAGGAAAGCTTTTTTGAAAGGATTTGTTTTCATAACTCCTTTGATATCAATCACTAAAGTTGAGGAATATGATAAGTAACTTGACAATCCAAACGTAAGAGACTAAATTGCAATCAAAATTTAATTCAACGGAGTCTGCGTGAAAAAACTGCTATTCCTACCAATAGTTTTGTGTGTTACAGTTGTTTTGTCCTCGTGTTCAGTTCTAAAATCATCACAAAAATTTACAACACAAGCTATAAAAGATACAGTACACACTGCAGTAGCTACATCTAATATTAATGAATTGTTGGAAAGTGCCCGTAAAGATTATGTAAATGCACTTTATCAACAAAAACTTGGTTTTAAAGTTGAAACTCTTAATTATTTTGAATCAGCATTATCCACAGTAAATAAACTAAGCTATTATCCTGAAATAGAAGAAAACACAACATACGTTGAATTGGAAAATTCAATTGTAGAAGATTACCAAAAGTATATTGAGGGTTTGGACGAATTACCAGAAAATGCTTCCATCAGCGCCTTTGATGAATGGATGAATAAAAAAATACCCGATGTTATAACTGAAGAAGATAGTACAAAACCTGTTCCAGTAGAAAAAGGAGTTACAGTAGTAGTTGGTGATTTCCCGTTGGAAGTTAATCGCTATGTTGAGCAGTACATAGAGTATTTTACCGGCAGAGGAAGGCATTATATTGAAAGTTGGCTTTCTCGTTCAGGAAAATATTTTCCTTTGATGGCCAAAATTTTTGAAGAAGAAAAAGTACCTCAGCAATTAATTTTTTTAAGTATGCCCGAAAGCGGTTTAAATCCCTATGCTCGTTCATGGGCAAAGGCAGTGGGAATGTGGCAATTCGTAAAAGGAACAGCACGCTTGTATGATCTAAGTGTAAGTTTTAACATTGATGAAAGAAGAGATCCTGAAAAAGCAACTCGTGCTGCCGCAAAACATCTGCGAGACTTATATTATTCATTAGGAGATTGGTATTTAGCTGTAGCATCGTATAACAGTGGTGAAGGAAGAGTTCGCAAAGCCATGAGAAGATCTGGTTCTAGCGATTTTTGGGCAATTAGACCTTACCTACCTCGTGAGACACGAAATTATATTCCACAATACATTGCAGTCACTTTGATAGCGAGTCAACCAGAAAAATATGGTTTTACAAATATCCAGTATGAAAAACCTCATGAGGTTACTATATATAAAATTAATGAAGCAATTGACCTTGGTATCTTGGCTAAATGTGCGGGTATTAGTGTTGAATTATTACGTGAGATGAATCCGGAACTCACTCAAAGTATAACTCCTGCCGATTACGATGGCGGTTATCCTTTACGTATTCCTTCAAAATCATACGATGCTTTTATTGAAAATTTGGAAAATATTCCTGATGATGCAAAAATCTTATATTCATCACATACTGTAAAATACGGTGAAAAATTATCAACAATTGCAGCTAAATATGATGTAAGCATAACTCAACTCGCAGAATTAAATAATATTTCAACCCGTTCAAGACTTCAATCCGGTACTGAATTAAGAATTCCGGTTTCAAAAATTAGGGAGAATGATATTGCCGTTAATACGGATATACTTCCTGCAGTTGAAGATGAGATTAAATCGCTTGATGAAAATCCTTCTTATAAATTAGAACTCACAAATAATGTTGATCAGGATAAATTTACTAAAATGTATCAAGCAATGGCTGGTGATTCAACAAAATTTATTCAGCCGGAAGGTAAATCACCTGTAGTTTACACTGTTAAGAGCAAAGATAATCTCATTGATATTGCTGATTTATTCAAGGTTCGTGTTACAGATATCAGAAATTGGAACAATCTACCTTATACAACTACAATAAGAGTCGGACAAGAACTTAATATATATGTACCAAATGAAAAGTTAGAATATTTTTCTTCAATTGATAAGATGAGTGAAGCGGAAAAGAACAATCTTATCTTTGTCAATTCAGGTGATACATGGGTAGAGCACCGCATTAGAAATGGTGAATCACTTTCTAGTATAGCAAATAGATATGGTGTTTCAACTTCTCAAATAAAGGAATGGAATAACTTAAAGAGTAACAGATTAGTTCGCGGCAAAAAACTAATGATTTACTCCGGCGATGCAAAACGTATCGCAAGTAGTTCGAAAAATTTGAATAACACAAGTAGAATTACAAAGTATAAGGTTAAAAGAGGTGATTCGATTGGAGAGATTGCTGAGAAGTTTGGTGTTTCTACAGCACAATTAAGAAACTGGAATAAGCTGACTTCAAATAAAATTATTATAGGTTCAATATTATCTGTACATGGAAAAGATAATGCAAAATCAATTGGAGATAATACTAGCAGAAAAGAATCTAACATGGTTAGCTACACAATAAAATCAGGCGACACAATAGGTGAAATTGCTGAGATGTTCAAAGTCTCTATTGCGAATCTTAAACAGTGGAATAACTTAAGCAGTAATAAATTAATTGCAGGAAAATCGATTTCAGTCTATTCTGATATTGACGCGTCTAAAGTCAAAAAATCAAAAACTACATCAGTTGATAAAAATAATTCCAAAGAAACATCTTCTAAAAGTTCGTCATCGATTCATAAAATTAAAGAAGGTGAATCTCTTTGGACAATTGCTAAAAAATACCAGGTAAGTGTTTCAAATTTGATGGAATGGAATAAGTTAAAAGATGAACGTGTTAAAATTGGTCAGAGTATAAAAATTCAAAATTAAAATTGTTCTAATAAATAATTTCAAGCTGTTAGGGGTGTCTCCCGATTCTCGGGACGTCTGAGAGTAAACCCTTGAACCTGATCTGGGTAATGCCAGCGTAGGAAAACGGGACAGGAATAATTAAGTGTAGCCGTTTTCCCAAACGGCTTTTTAAATTCTTTTTGAAAGGAGAATTGAAATGAAATACTTAGTTATTCTTTTTTTATTATTTGTAGAAAGTCTCACAGCTCAAATTACTGGGGTGAAAGGAAGAGTAGTTGGCAGCGATGATAAAAATCCGCTCGCTTATGTAAATGTTCTTATCGAGAAGAAAAATATCAGTGCTGTAACAAATGATAATGGCTATTTTGAATTAAGTGGGGAGATCATAGATGATGATGTGATTCTATTCTCTCATGTTGCTTTCGAACCCTACATCATAAGTATATCCGAGTTCCAGCATGAAAAATCAAACATTATTATTCTGAAAAGTAAAATTATTACCAGCCAAACCGTACTAGTGAAAGGTAGTATCGGTAATGAAGGAATCACACCAGTCACATTTTCAAAAATTAATAAGCTAACGTTGAGGGAGTCGTACACTAATCAAGATATTCCCGAATTATTAAGCTACCAGCCATCAGTAACATTTTATTCTGAAAACGGAAATGGACTAGGCTATAATTATCTTAGTATTCGTGGTTTCGACCAAAGAAGGATCTCCGTTTCAATTAACGGTATCCCTCAAAATGATCCTGAAGATAACAATGTATATTGGTTAGATTTCCCGGACCTTCTTGAAAGTACTGAGCTTATTCAAATTCAGAGAGGTGCAGGTTCAGGAATAATTGGTTATCCGGCTGTAGGAGGTTCAATAAATATTATTACATCGACTTTTTCAGATAAACCGCTTTATGAATTTTCATCATCATTAGGCGACTATAATACAAGAAAATATTCGCTGCAGTTTTCCAGCGGATTAATTTCAAATAAATATTCTTTATATACAAAAATCTCTCAAACATTAAGCAGCGGATATAGAAACTCAAGCTGGATTAATTTTGTTTCGTATCATTTAAGTGCAGTTCGCTACGATGAGAATATTACTACTCAAATTAATTTATATGGGGGACCAATTTCTGATGGATTAGCGTACACCGGTTTACCAAAATTTGCAATACAAAATAAAGAACTACGAAGAGCAAATTATTCTTATTGGGAAGCAGATGATAAAAATTATACCTACACTCTTGATAGAAGACCAGATGAAACTGAGAATTTTTCTCAACCGCACTTTGAACTACTAAATGAAATTAGATTCAATGATAATATTACTTTGAACAATGCTTTGTTTTTAGTTTTAGGTAATGGATATTTTGACTATGACGGTTCATGGAGTATTTATTACAATGATTACTTCCGTCTTAGAGAAAACGGATTCGATACACTTAAGATTCCTACCAACGCTTTAATAAGAGCGCAAGTTGAAAATAAACAATGGGGATGGAATCCGCGATTGAGTATTAAACATAATAATGGAGAACTGATTGTTGGCGGGGAAGCAAGATTGCACAGATCCGTTCATTGGGGAAGTATCAACTATGCAGAAAATTTACCTGCCGGTGTTACAAAGGATTATAGGTACTACTACTATGAAGGCGGTAAAGATATATACAGCATTTATGCTCATGAAAACTATCAGATAAATTCCGGTTTTAATATTCTTGCAGAAGCTCAGTTAACATATCATAAATATATGATTGCAAATGAGAAGTATATTAATAACGATTTCACAATAGACAATTTATTTTTTAATCCTAGATTGGGAATGAATTACCGCTTTTCACAGGATTTAAATGTTTATTTCTCGTTTGCACGCATAACGCGAGAACCCCGTCTAAAAAATTATTACGATGCAGCGGAATCGAGTGATGGTAAAACATTTCCGCAATTTGAAAGAGTAGCCCCTGGGATTTACGATTTCAGCAAACCTTTCGTTAAACCGGAGACGATGAATGACTTCGAAATTGGAACTGCATACCGTAATGGAAACATTTCAACTTCGTTGAATTTCTTTTACATGTTGTTCAATGATGAGATTGTAAAACAAGGACAAGTTGATAGATTTGGTCAGCCGATTACCGGAAACATTGACAGAACAATTCATTTAGGCGCGGAACTATCCGGAAGCATCAAATTAACTGACAATATTGAATTTGTTTTTAATGGTACTTATAGCAAAAGTTATATTAGTAAAGGAACTACCTTTATAAAATATAATAAAGGAGAAAATATTATTCCGCTTGATATTAGCAATAATAGAATTAGCGGTTTTCCTAATCTATTATTTAACGGAATGATTAAACTGCATTATGGAGATTTCTTAGCAAATATTTCCGCAAAATATGTTGGCAAATTTTATTCCGATAATTACGACGAAAACCTAAGACGATATCTGCAATTATATCCAGGTGTTGTTGATGAATATGACGACGGAGCTGATGATTATTTTGATAACGTTATCCCGGCATATTTCACTGCGGACATTTACGCGAGCTATGAATTCAATTTAGATCCTTTTTTTAATAAGATTAAAATTTTTGGGCAAGTACGCAATCTGTTTGATAATTTATACGCATCATATGCAATCGGTAAGGAATATTTTCCAGCAGCTGAAAGAAATTATTTATTTGGTATTAAATTAGGTCTATGATGAAGAAATGTATAATACTTGCTAACGGTTTTCCTCCTAATAGGAATACAGTTAGATTTTTGAAGAATAAAGGTTATACAACAATATTATGTGCCGATGGTGGTGCTAATTCAGCAAAGACTTTAAATCTAATTCCCGAGTATATCGTTGGAGACCTTGATTCCATAAAACCTGATGTTTATGAGTACTACCGTTACAAGAGTAATATCATAAAAATTAATAGGCAGAATGATACTGATGTTGAAAAATGTTTAAAGTTTGCTATAAAGAAAAAATTTGATGAAGTAATATTACTTGGTGCAACCGGAGATAGATTAGACCATTCTTTTTGCAATCTTGGTATTGTATTAAAATATTTTAGTAAAATTAAAATAATGATC